>VAPL011232869.1_pt1 | contig 43897 bp, 34 predicted proteins | sample 3395061 | NCBI WGS metagenome assembly VAPL01 (sample SAMN08290444, study PRJNA428436) | hydrothermal vent metagenome | isolation source: Deep-sea hydrothermal vent chimney 2 | place: Pacific Ocean: Juan De Fuca Ridge | depth 2182 m m | reverse complement strand
GGAGAGCAGGATTCGAACCTGCGAAGGTTTCCCAACAGAGTTACAGTCTGTCCTCGTTGGCCGCTTGAGTATCTCCCCGATACAAATTTTATTCAAAGAACATCTTAGCCGATGTAAGGTTTTTCATCCTTAAACTATTCCTTTAAACTAATGCTTAAAGTAGTTATATTTATCTGCTTTTAGAGCCGATGGAGGGACTCGAACCCACGACCTGCTGATTACAAATCAGCTGCTCTAGCCAGCTGAGCTACATCGGCTTTTTTTTCACTTTTTTTCACAAAAAAACAAACCGTTATTTTTAACGGTTTGCAAATGTATAAAGTTTTATGTTTTCTACAAAACTTTTATGTCTATTTTTTATATAAAACTACAACTGATGACTTCGCTGTTTCTCTTTCTTTTTTCTAAGCTGTCTTTTTAATGCTCCTGTTGCTAAATCAACACCTTCTTCAAAAGTTTTACATTGTTTTTTTACCATAAATTCATCCCCAGGTATATTTAATTTAACCTCCACTATTTTATTTTCTTTTTCACTAGTACTTTGAACCTTCAAATAAACATCTGCTTCTATTATTTTATCATAGAATTTATCTAAATTATCTACTTTAATATTTACAAATTCAACTAAATCTTTATCTATATTAAAATTTACAGATTGAACATTAACTTTCATACACGTTAGGTTTTTGTGCTCCTAGGATGAGCTTGATTATACACTTTTTTTAACTCGTTCAAACTACTATGAGTATATATTTGAGTCGAAGCCAAACTTGAATGACCGAGTAGTTCTTTAACAGAATTCAAATCTGCACCTTCATTTAATAAATGTGTCGCGAATGAATGTCGAATTACATGCGGACTCTTTTTTACTTTTGAAGACACGCTACTAAAGTACTCATTTATTATTCTATAAACAAGATTTGGATAGATTTTATTCCCCTTTTTTGTAATAAACAGATGTTCATTATTAGTTATTATTTCTTTACGTTTGTCTAAATGCTTTCTTAAGGTTTGTTGTACCGAATTCAAGAGTGGAATATATCTCTCCTTATTTCTTTTGCCTAATACTTTCAGTGTTGAGTTTGAAAAATTTATATCATTTATTTTTATTTCAATCAATTCTGATCGCCTCATTCCTGTTGAATACAATAACTCAACAATCAACTTATTACGTATTGAATCAAAATCATCATTAACTTCTAAGTTATTAATTACTTCATTAATTTCTTTTTCAGAAAAAGGCACTTGCACTCTTTTAGAAACTTTCAATGCTTTATGCCCTAATAAAGGAGATACCGCTAACTGTTTTGTTTTTACTAAAAATTTATAGAATGTTTTTAAACTACTTATTTTTCTATTAACCGATCTATTAGATATATTTTGGTTTACCATCTCGACAATCCATGATCTAATTTGAGAATAATTAACATCGACTAATTGCTGATCTTTAAAAGTAGTATTACAAAAAAATTGAAACGAATTTAGATCATCGTGATATGCCTTTATAGTATGTGGCGAATATTTTTTTTCAAATGAAAGGTATTCTATAAAGTATGGTATAGGCATAAAAAAACCGTTAGTAACAAATTTACAAAATGTATTTTTGTTATACTAACGGTTTAACTTTTTATATCAATTTCCACCACAGCAGAAATATCACTCACAATTAACCTTGTTCTTCTTCGGTTCTTAATCTTTGTACATATTGTGCTTTTTGAGTTTCAGCACGTTTAGATACAGAAGGTTTTGTAAAATGTTTACGATTACGCAATTGTTTCATCGTTTTAGTTCTATCAAATTTTCTCTTAAAGCGTTTTAGCGCTCTATCAATATTCTCTCCGTCTTTTACTGGTATTATCAACATAGTATTGCACCTCCTTTCATAGTATTCTCTTTTAAATTTGGGGTGCAAATATACAAAGAAATTCTACAGAAGCACTATAAGTTATATTTTAATTTGATACGACATCTTCTAAGACTTAAGACCGCTTCGCTTTAAGAAAAAAGAGTAAAGACTTGTTTTATTACAAGGCAGACGATTATAGTTTTTAATTTAAATGAGATGTGTTTTTAATTATCTTAATTTATTATTGTTTGGTAAAAGACAAAAGATCGCTTCGCTATTAGATATTAGACCGCTTTGTTATAAGCATAATAATTACTAAATCTGTTGAATATTAGTCGGAAAGAACTAAAATATTAATGTACTTTGCTGACATGAAAAAAGTGTTGAAATTTTTAATGTATCTATTAATAGGTATCATCCTATTTATTGTAGTCTTCTTTTTCTGGGCATCATCTCCTAACTATTCCCTTGAAGATTACTCAAAAGTGACAACTAATGACTATCCTCAAAAAATTGATACTGATTCTATTTTTAGTATTGTCACCTATAATATAGGATACTTAAGCGGGATGACAAATAATAGAGCTATAGAAAAACCAAAATCATTATTTGATAATAATCTTGAAAAGGTAAAAACTGAATTTAAACTACTAAATGCGGATATTATAGCTTTTCAAGAAATTGATTATGCTTCTGCCAGATCATATAAAATTAACCAACAAAATGAAATTGCTAAATTGGGCTATAATTATGTAGCTAAAGCTGTGAATTGGGATGAGAAATATGTACCTTTTCCAGAATACCCTATTTCAATGCATTTTGGTGAAATGCTTTCAGGACAATCAATCATAAGTAAATACCCTATTAAAGATCATCAAAGAATTGTATTAGAAAGGATAAAAGACAATCCGTTTTATAGAGATGCATTATATTTAGAACGTTTAGCTCAAGTTGCTACAGTAACTATTGAAAATAAAGATATTATCATTATCAATATTCATTTAGAAGCTTTTGACAAACCAACGAGAACCAAACAACTCAACTATGTAATTGGTCTATTTAATGAATATAAAGAGAAAATGCCAACCATTTTGTTAGGCGATTTTAATAGTAATCCTGATGATGATGACCCGGCAATTAAAAAAGTATTTGATTTAAAAGGTGTTGGCAATGCTGCTTTTGGAGACTCTTATGAATATACTTTTGATTCTGCGAATCCGCATAAACGAATAGACTATATTTTCTATACCAAAAATACTATTGAATATATAGATGGAAAAGTATTGACTCAATTTGGCGAAGCTTCAGATCATTTACCTGTTGAGATGAGGTTTAGATTGAAATAGAGAATTAATAGAGATACCCTTTATCGGTTAGTACAAGAATAATAGTGGATTTTAAGGCATGAACTTATCATCTAACTTTGCACCAAAATACTTACTTTGAATTTAGCACTAAAATCGCTATTGTTTTTAGGAGACTTTGTTGTTAGCAGTACTTCTCGATTTAACTTTTTTAAATGGTAATGAAAGCACTTTAAATATCTCTGTACTTGTTGGGTAAAGTTTTACATTTTCGACACCTAATCTTTCTGGAGTACGATTTGGTTTGTAGTAAAATGTTCCAAAGACGATGTCCCAAATTGTTATTACAGAGCCATAATTTTGTGCCTCTTCCGAATTGGCACTATGATGATAGCGATGTAGTTCTGTTCCGATAAAAATGTAATTTAGAAATCCTGCTTTTATTTCTACATTAAAATGAGAAATAAGTCCTTGTAATCCCATTAAAGCATTAAATATAAATATAGATTCGGGTCTTGCTCCCAATAAAATCAAAGAGCCTTGTATAATTATTTGAGTAACAATCATGTTAATAGGATGAAAAACAGGGTGCATCAATAAATATACTTTATCTGGTAAATGATGGGCAACGTGTACTTTCCATAACCATTTTCTGAATTCACCTGTTCCATTATGACTGATTCTGTGATACCAGTATTGGAAAAACTCATATACAAGTAAAGTGATTACTGCTCCTGTAAAAATGGAAGTATCTCTCAATATTCCTTCATTGGATGCACTTAAATCAATGGCAAGTAATGGCAAACCAAATTTGGCTATTCCAGCAATTATAATTCCAACTGCCATCCATTTCAAATCTCTGATAAAGGATTTTTTGGTCATTTTCCATTCTTTTTTTAATGGAAATAAAAACTCTACCAATAGTAATATTCCAAATCGGAAACCAGCCATCCAAGCGAATACGATTTTTAAGTCCCAATCGTATTTTAAAGTAATTACAAACAATCCAATCGTTAAAAAAAGTAAAATGGGATATAAATAATAGGTGATTAATTTTTTCATCAGCTCTAATGTATTAAAATTCAATTTTATAACTCAGGTTAGGAATCACAATAGTTTCTCGGTTTTGGTCCACGGTTTGGTCAATAAGATTGTATCGAAATCCCTGAAAATCTCCATAACTAGTTGCATTCAATACTTTTAAGGCAAATTCGTGAGATGCTTTTTTCTTATTTATTTTATAACTTGCTGTGAGATGTGCAATGAATGCAGGGTCAATTTGTTGTGAAAACGCATTGGTTTCATCAAAAACAACTTCTTCAGCTAGAATGGATTCGTTCAATTTGTAAGGGGTAAATCGTTCTCCTCCTTGATAGGTCAAACGAACATTTAGCCCTAAAACATTTTGCTGGTTTTTACCAATATTCCATTCTCTTCCGCCAAGCAGATTGAACAAATAGTTCATATTAAACCTTGTATCTCTCCATATCTTATCTCCTCCTGTATATTCTGAATTGAATAGTGACGTGGTCAGCATAAAATAATATCCTTTTGTCAGATATTTTTCAAGAGTAATATCAAGTCCATAATTTCTTCCTTTTCCTGTATTTTCAAATTTGTCATTAATAAACCAGTCATCTTTGAGGTTAATAAATGAAAATGAGCTATTTGCCATTACTGGAACATTAAATAGAATTTGATAATACGGTTCAACTTTAAGCAATAAGTTATCCGATAGATTATTACTATAACTCAATACAAAGTGATGAGCTTTCGTAAAGTCCATATCCTGATTGTTTAATTCTCCTGATACTGCGTCTTTTGTAAAAAAGTAATTTAGTCTTTCTAAACGACTGTGCAAGCCATAACCAAATCCAATTTGTTGATTAGTTGTCCATTGCCATTTTGCACCAAATCGTGGTTCTATCGTATAGTTGTTATTTAATGTAAAAATTTGTGTATTAAGACCGACATTAATAGTTAGCCTATTGTTTAAATGAATTGCTGAACTACTATATGCGGAAAGTAAGGTGCTAAATCCGATTTCGTCAATTATAGTTGTAAGCGGTGTGCCTGAAATTAAAGCATCTTCAAGTAGCATATTGTATTGCAACCCTGTAGCTGTAATACCTGTTTTGTTGGTGTGCCTTTTACTTATTTTAGTGTTTAGAGAGGAGTTTAATACGAAGTTCCAAGTAGTATTTTCTATGTTGCTTTGAGGTAGCAATTCTACTTGCTCATCCAGCCGTTTTATTTTCCAATCGATACCACTTACGGTCGTTGCTAAAGTTGTTTTTAATAGCGATTTATCATTAATAAATATCTTGTGACTTATTCCTGATGTTGCCATAAATTGTTTGGCATCATAGTCCTCTTTGTCAGTTGCATAATACCATTCTTCACTATCTTTGACCTTCACTTTTGCTCCGTCAATAAGACCGAGACCCCATACAGAAAATACACCTGCCTTTTTTGTTGGAAAGTTCAGTTTGAACGAAAGGTCTTGATATTCAATTCCTTCATTAGCATTGGTCAATTGACCTACAAGACCAAAGGTAGAATAGCGATAATTAAATAGGTAAGACGCTTTTTTATCTTTTTTAAAAGGACCTTCAGATGCCACATCAATACCCATAACTCCAACCTGAAGCGTATGTTCATAATCATCATTATTACCGGTTCTCATAAATATGTCAAACACACCAGACAATGCATTGTTATATTCTGCTGGAAATGCACCGGTAAAAAAGTCGGAATTGGCAAGCAATTGACCACTCAATGCTGTAAGTGCTCCGCCACCCATACCTGCCAAATCAGCAAAATGATTGGGGTTTGGAATTTCTATGCCTTCCATTTTCCATTGTAAAGATTTAGGAGCATTGCCTCTTACAACTATTGCATTACTATTCACACCACTTGCCACTCCCGCAAATGAGGACGCAAGTCTGGCAGGATCGTCAAACCCTCCTGCGTATCGTTTGGCTTCTTCTACACTTAACATTCTGGCGCTTACTGTTGCCATTTTATTTAAAGGTTTTTCTTTATCCAATCTTGGTTTTATTATCACTTCTCCAAGTGATACTGCATTTTCTTTCATACTTATATCCACAGAAGAAGCCTTAGAGGAGGATACAATAAGTTCTTTTACAATCACAGATTCGTAACCAATAAATGAAACTTGAAGGCTATATCTTCCAACAGGGACATTTTCTAAAATAAAATTTCCATTGTCATCTGTTGTGGAACCGATAACAGGGTCTGTATCCAACAATATTATATTAACATACGGTAATGGAATTTCTGAGTCTTGGTCAACTATTTTTCCTTTAATAGTTTGGGTAATTTGTTGAGCAAATGCAGGTATTCCTAATAATACAAGACCGAGTATCATCAAATATTTTTTCATCTTTCTTATTATTTTTGTGCAAAGAAAAGATGAAATGGAAAAGAAAACTTTACAATTCTTGCTATTTTCGCTCTATTTTCAAATAAATAGTTCTAACAGCGGAGAAATAGTTAAAATCAGATGGGTTTGTGGGTAATTTTATTTTCTCGATTGCGATAAAAGATGAAATTTGATAAGGAGAAGGGTCTATGATTGTTTCTTTATATTCAATAATTTGCCTATTCACACTATCAAAATCACCTTGAATATTAAAATAGGTATAATAGCCTTCTTCTATGTGAAAATATGGGGATTCTTTTTTGCTGTTTTCAACGTTGGAGCTGCCAAATTGTTCATCTTCTAATCCTGCAAAATATCTGCATTCATTGAGGTTGGTATGAATAGGCGTATCAATGTAAAATCCGATACCGTAAGTTGGTTTTTCAATTTTATCAATTAGTTTTTTATATAGATTTGAAAGGTTGTTCGCTAATAGATTGGAACGAGCAACGAATATTTTTTTCTTCTTTAAATAGGTGATATCAAGATGCGAATACTCTTTTGATTGATGCTTTCTTAATTTTTTTGCACCTAATTTTTTCTTACGAAAGTCCATTGGAGAGCTGCCATAAAATTGTTTGAATATTCTTGCAAAAACTACAGGAGACGAATAACCACTTTCAAAAGCAACTTCTAATTGTTTACTATTGGGGTACATAATCAGAAAGTGAACTGCGTGTTCTAACTTTAACTTGTTAATATATTTTAATGGCGTAGATCCTGTTTCAGTTTTGAACAACCTATGGAAATGAAATTTAGACATTCCTACCTCCCTTGCTAAACCTTCAAGTACTAATTCTGTTCTGAAATTTTTGGCAATAAAAAATATAGACTCCTCTATTCTGTTGTCCATTTTGTTGGGTCATTTTCGTATTCCAAACAATGTTAAAGTTAATTAACTGTTATTTAGCGATTTGCTTTTTATAAAATTCATTTTTCGTTTTAATTTCCCTAGTTCGTTGTCGAAAAAACTCAACTCGATTTTTTAGTAGGGAGATTGTTACTAAGATATAATTCCTTTTTAATGAACTATATCGATTGAAACTAGTTCAGCACAAAGTAAGCGAAACTAGCTGAAATTAGGTTAAGAAACAAGCTAAATTAACTCCTCAAGAATACACTTACCAAATATTTACAAGACAATGATGTTGGTATAATAATTGATAACATATACCCGTTGTGCATTTTGTGTAAAATTCGTCTCCAGATAGCTATCGGGACGAGTGAATTTTAAGAATTGGAAATGTGAAAAATTAGTATCGAGAATAGTCCCGAAGCCTCCTCCTTCACAAAGACGTAAATATTTAACATATAAGTAATAAAATTATTCTGTTTCGTAAACTAAACAAAACAAGTAAGGGCTTCACTTAGAGTGAAGCCCTTACTTGTTTATCGTTGATTAATAATGAGATACTGAAACAAGTTCAGTATAAAAATTATTTAGGATCCAAAATATTATCAATCCTTTTAAATACATCTTGTAAATGGTATCTACTCATTCTATCTGCCGTTCTACCAATAGCATTTCTAGTAGTTCTTTTTAATATTTCTAACTCGGCTCTGACCACTGAACGAATATCTGATTGATTGATAGTTACTCTAGTTGGCTTAAAATATGGACTTTTAAATTTTGGTAAATTTTGTTTTTCAAGAGTCATTAGATATTTTAATCTGTCAACATGTACTTTTTGAAGGTTTCTACGATAGGTATCTATTTTTCTACCGGAATTTAACTCAGACCAAATACCTCTTCGTAAATCAGACATCATATTGATAAGTGTATATGCATCAGAACCATTCAAGGTTTCATTATCAATCATACGTGACATTCTTCCTAAATTCAGTATATTATTTAAGGCTCTCTCTTGTGTTCTTCTAACGCGCTCAATAACCCCTGAATATTCAGTTTTACCGATTATATTTTTATCTATCAACCAAGTAGGCGTTTTAAACAATTCATTATTAATAAACTGCATGCAATTTTTTTGATGTGTTTTATCAACATGTGTATATACAGCTCCTTCTTGATCTGAGGTTTTATAGTATTCGTAAACACCACCTATATTAGAAGAAACGTGTCCCATATACCGATTGAATTGAGATATTACATGGTTATACATTGTTTCTAAGTCATCGTAGTTTTTACCTTCTTTAGATGTCCACTTTTCCAAATTCGGTACAATTCTTTTTAAATTTGCAATACCATATATACTTGCCTTTATGGCATCATCGCCTAAGTCTTCGGTTTGAGAACTTGGATCAACTACACTTATTACTTGTTGGTGACCAAATCTATACAAAGGATCACCCGCATGTTTTAAAATCCATTTATCTAAGATTGGTTTTTCATCATCAGTAGTTTTAGCTTCTAAAATTGGACGGTATCCCCATCTGATAGCATGCTTGTCATAGACGCCAATATCAGGCATTAAAGCTACACCTTCATCACCCGGTTGTGCTATATAGTTAAAACGTGCATAATCCATAATTGAAGGTGCTGTTCCGTACTTTTTAGTAAATGATGCAGAGCGTAAAGAATCGACAGGGTATGCTATACTACTACCCATATTATGCGGTAGACCTAAGGTATGACCCACTTCATGTGAAGATACAAAACGAATTAAACGACCCATCACTTCATCTTTAAATTCTACACTTTGTGCCTCAGGGTTTATAGCTGCTGTTTGCACAAAGAACCATCCTTGTAACAAACTCATTACATTATGATACCAATTGATATCCGATTCTAAAATCTCACCAGATCTCGGATCACTAACATGCGGTCCATTTGCATTCGGAATTGGAGAAGCCAAATAACGAACGACAGAATAACGAACATCTTCCGGACTCCAATCAGGGTCTTCTTCTTTTGTTGGCGGATCTTTTGCAATGATTGCATTTTTAAACCCTGCTGCTTCAAAAGCTACTTGCCAATCTTCTATGCCATCTTTTATATACTTTCGCCATTTTTTTGGTGTGGCTCTATCAATATAATATACTATCTGTTTTTTTGGCTCAACCAATTCACCCTTTTTAAATTTTTCAATATCTTCATCTTTCACCTCTAGTCTCCATCTGTCTAAAAATGTTAATGTTTTACTTTTTTGAGCATCTAATCCATAATCTACCTGACCACGTGCAAACCAACCTACACGTTCATCAAACATTCTGCGCTTCATAGGCACTTTTGGCAATAAGATCATTGAATTACTCATTTCTAGTGAAATGGAACCTGTACTTGAATTTGAAGGTGGTGCTCCTGCATTATAAGTTTTTACATGACGTGCCTCAATATTTAAAGGGTAACTTTTTACACTTTCAATATAAGATCGTTTATCGTCTAACCTTGAAATTTTATATTGCTTTCGTCTTCTATCAGGAAAACCTAATGCTTTTACATCTTTAGTGAATAGTTCAGTTACATCAATTACGGTAGCCGTTGAATCTTTGCTAAATGCTTTTATTGGAAAAGCATATAATACAGGTTCAAAATTTGAATTGACAACTGCTTCATGTATAGGTAAAGAGTCGGCAGCTACAATAGAATGAGAAACGACTCTTAATAATATTTTTTTACCGTTCTTCTGCCAACGTAATACTTGGGTATTTTGTTTACCACCACCAAAACCAATTCTGGTAGCTGTTTTAGAAATTCTGGTAACCATTAACATTTCACGTTCTAAGAGCGAATCAGGAATTTCATAGAAATACTTTTCATCTAGTTGATGTACTTTAAAAAGACCTTCATCGGTTTTAGCCTTTTTAGTAATTACCTTACCATAAGGAAGAATTGCATCTTTTTTAGGTTTTGGTTTTGGTGCTGCTTGTTCTTTTTTATCTTTTTTTCTTTTCTTTTTTGATTTTTTTTGTGCTTGTATATCAGTTGTAAATCCCAATATAAAAAGCACCAACAATAGTTGAGTTATTTGTTTTAACATGCTGTATATATTTATTTTATTGTTAGTGTTAACTTTAAAGGAAAAGTTACAGGCTTCGAATTTATAAAAACACATTATTATTATTTCTTAATGAAATGTTAAAGAAAAATATATTGAGAAATTTAAAAAAGAATTGGCATCACAAACTTAAACATCAATATCAATAATAATACTGCTATTAAATTTAAAATAATTCCAACTCTAGCCATTTGTGGTACTTTAACAAATCCGCTGGCAAAGACAATAGCATTAGGTGGTGTGGCCATCGGAAGCATAAAGGCACAACTACTGGCAATAGTAACCGGAATGAGCAAATACAAAATAGGTATTTCTAAACCAATTGCGATACCTGCTACAACCGGAGCCAAGACAGCTATCAATGCCACATTACTCATCAATTCTGTCATAAAAAGCATTAATAATATCAGTAAAGAGGCAGTAAAAAGTATACTGATATTACTTGCAGCAATGGTATCTGTAACAATATTAACAATACCACTAGCTGACATTCCTTTTGCGAGTGCCAAACCTCCACCAAAAAGAATTAAAATACCCCAAGCTAACTTTTCAGTATCTTTCCAGTGAATGATAAAATCTCCTTTTCTAAAATTAAACGGAATTGCAAAAAGTGATACCGCTGCCATCAGACTAATAATAGTATCAGATAATGCTAAACTAGGTATTAACTTATTTATTAAGGTTCTAAAAATCCATAAAAAAACAGTAACACCAAATATCAACAATACTCTTTTTTCTTTCTTGGTAATTTTTCCTAGTTTATCTAATTCAGAATCAATGACCGTACTTGAAGCATTAAATTGAACATTCTTATTAGGAAACATCCATTTTACCAACACGAAATAAATGATGGTAATCATTATAATAGAAAATGGTAAACCTAAGGTCATCCATTTTAAAAATGAAATTTCAATATTATATTCATTTTCAAGCAGACCAATTAAAACAGAATTTGGTGGTGTTCCGATAACTGTTGCAATACCTCCTGCATTTGCAGAAAATGCGATACCAAGCATAACACTCAATGCAAAATTTTGATCGTCTTTTGTAAATCCATCTTCATCATCTATCAGTAATTTAATAACTGACATAGCAATAGGCAGCATTACCACAGTACTGGCGGTGTTGCTGATCCACATACTCATTAAACCCGTAGCTATCATAAAACCCAACACTACTTTATTTGGTGTTGTGCCTGTCAATCTAATAATATTAAGTGCTATCCTTTTATGCAGATTTACTTTTTCTAATGCCAGTGCCAATACAAACCCACCAAAGAATAGAAAAATAATAGGACTGCCATAGTTAGCTCCTACTTCGGCAATGGGCATAATTTTTAATAATGGAAATAAAATCAAAGGCAATAATGCCGTAACTGAAATTGATACTGCTTCTGTGATCCACCAAATAACCATCCACAAGGCTATGGCTATAACGGCATCTCCTTTTTGAGAAACTATTTCAAAGGGAAGATTTAAGATTATGAAAAATAATAAAGGTCCTAATAGAAGTCCGATCTTTTTTGAAATTGGCATTTGATTGTTTTTCGAAAGCGAATATAATTGATTTGAAATAAAAAAGAATTACTCGTTTGTAATTTCTTTTTACCTTATGGATTCCTGCCTGCGCAGGAATGACAGGGTAATTTTACTTTACAAGTTCTTTAGGTTTTTTTGAGTTCTTTCAGGTGCTGAAATAAATTCAGCATGGTAATTGTTAGCTAACAATTGTCACAAATAAGCCATCATCTGTTCGGGTTACACTTGCCAACTTGTTTTTGGTTAAGCCCTTGATGGTTTTATCCCACTTTTTATTACTTAAACCTGATTGGGTTTTAAGTTCACCTAAATCAATTGGAGAATTGGCTTTTAAGATCTTTAAGACTGCTTTTTCTTCATCGTTTAATTCAATTGCCTGTGCGGCTCGCACCTCGGGTCTCATTTGTGGGAAGAACAGTACTTCTTGAATAGAACTATTATTGGTCATAAACATTACCAAACGATCAATACCAATACCAATACCTGATGTTGGCGGCATACCATATTCTAAGGCACGAACGAAATCTAAGTCAATAAACATAGCTTCATCATCACCTTTTTCAGACAGTTTTAATTGCTCTTGAAAACGCTCTAATTGATCTATCGGATCATTTAATTCTGAATAGGCATTTGCCAATTCACTACCATTTACCATCAATTCAAAACGCTCAGTTAATTCAGGATTATCACGATGTTCTTTACAAAGTGGACTCATTTCTTTTGGATAATCGGTAATAAAGGTAGGTTGGATATAATTATGTTCACATTTTTCACCGAACAATTCGTCAATCAATTTTCCTTTTCCCATCGTTTCATCGACTTCAATCTCAACTTTTTTACACACATCTCGCAATTCATCTTCATTCATTTCTGCAACATCAAAACCTGTATGTATTTTTATGGCTTCCAAAATTGGAACTCTGGCATAAGGTGCTTTAAAATTAATTTTATTTTCACCAACCATCACTTCGGTAGTTCCGTTAGAATCTAATGCTACCTTTTCTAATAGTTGCTCGGTTGTTTCCATCATCCAATGATAATCTTTATAAGCAACATATAATTCCATTATGGTAAACTCAGGATTATGAGTTCTATCCATTCCTTCGTTTCTAAAATCTTTCGAAAACTCGTATACCGCGTCAAAACCACCAACTATCAATCGTTTTAGATACAATTCATTGGCAACACGCAAATACAAAGGAATATCTAGTGCATTGTGATGTGTAATAAATGGTCGTGCAGCTGCACCTCCCGGAATAGGTTGTAAAATTGGAGTTTCTACTTCTAAATATCCACGTTCATTCAAAAACTGACGGATAGAATTGGTAATTTTAGTACGTTTTATAAAAACCTCTTTTACTTTCGGATTCACCACCAAGTCAGCATAACGTTGTCTATAACGTAATTCAGGGTCATTAAACTCGTCATGGACATTTCCTTCAGCGTCAACTTTGGGTAATGGCAAAGGTTTTAAAGCTTTACTTAATAAGGTGAAATCTTTTACTTTTATAGTCTTTTCTCCCACTTGAGTGGTAAACAATTCTCCTTCAATACCGATAAAATCTCCAATATCTAAGAGTTTTTTATAAATATCATTGTATTTACTTTTGTCTTCGCCGGTACAAATTTCATCTCTTTTAAAATATACTTGTATTCTACCTTCGCTATCTTGTAGTTCAGCAAAACTTGCACTTCCCTGAATACGACGAGACATTAAACGACCTGCAACAATAACCTTTTTACCTTCTTCATAATTTTCTTTAACCTCTTTTGAAGTATGATTTACCGGAAATAGATCTGCCGGATATGGATTGATACCCAGCTCTCGTAGTTTGGTTAATTTTTCTCGTCTTACTTGTTCTTGTTCGGAAAGCTGCATGCTGTATAATTTTTTAAAACAGCAAAATTACATTATTTAACCCGATTAAAGAAAAACGAAAAGGCTCTTTTAATTATTATTTTTTAATCGTTGTATTGTTGTTTTTAATTTTTCGTTATCCGGATTTAATTTCAATCCTTTTTCGTAATTGACCAATGCTTCTTCTTTATTATCTGAACTATAAAAAGTATTGGCTAAACTCACAAATACTCCTGATTTTTCAGGAAATAGTTTGGTGTTTAGTTTTAATACTTCAATGGCTTCTTTAGTTCTATTTGTACTCTTCAAAATACGCGCATAGGTATTTAATTCATACATATTTTTAACGTTTTTTTTTAATACCGGAATCTGCTTTTTGATTTTTCGATTGAATTTTTTAGTACCAAATTCTTGCAATATCTTATTTACTTTTGTCACCACTTTATAATTTGGCTCATAGTTATTATCTAAAATGCTTTGAATATCTTCTTCTAAAGATACAACCGGAGATTCTACAATTCTATTGACTTCAACACCATTCTTATAAAAAATAAAAGTAGGCACTCTGTGGATGTTCAATCCTTTTTCTTCATGATCTGGGCTTTGTTTATACATATTGGGTTTACCACTTAATGCAACAACAGTAAGTTGTTCCATAGGATAGTTACTAGCTTCTAACACTTTATAAAACCTAGGCACTTCTTTTTTGCTATCACCACACCAAGTTCCTAAAAACATAGTAATTGTATAATCATTTAAAATATTAGAAATTTTATTTATAGTTTCTTGATTGGGTTGATAGTTATCATATTCTTTACTAAACCAAGTTTTGTAGTTATCAGAAGTTAATCCTTCTTTATTAATTTTACCCAATAAAAAAGGTGTGCCTTGATCTGTAATTTCTTTGTTTAAAGATTGACCAAAATTTAAATGATAACATAAAATAGTAAAAATTAAAATGCGAATTTTCATATAGATTGAATTTTTGAATTTAACAGTATGCTAAAATTCAAAAAACATCAAAAAAAATAAAGAAAGTATGGGTTGAAATGGGTACTAGAACTAGGGTTGATTTTATTTATTATCTATTGAATAAAGACTTCAGCTGTTCTCTTGAACCTATATTTAATTTTTTATATAGATTATTAATATGGGTTTTTACTGTGCTTAGGCTTACAAAAATTTCAGTTGCAATTTCTTTATTGGTCTTATCTTTAAGAATAAGGTCCAGAATTTTTTGTTCTTGCTGAGTTAACTGATTTGTTAATCCTTTTTTTTGTTTTTTCTTAGTTCTTTTAAGTTTAAACAGGAGAAATACATTGCCTAAGATTGATAATAACAACAAACCATATGCAATATATTTCCATGAAAATGTATTTGATTTTGATTGAGATGAGATAAATCTATCTGAAATTATTTCGTTTTCGTATTGTTCAGCATATAAAGAATTCGGGTACTTACTTTTAAGCCTTTCTAACAATTCATCATAATATGTATTAGCATTAATATCTTTCAAATAATATGAATACAGATTGCTACTTCTGTCAGATAAAAAATTATAAATATACAACTCCGCTAAAGGTTCTTTTTGCTGTTTGCCAAATTGTTGCAGTTTAGTAAACCATTTTTTATTGTTTAGTTTTCGATTGGCTTCACTTCTGTAATTACCATAGTCATACCTCATTTGTTCTTTTAATGAGTCTATTTGAAAAAAAATATTGGAATGTTTATTACTTGATTCGATAGCGCAAAACATCTGATTATCTAAAGAAATAGGCAAATTAATAGTATCGTTATTATTTGCAATGAAAATAATTTCCCTGCTAGCATCACATTTTCCGTTAAAATGATTTGCATCTAGCTCATCATCATTACAGTTATCAATATGTATTCTATAGATCTTATTCTTTACATCAAGGTTATTTCCTTTGAACTCAAAAAAATTAGCATTGGTTTTAACTTTACTGATAATTTGATCTTCATGTACACCTGAAATTTTTCTATAATCTTCAATGATAGATAAATAAGCTGTACTATGTAAGCTATCATTTTCAACATTTCCGGAAAATTGATATTGTGCCTTGCATAAAAAAGGGCTCAACACAATAAAAATTACGCAACATATTTTACATATTTTCATATTTACGAAACTACCATAAATTATTCTTATTAAAAAACGTAACAACAACTAGGTGTTGACGTCCTATTAAATGAATTTAATTAAATATATTTGTAAAAGAATTAACTATGGGATGTTTTCGTGTATTACTAGCTATTATTTGTCCGCCTTTAGCAGTTGTTGATAAAGGTTGTGGTTCAATTGTAATTGTATTAATTCTTACCGTGTTAGGTTGGATACCCGGTATTTTAGCTGCACTTATTATTTTGAATGGTGCTAAAAATTAAAGTCCTCTCCCCAACCCTCTCCTAAGGAGAGGGAGTTTACGCAGTATATAAAACATCCTAGAGTTAAAAAAATCAAATACTAAATTAATTACTATGAAAATCAAAACTTTACTACTTTTTATCGGCTTAATAACAAGCCTTACCAACTGTATGTTTACAGAAGAGATCTATATTAATAACAATGGCAGTGGTAACTATGCTTTCAAAATTGATATGAGCGAAATGATGAAATCAATGGGAGAAATGAGTCCTAAAGATTCTTTAAAAGAATCGAAAGTTTTAGATACTATCGTATTTTTTAAAGACATTTTAGAAAAAAATAAAGATAGCATAGCAACACTTGACAAAGAGGATAAAGAAATAATTGAGGCATTAAAAGATCTAAAATTGCATATGCAGGTAGATGAAGAAAAAGGTAAAATGTTGATGGATTTTAAAATGGATTTTAAAAATATTTCTGAATTAAAGAATATGGAGCAGAAAATTGCCAAAGCGCAGGCATTAAGTGATAAGAAAAAAAAGGATAAAAGTTTGCCTTCAAATTCTGATGTAAGCTATTCATTTAAAGACAAAATTTTTTCAAGAAAGGTTACACTAAAAGATCTATCTGAAGAACAACTCAATGAAATTAAAGAAGCATCTTCATTTTTAGAAGGCGGTCTGTATAAAATCATCTATCATTTTGAAAGTGAAATTAAAAGTGTTTCTTTCAAAGGCGCTCAACTTAGTGATGATAGAAAAACAATGACTATTGAAATACCAATGGATTCAATTATTAAAAATCAGAAGTTGTTAGATTTTGAAGTGAAGTTGAAATAAAAGCCCCTCTCCTCCAAGGCGGATCTCCCCAAAGGGGAGAACTCTGAGGTTGAAAAAAGGGAAGGGTTAGAGTTCCATTAACATTTAGAAATGAAAAAAATACAACTTCAAGATCTAGGCACAAAAGACTATAAAGAAACGCTAGATTATCAAAAATTATTATTTGATGCTATCATCCAGTGTAAGCGAAAAAATAAAGACGAAAATTTAAACGTCGAAACATCAAATTATTTCCTATTTGTTGAACATCCACATGTATATACGTTAGGTAAAAGTGGAGATATTAATAATTTACTACTCACAAAAAAGGAACTCTCAGAAAAAGGAATTTCTTATCACAAAGTAGATCGTGGTGGCGATATTACCTATCATGGTTACGGACAGATAGTAGGTTATCCTATTTTAGATTTGGAGAATTTCTTTACAGATATTCATAAATATTTGCGTTTATTGGAAGAAACTATGATTTTAGTTTTAGCCGAATATGGTTTAAAAGGTGAACGTAGTGATGGCGAAACCGGTGTTTGGTTAGATGTAGGCACACCGTTTGCTCGCAAAATTTGTGCATTGGGAGTTCGAAGTAGTCGTTGGGTTACTATGCATGGTTTTGCATTGAATGTAAATACCAATTTAGGTTATTTTGACCATATTATTCCTTGTGGTATTCGTGGGAAAGCAGTTACTTCTTTAGAAGTTGAATTGGGTGAAAAAATCGATATTGAAAAAGTAAAAGAAAAAATTTTAAGGCATTTTGGGACGCTTTTTGAAGCTGAGTTTGAATCCTCTCCCCAACCCCTCTCCAAAGGAGAGGGACTAGAAATTATTTAAAATTTAATTTGAATATTAATATCTAATTGTATTTCTGTCTTTATTTCTGTCTTTATTTTTTATTCTTGGGTAATTTTACGTATTTTGTAATTCTTTCTATCTGTTATATATACATTCATCAAAGCATCTACCGTTACTGCAATAGGAATATCAAGCTGTGCACTAGTTCCTGTACCATCTGCAAAGCCTTGTGTGCTTCCTGCCAAAGTACTCACTATGCCTTGAGGAGTTATTTTTCGTATTTTATGATTTCCTCTATCGGCTACGTATACATTTCCTAAAGCGTCTATTGCCACTCCTTCGGGTTGAAAGAATTTTGCATCAGTACTTGCGCCATCAGCAAAACCCTGTGTGCTTCCCGCAAAGGTAGTTACCACACCTTCTGGCGTGATTTTTCGTATTTTTTGATTGCGTGAATCTGCTACAAATAAATTGTCGGAAGCATCAACTGCAATTCTTGTTGGGAAAAAGAATTGAGCATCGGTACCTGTACCATCGGCAAAGCCTTGTGTGCTTCCTGCTAAGGTACTTACCACACCACTTAGCGTCATTTTCCGTATTTTATCATTACCCCAATCTCCAACATATACATTACCCGAAGCATCTACTGCTATACCTGTAGGGAAGCTAAATTGAGCATCACTACCGTCTGCAAAACCTTCGCTACTTCCTGCCAAGGTAGTTACGACACCTCCAGAGGTTATTTTTCTTATTTTATGATTACCTCTATCGGCTACATATACATTTCCTGAAGCATCTACAGCTACTCCTTGTGGGAGTGTAAATTTAGCCTCTGTTCCTGTACCATCTGCAAAACCTTGTGTACCTCCTGCAAAAGTAGTTACAACACCATTAGGAGTAATTTTTCGGATGCTATTATTGTTAGTATCAGCCGTGTACACATTACCTTGGGTATCTACTGCTATTCCAGCAAGCCAATTACTGAATTGAGCATCTCCTCCTGTTCCATTTGTAAAACCTTCAGTACTTCCTGCCAAGGTGTTTACTTCTATCGTTAGAATATATGTAAACTCTGGTCCTGTAATTTCTGTACCATCAACTACTATTTTAACGAATCCTGTATTGGCTTTTGCAGGCACTTCTGCCTTAATTTCATTATCACTAACAGATTGTACTACAGCTTCTTTGTCATTAAAAAAAACACTTACAGCGCTTGCATCTGTACCGAAATTACTCCCGGTAATGGTTACAATAGTATTCATTGGACCAGATTTCGGACTAATACTGCTAACCGTTGCTATTGGTACAGGATTGTTATCATCATCATTACTACATGATAAAAAGTTCATAGCTAATATGAGTATTGTTAATTTTAAGAAATATGTTTTGCACATACTAAATCTATTTTTTTTAATGTCTCTATTATTTTTCTTTGAAATTTTCATATTATTATTTTTAGATTTCAGTAATTTTTATTTCTTCAAACTTAAAAGTCGGTTGATGCCAACTTGTTGAATTACTACTACATTGCATAGTACTAAAAAGTTTATAAATCACAAGTTTTCCTGTAATATCAGATTTGATTAAAAAATCTATAGTATTAGCATGTTCAACAATACTAAAAGACTGCTCATATACTCCCATTTTGACTATTAGCTTAGGATTACCACAACTGGAAAAAACACTATTATCTCTAGCATAGTCGAATTTAAGTGTGATTCTATATGTCTTACCCTTTTTAGCATTAAAATAAACTGAAAAAAAATTATTTGAGCCAGTAATAAGTCTCCGGTCTTTATAAATTTTAGGAGAGAGATATTTTGTTATCTTGACCATCATAATTTCCTGTAAATTTCAACCCAGCTTTATTAGTAGAAAGCTTTTTGGGAGAAGAAAGAGTAACATTTAAACTTGAAGTTGTTGATGACCATACTGAAGGAATAGCAGTTAAAGTATTTTTAGGTAATTTTCTATTAATAGACGATTTATTCTTAGCGTTTTTAAGTAAATCTTTACTTGTAGCTACTAACAAAGGAATCTTATTCCCTAATTTAATATTTTTACTTTTAATATTTCTTGTTGATACTTTCGTATTTATCTTTTTATTGATTTGTGCATGGTTATTTATGCCGAACATTAGAAGCATGCTAATAATTATTATTTTTTTACTTATGCAAAATCTATTCATTTTAATTTGTTTGTGATTTTTCTTTGAAATTTTCATGATATTTATTTTTAGTTAATTCTATTTTTTATTTACAATCCTCCAACTTATCTTCCATTCCCATTGCTTTGGCTATTTCACATTCTAGTTGTTTACCTTCTTCTTTTGCTTCTTTAATTAATTTTTTATAGCGATCCATACATTCATATGAAGTACATTCTTTTTTTTTCTTTTTATACATCTCCATTTTAGCAGTTAATTCTGCCCATCTTCTTCTAAAATCTTTGCTTTTTCGTTTTATATCCGTACCCATCATTCCTGCTATTTTCCCAGGTTTATAATCTGATGTATTAAAGGTTTTGTCAAACTTATTTATAGAAAGTAATCCTGCTTGTATATAATAATTCTTTGATGGTATTTCCATCTTTGTAAAGACAGCTAAACGATTGCATTTTTTAATAGTAAAATCTTTAACAACGCCTACCAAAAACCCTGTAATTGGTTGATTAGTACGTATAGTTTGTGTAGGGTTGGTATCAAAATACATGGTTATTTTCACCTCATCTCCTTTATCACTATAAACTTTACCTTTATAACCCTGCGTTACTCCACTCCAAACAACTGTTTCCGGTAGTGGTTCAGGATGCTCTGATGTTTCATTAAGGCTATTTAAAAATTGCATCATTCGTGTATAATTATCTAAACCTGCGTCAGATAATGACTTATTTGATTGGAAGTTTAATGCTCTTTTTTTATCAGATTTAGCATCATATACATATACTGTTATTTGACCATTCGGAAAAATTATAGTTCCATCAACTTTTCCCATTCGACTATCAAATGGTAGGTCATCAGAGCCAAAAAAACCAAACTTTTTTTCAAAGAAAATAGAGCCATCAGCAGTATTGACATAATAATCAACATTATATCGTTTAACAATACCGTCACTTGTTTTCATTTCAATATCAGATTCTATTTTATAATCGAAATGAAAATCACCTCTCTTTCCGTTTTCTGGATTGACTGAAACAGTGCTTTCATCCATTAACCTTGCAAGGCATTGAGAATTGCTTTGAAAAGCAACTATTATGATGAGCAATAAAGTTGTAATGCGTTTTTTCATGTGTTTAAAACTTTACTGTTATAAATTATTTTCTATAGATAATACCAATGAATTATTGAGTTCGCTTCTTGACCTAAATATAAAAGGAGCTTGAACTTTTAAAATCAATAATTACAGAGATAAATATTTTCTCTGCTGATATCTATTCTTTTCACATAACCTACGTTTAATTTTCTTATCTCAGGAGCAAAAGCATTAGCCAGCATCCTCTTCACTGAAGAATCATTAAAGGTTTTTTCCATATTCGATTTAATAATTTTACCTATTTGTCCTTTAAAATAGGCTGCAACTGATGGAAAAAATTTACTTGTTGGGCCATTAAGTTTAAATTTCCCCATTGTATCAACACGAATTACTTCAAAAGACATTGAACCATTATAGGCTATAGGCTTAATTAATATGTGAAGTTTTGGATCTGTCCAATTAATATCCGGGGCTCTTTTGTCTTTTCCAAACCTACAGCCAGGACACCTCCCTTTAATTTCATTCCCTTCTCTTTCTAAATTGATTGTTAAGTAAAAAATATTCTTACTGTAGGATACTCTGGTGATTTCAGACTTGATATCATTTAAGGAATATTCCCAATTATGTGCTGGTTTTTTCACTTTGTATCTACTAAAGTTTACATTATGTTTTTTACCCATAATTTCTATTGAGCCATAGTCTTTATCTAAATGCACTTTTAATGTTCTTCCCACTTTATCTCTAAGAATAGATTCTATATTTCTAATATTCATAGATTTACATTTTTTAGCCCTTGATGATATTAGTGTTGCTTTATTAGTAATTCTAGATGAGTTTTCATTTGGTTTTGCAGTTTGAGTTTGTTGTGCATATACCGTTGAATATGCCACAATAATCATAAAGATGATCATACTATTTTTTAAATTTTTCATAATTCTCAATTTTAAATTTCTATTATTTATAGTTTTATAAATTCTACACGCCTATTATTGGCTTTCCCTTCAGTCGTAGTATTATCTGCGATGGGTTCACTTTCCCCCTTACCTTCGGTCTGCAATCTGTCCTCGTTAATTCCGAATTGAGAAACCAATATGTTTTTAACCGATTGTGCCCGTTCTTGCGAAAGCATGATATTATTTTTATCATCACCATCTGCATCGGTGTGTCCAATGATATTTAGATTCATGTCTTGTTCTTGCTGTAAAGCATCAGCAATTTGCTTTAACACACCATAAGACTCAGGTTTAATCTGGTCTGAACCTGAATTAAATAATATACCCGTGGTAGAATATTTTCCATCATTTAATAGTTTATTACGCAGGTCTTGACCACCCTCAGCAATTTTTAAATTTGTAATAAACAGTTGACCATTTCCTAAACCCCAAGGGTATAATTTAAATGAGGTAATATGATCAGGCACTAGTCTTGGCACATCAACAACCTTATTTTCGTTGAGCCACATCCTGAATCTTTTTCCATTAACGGAAATCGAAATATGTGTTTTTTCTAAAATAACTGAACGAACATCTTTCTCTATCGAATTCCTAATTACAACCTTCCCATTAATCCTATTCTCTATTAAAAATTTTGTGGGTACATACTGACCAACTCGTATTCCAACCTCAGCTGCATACTTTGCACCATTAAATGAATTGTGATTGTGAAGTAATACTTTTAGTAATGCTGCAGAAGTGCTTCCTCCTTCTAATTCATTTGTCAGCATATCAAACTCAACAGTATAATCTTTGGGGAGTAATTTAGACACATCGGGAATATAAATTGATTTACTTGTAAGCAGAAACCACTTTTCGTCATTAATAGTTACCAATTCACCTGTACCATTAGTATTCCATTTTGATGGAAAGTCTCCGATATTATCTAATTCAAAATCATCAAACAAAAGGATTTTGTTTCCTGGCACAAAATCAAATTTTGAATACATTCTAAATTCTTCAGATGTATTTTCATCATATACTTCTCCGTTCGTTTTACTTTTTCCTTTTTTCCCTTTTTTATTTTTAGGCTTTTTCTTTCTTTTAATTTTCTTATCGGCATTCAGGAGGGTATCCATTACTTTTCCTGTTTTCTCAGCAGTTTTATTTTCAACTTTTTGGGCTATCGTTTCTTTTGCAGCTTCTTCAGCTCTTTTCTTCAATCTCTTTAAAAATTGCGCTTCTGCTGGCTGTATATTCCCTAATAAAGCGAATAAAAAAATGACAATAATTGATGTTTTTTTCATGATTTTATTTTTAAATTAGACATGCTGTTCTATAAATAGCAAAGGTGAAAGAGACGGTCATGTTATTATCGTCTTTTTCAGCAGTGATATAGTATCCGTTTTTCTTTTTTACTATTTTAATATTTCGTAATAGATGAAAGTATTGTGTATTTCTAATATCTATTGTAATTCCTTTTCCCTCTTTCTTAATTCTCACTGTTGTTTGTAGATCCCTTTGATAACTGGTTTGTTTGACACCTATTTGTAATGGAAATATTGCTTTTAACTCCTTACCATTTAATTCTAAAAACCCTTTCCCATGCCGGGTTTCTTGGTGAAAAGAAATATGAGCCTGATTCCTTGCATTTAATTGTAAAGATGTCTGCACTATTTCAAAGCATTTTCCCTTTTTTATATCACTTATAATTTCATCAAATGGGGTAAGCAATCTTAAAGGTTTCGTTGTAGTTATTCTTGGCTTGATCTTAGGTTTATTTAAATTGGGTTTTGTAATTTGTGCTTGTATTGCTATTATGCTTAAACTAAATAATAGCGTTAGTACTATTGTTTTTAAAGTTTTCATGATTTAAGTTTTTATTGTTTCTCTCTTTATGGTTTACACTTGAAAAGGCTAACAATCTGTTTTATTCTTTTGTAAAATGTGTACTCTTTATAATTTTATTTTTGTGTATTATTTTTAGTTTATAGTTACCCTTTTCTAAATGATTTATGTTCAAATAGATCTTGTTTCCAACTATTTTTTTAACACTTCCTACATATATATTTTTCTTCATTTATAATTACTTATAGTATATCCATATGCAGATAAGGCAAAATCCAATTGTAAAAGTAAAGTGGTAAATACTAGCAGGTTATAAAAATTGTAACAAAACTTGTAACTATTGTAACATTATTTACGTAGAGAGGGAACCCCCTAGTTTATTAGGTAAAAATTTCCTAAAAAGGGTTTTTCTTGTTATCAATAAATGAAGTTATTTTGTACTATTAACGTACTCAGTAGGTGTACAGTTAAACATTTCTTTAAAGCATTTACTAAAATAGGCATGGTCATTAAATCCTACACTATAGCCAATTTGAGACACATTAATATCTGATTTTTTTAATAATTGAGCAGCTAATTTTAATCGTTGTGAACGGATAAACTCTGAAGCCGACAAGCCCGTCAGTGCTTTGAGTTTTCTGTGTAGTTGCATTCTACTCATGCCAACCGACTGGCTAAATTCTTCTATACTAAAAGATGATTCTATTAACTTATCGTCTAATACCGTTTGAACACGTTCTAAAAATTGTTCATCAACTGAGTTTATGGTAATATCTTTTGGTCTTAGAATAATCTCCTGACTGTATCTCGTTTGGAGTTTCTTACGGCTTTCGATAAGTTTTCCAACTTTTAACTGTAATAAATCTTCACTAAAAGGTTTTGTTATATAGTCATCTGCTCCGGTTTTTACACCTTCAATTTCGTTCTTTTCACCAGCTCTTGCTGTTAGTAAAATAATAGGTATATGACTTGTACATTCATCTCCTTTTAAGGTATTACACAATTCTATTCCATTTTTAACGGGCATCATTATATCGCTAATGATAATATCAGGAATATGCTTAATAGCCAAATCTATTCCTTCTTTTCCGTTTTTTCCTAAGTAAATGGAATACTCATCCTTAAACAAATTACGCACATAGGTTCTTACATCGTCATTATCATCCACAATTAATAAAATGGGAGCTTCTTCGTCTAAATGACTATCAGCATCTTTTGGACCTTCTTCATCAATATTCGTTTTAAATGCACTTTCAGAATTCTGAATTTCTTTATGAATACCTTCAGAATTTTCGTTAGTAAGTTCACTTTCATCAAAATATTCTTGAACTACAGGTAGTTCAACTTTAAATATTGTCCATTCATTAGGTGTACTCTCAACAGTAATTGAACCTTTATGTAAAGTAACCAATTCTTTTACCAATGCCAAGCCTATCCCTACACCTTGCTTATCACTATTTATCTGGTAAAAGCGTTCAAAGACTTTTGTGATCTCATCATTTGATAAGCCTTTACCCGTATTTTTTACTTCAAAATGTAGTTGTCTGTTTTTTATAAAAGCATTACAAACTATTGACCCTTTTTCAGGTGTATATTTTACAGCATTGGAAAGTAAATTAATAACAATCTTTTCTAAGACATCTTTATCAAACCAAGTATCAATTATTGTTGTATTTACATTCGTACTATAATTGAGTTGTTTTTGTTTTACAGTAAAAGTAAAACTGTCTGCTAAAGTACCTACAAAAGGTAATATTTTATTTTTTGAAATGGCAAGTTTTAAACTACCTGTTTCAATTTTTGAAATATCTAACAACTGGTCAACCAATGAAAGTAATCTATTAGAGTTACGCTGCATCATTTCAAGATTATTTCGCTCATCATCTTGTAAATTGTCTTTCTTTAGTTGTTGTTGAATGGGTCCTGAAATGAGCGTTAATGGTGTACGAAATTCATGTGAGATATTAGTGAAGAAATTTGATTTAGTACTATCCAATTCTTGTAGTTTTTTGGTAGTTTTTTGACGGTTACGATATAAAAAGAAAAAGAACAATCCTGCCAAAGAAGTTAATCCAATACCACCGAGCAACAAATTACGTTGATTGGTTTTTTGTTGTTCGCTCAATTTGTTTTGTGATTTTAATAAGGCTATTTTTTTTTCTTTTTTTTCAGTTTGGTATTTGGTTGCTATTTCTTCTGTTGCTATTTTATTTTCCTTAATAATAATACTATCCTTTAGCTTATAATACTTCTTATAATAACCAAGAGCAGATTTATATTCTTTAAGACTGTCATATGCAGTTGCTAAATTCTTGAAAACTTCAGGTTTATTTAATGAAACTCCCATTTCATCATAAAGAAAAAGTGCTTTTTTTAAATTGTTCACAGACAATTTTATTTTTCCCATTTTTTGCTGAGTTGCTGCTAAACCAACTAAAGCATTAGATTCAAGCATTTTACTTTTTGCTTCAATAGCTACTTTTATAGCATCTGTATAATAAAACTCTGCTTTTTTATAATCACTGAGGTTTAAATAAGCATCAGCTATAATAATGTTTATGTCTGCAATTTCATTGAGGCTTTTGGATTTAATGTAGAAATCAAGAATTGGTTTCATTAAATTAATACTCTTTTCATAATTCCCTTTTTTTAATTCTAACTCGCCCAATTTCTTGTTAGAGTAAATCACTCCTTCTTCTTTATCAATAACTTCATATATTTTCTTTCCCTTTAAAAAATATGTTTCGGCTTTATCTAAATCACTAAATTCCATATAAATACCACCAATATTCATCAATGAGGCAGCAAGCGCAGGCTCTTTTCTTTCGTGATACTCAAAAACGGAATCTACTTTCAAGTAATTAATTAACGCATTTTCAAAATCATTTTCATAATAAAAAGTATTCCCAAGTTTATAATAAGCAAAATATAAACCTTCCCAATCATTATTATTTTTTGCAATTTCTAAAGCTTTTAAGGTTAGACTCTTTGACGCTTCATAATTACCTAAGTTTGACTGCACCATAGCCAATCTTACATAACAATTACTAATTTTAGTATCGTCTTTCATTTTTTTGGCATAATTTAAGGCTTCATTCATCCCTACAAGAACACTATCAAAATTAGATTGATACCAGTAATAAGTAGACTTATATAAGTTTCCTTGATAAAACCCTTCATTATAATTTTTCTCTTTTGCCAAAGAGAGCATCGTTTCATATGATACTTTAGCAGAGTCAGGTTTATTATGTACATATTGATCAAACAACCATGCTAAAGTTTTTATTTTGACAGTATCATTTTGTGAATCATTTAAAACTTCTTTAAGAGAATCAATTTTTTGTTGATTCTGTCCAAAAGAAATCAATGTTAAAAGGAATAAGAAGCAAGCTAAAAAATGTTTCATAGCTCAATAGTTTGAGGTTGATTCAATAAATTTAAGCAATTATAAATAAATCAATTAATTACAACTGTAAATTTTGTAACAAATAAAGTTACATATATTATAATTATAAAAAGAAAAAACCGAAGTGTAGGCTTCGGTTTTTAAATTTATCAGGTATCAACTATATCATTCCTTCATACCTGTCAATTCGGTAAATCCAATAAGTTTCCCTTTTTTATTATAGGATTCTGATCTTACCAATATCTTATCACCTTGATACCATTCAACACCGCTACCTCTTACTTTAATTATACCGAACTTCGAATCAAAATCAAAAGTTACTTTCTGACAGTCAAAGGTTCCTGCTTTCGTAGTTATTGTTTCCTTACCGGCAATTTTTCTATTAGTTACATTAAAAATCATCGTTACTAATGTAAAATTATCTTTACTTACTTTAACCGTAATACTGCCATCATTCATGGCACTGCCTTCACTCATATCTACCGGAAATTCCAACACATCGCCTTCCATTTCAACTGAAAACTCTTCAGTATCATATTGTTGTAGTTTACTGGTATCAAAAAAACGAGCCATATCTAAAGAAAATAATCCATCTTGACAACTTGCTTCATATTCAGATGTAAAAGAATTTTTCCCTTTTATATCTTCAGACATCACTTTAATGATAGCTGATAATTTATTTTCTTCTTCTTTTATAGATAGTGTCTCATGTGATGCTTTAGAAAGCGCTTTTCCTTTTTTATCGTAGGATGTATACTCTAATACATTACCTTTTTTTAAAAATAAAGCTGCATTACATTCTTGGGCAGTAATACTAGTAATAAATAGCAAACCAATTATTAGTAAAATAATTTTTTTCATATTTTTTAAATTTTAATAAATTCTACTCTTCTGTTTTGCGCTTTACCATCAGGTGTATTATTATCACCAACCGGTACAGATTCGCCTTTACCATTAGTTTGTAATCTATCGCTTGAAATATTATAAGTAGTAACTAATGCGTTTTTAACCGCTGCCGCACGTTTCTTTGAAAGCTCTAAATTGGCTTCCTCTTCACCATCAGCATCTGTATGACCAATAATATTTAAATTCATTGAAGTTTCTTGTTGTAATACTTGAGATATCTGACGGATAATACCATAAGATTGCGGTTGGATATTTGCGGAACCCGAATCAAACAATATTCCATTGGTAGAAACTGAACCTTTTTCAATTAATTGTCTTCGCAGATCAAGACCTCCTTCAGCTATTTTCAAGTTTCTTATAAATAAACGTTCTTTACCATCTTTAAAGGTCTTAACATTAAACTTAATAAACTTTAGCATTTTATTTGGTGACACTAATCGGGGTACATCTATATATTTCTTTTCATTTACCCAAAGCCTATAGCGAAGTTTATTTACTGCAATAGAAATATGAGGTTTATTTAAAATGGCTTGTCTAATATCTGCAGTAACTTTATTATCGACAGTTTCAGTACCATTAATTCTATTTTCAACTCGAATACCTATAGGTGTATATTGGCAAAATGGCAAATACGAATACACATAATCGTTACCGTAAGAAAAACCATTATTATTATCTAAAATAATACTTAATATAGCTCCTGAACTTGTATTTCTGTCAATACCTGAAGTCAACAAATCAAACTCTATAGTATATTCTTCTGGTAATTCTGTAGGTAAATCGGGTATATAATAGGTGTGATAACCTGATTTCATCTCAAACCATTTTTCGGAAGAATCATTTATAGTTACGACTTCACCACTTCCATTTGTATTCCATCTTGAAGGGAAATCGCCTATATAATCTCTAGAAAAATCTTCAAAAAACAATAATTTATCACCAGGCACAAAATCAAATTTACTTGATACTTTAAATTCAGCAGTTGAATTTGTATCACTTTCAGAACTATTATTTCCATCATTACCATTAGGACTGTTTGGATTTTTATTCCCTGAAGTATTAGGTTGACTTTTGGAGCCTTTTTTCTTAGAGCCTTTATTACCAAGAATAGTATCCATAGCTTTCCCTGTTTCTTTGTCAGTTTTTTCTTCTGTCTTGCGAATTACAGCTTCTTCCGCAGCTTTTTCAACTCGTTTTTTTAATTTCTTTAAAAATTGAGCCTCAACTGTTTGATTAGAAAAAAGGAATCCTAAAACCAAAATACTTGTGATTAATTTGAATGAAGATTTCATTGTGTTGATATTTTTTATATGAAGAGCCTTACAAAGTTAATACAAAGAAATATACTTAGCTGATTAAAATTGTAAAAAGGGGAAAAATCCCCTTTCTATAGATTAAATTTTAATTGATCTGGTATTAACCGAAACGACTTTCTATGATGCTTTGTAATACCGAATTTTCTAATAGCATTTCTATGCTCTTTTGTAGGATATCCTTTATTTTGCTTCCAATTATATTCTGGAAAATCTAAGTGTATTTTTTTCATATAATCATCACGATAAGTTTTAGCCAATATAGAAGCTGCAGCAATACTCATAAATTTACTATCACCCTTTACTATAGTTTGGTGTGGGATAGATTGATAGTTATTAAACTTGTTACCATCAACAATAATAAATTCAGGTTCTATATTTAATTGTGTTATTGACTGATGCATTGCCAATATTGAGCTTTGTAAAATATTAATCTCATCAATTTTATTTTGCCAAACAAATGCTACCGAAAACGCTACTGCATTTTCTTCAATAAAAGGTTTTAAGTTAAACCGTTGCTTTTCTGTAAGCTGCTTAGAGTCATTTAGTAAAAGATGTTTAAATTTTTTCGACAATATTACTGCAGCAGCTACTACAGGTCCGGCAAGGCAACCTCTACCTGCTTCATCTGTACCAACTTCTAATTCAAAGCCTGAAAAATTGTGCTGTAACATTGTTCAAAAATACTAAAACTATACTAATTTAAAACTTGAAGTGGATAGCCGATATAAAATATTTCGGTCTTCCATCTCCCAACTTCTAACCTACTATTTTATAACAAAATTTTGGCTAAATATTTTCAATCAAAAGGTTTATATTTGCCTTCATGTTAAAAAGTTATTATTTCATATTTTTTTTATTTTTTGTAATAGTTTCCCAAGCTCAAATTACGCCTAAAAAACCTATAAAAAATTTAAGAAATATTGGTGATTTCGAAGAGCAGAAATCTGATTCTACAGTTTTTGGTAAAAAACAAAATATTATATTAAGCGGAAAAACACGCTTTACAGACTATAAGATCATATCGTACCAAAAAGATACTACTTATATAGACACTACACTAACAATTTACAAAGATTACAAATTCAATTATCTAAAAAAAGATGATTTCGAATTATTGCCCTTTCACAATCAAGGGCAAACTTTTAATCAGTTAGGTTATGATTTTTCAAAAGTCTCACTATTCCCTAAAATGGGAGCAAGTGCCAAACACTATAATTTTTATGAAGTTGAAGACATCAATTATTATCAAGTAGCTACTCCAACAACCGTACTGTTTTACAGAGGCGGACTCGAACAAGGGCAGGTTTTAGATGCATTATTTACCTTTAATACTTCTAAAAGGCATAATGGTTCTCTTTCATATAAAGGGTTGCGTTCATTAGGCAAGTATAGAAACGCATTAAGTAGTCATGGTAATATGCGATTTACTTATAGTTATACTACAAAAAACAATGCCTATACATTGAGAAGTCATATTGTTGCTCAAGATTTGACAAATAATGAAAGTGGCGGACTGACACCACAATCAATCATAAATTTTGAAAGCAATGACCCTAATTTTACTGATAGAGGAAGACTTGAAACAAACTTTAATGATGCTTCTAATATCTTAAGAGCAAATCGCTATTATATTGAGCATGACTATAAAATTTGGCAACAAAAAGATTCTCTAAACAATACTAAGAGTTATCTTAAAGTTGGTCATACTTTAAATTATGAACGCAAACATTACGATTTCAAACAAAATACTGCTAATATCAGCATACTTGGTAATACATTTTCAGCTTCTGTTGATGATAAATTAACTTATATTACATTTGATAATCAAGTGTTTTTAGCTTTAAAATCTCCAGTAGTTTTAGGAGAAGTTATTTTTAAAGCTAATTATTTCGACTATAATTACGGCTATGAGAGTACTACTATAATTAATGATCAACTCATCCCTTCTAACCTTGACGGAAGTACAATTTCTATTGGTGGAGAATGGAAAACAAACTTTAAAAAATTCAATATAAATGCTGAGGCGTCAACATTAATAACAGGAGATTTTAATGGAAATTTCTTAAAAACAACAGCTATATTTAAACAGGATAGTTTATTTACTTTTAAAGGCACTTTTTTAACCAATAGTAAATCACCTAATCTTAATTTTTTGTTGAATCAAAGTGACTATGTTAGCTATAATTGGTTTAATAATTTAAAAAATGAACGAACCATGAGTTTGGTATTTGATCTTACTTCAAAGAAACTGTTAAATGCTTCAGCTCAAATTACTCAAATAGATAATTATACTTACTTTGGCGACAGCGATACTTCGACGCAATCTTTACCTGTACAGGCTGACAAAACAATTAATTATTTAAAAGTTAAGATTTCTAAAGAGTTAAAGTTGGGTAAATTCGCATTGAACAATACGATAATGTATCAAAAAGTAGCGCAAGGTGAATCTGCTTTTAGAGTACCTGAATTTGTAACCAGAAACACCTTCTACTTTTCTGACCATTTGTTTAAAAGAGATCCTTTGTATTTACAAGCGGGTATTACATTTAAGTATTTTAGTGAATATTTTGCAAATAGTTACAATCCACTTTTAGCTGAATTTAACATCCAAAACAATCAAAAAATAGGTGGCTATCCTGTATTTGATTTTTTTATAAATGCACAGATACAACGTACAAGAATTTATTTAAAAGCTGAGCATTTTAATTCATCTTTTACGAACACACCCAATTATTATACAGCACCCAATTATCCGTATCGTGATTTTATAATTCGGTTTGGTTTAGTTTGGAATTTCTTTATTTAAAGCCCATCCTAAATCCTTCCCTAAGGGAAGGACTTAAAATTAAGAATTAAACTATGCAACAAGAATTTCAAATTCAAGTACCTCCTGAAGTTGCTCAAAATCAAGCACAATTAAAACAACTTATTGCTAAAAAAGTCAATATTAAAGTTGATGAAATAAGGCATATTGAAATATTAAAAAGATCAATAGATGCCAGGCAAAAAAACATTAAGATAAATCTCAGAATTAAAGCCTTTATCAAAGAAGGTTTTATTGAAAAATCCATTGAGTTACCTCATTATGATGATGTAAGTAATGCTAAAGAAGTAATCATTATTGGTGCCGGTCCAGCGGGATTATTTGCTGCTTTAAAATTAATTGAAAAAGGATTTAAACCCATTGTTTTAGAAAGGGGTAAGAATGTAAAAGAAAGGCGACGAGATTTAGCAGCAATTACAAAGTTACATCTAGTAGATGAAGATTCTAATTATTGTTTTGGTGAAGGTGGTGCAGGTACTTATTCTGATGGAAAGCTATATACACGCTCAAAAAAAAGAGGTGATGTCAATCAAATATTAGACTTGCTCATCGCCCACGGAGCTACAAAAAACATTGCTGTAGATGCCCATCCACATATAGGAACCAATAAATTACCACAAATAATTAAAGCTATTCGACAAAGCATTTTAAATTATGGAGGTGAAGTAAAATTCAACACACGTGTGATAGATATTCTGCTGAAAAACAATGAAGTTACCGGCGTACAAACTCAAAACGGAGATATTATAAATTCCAATAAAGTTATTTTAGCTACCGGTCATTCCGCCCGAGATATTTTTGAATTATTAGTTCGAAAAGGAATTAAAATTGAAGCAAAACCATTCGCATTAGGGGTACGAGTTGAGCATTCACAACAATTAATTGACTCAATACAATACCATTGTGAAACACGAAGCGAATACTTACCTCCCGCTCCTTATAGTATTGTAAAACAAGTTAAAAACCGAGGCGTTTATTCCTTTTGTATGTGTCCCGGAGGTGTGATTGCACCTTGTGCTACAGCTCCCGGTGAAGTAGTTACTAACGGATGGTCTCCTTCAAAAAGAGATCAACCTACTTCAAACTCAGGTATTGTGGTAGAATTAAAACTAGAAGATCTTGCTCCTTTTCAGGATAAAGGACCATTAGCAGGCGTTGAACTTCAAAAGCAAATTGAACAAAAGGCTTGGCGTTTAGCGGGAAAAACACAAAAAGTACCGGCACAACGATTGGTAGATTTTATAGAAGGGAAGCTATCAGATAGCATTCCGAAAACATCATATATGCCAGGGACAACATCAATTGAATTTGGTACTATTTTACCAACTTTCATACATAAAACATTACAAGAAGGATTCAAAGAATTTGGAAAATCAATGAAAGGATATTTAACCAATGAAGCTATAGTTCATGCTCCAGAATCAAGAACCTCTTCACCTGTAAGAATTCCCAGAGATCATAAAACCTTAGAACATGTACAGGTAAAAGGATTGTATCCTTGCGGTGAAGGTGCCGGTTATGCCGGAGGTATTATTTCAGCAGCTATAGATGGTGAAAAATGTGCTGAACAGATCAGTTTGGTTTATAAATAATTGAGTCAGTATCTGTTTTTTACAAATACATCTTTATAATTTATCAATTTAACTTCCCTGACAATTGCTTTATTTTAATATGAAAAGCAGCAAACAACAAGGTTGTAAACGGACTTAACCAATTAAATATAGCATAGAAAAAATAATCAGCTACTGGTACTCCTAATACACCACTTTGGTAAGCTCCGCAAGTATTCCAAGGGACTAATACGGAAGTTACTGTACCTGAATCTTCTAGCGTTCTACTTAAATTTTCGGGTGCTAAACCTTTATCTTCGTATGCTTTTTTAAACATTTTACCAGGAACAACTATAGCTAAATATTGATCTGATGCAGTTACATTTAGTGCTAAACAACTCGCAACTGTACTCGCAAATAATCCAAAAGTAGTAGTTGCTAAACTAAGCAATGCTTGACTGATTTTAGCTAAAGCTCCTATAGCATCCATTACACCACCAAAAACCATTGCGCAAATAATTAACCAGATGGTACCTAACATTCCGCTCATTCCTCCGGCAGAAAATAAATCGTTAAGTTTTGTATTTGATGTCTCAATTGCGGTGTCAACTGTCATAGCATTCATCACTGCAAAATACGATGATTTAATAAAATTCGTTGGTTGAGCTTTTAATGTAATTGTTCCTATTTTATTTCCGTTTTCAAATATTGTAGTTGTCTCTTTAAATTTTTTGTCAACTATCTTATTTGATGTTGGTAAATTAAATTTGATTACGTTTGATAAAGTAATTGATTGATCTTTCGTAACTAATGAATAAGTTCCCGGTGATTGGTAGTTATTATTTGAAACATTGTCCCAAGAAACATATTCTTTGTATTGATTATCTATTTTGGTTATATTATATTTTAACCCTTGATTCCAAATAATTGAAGATTGAAAAATAATGGCAAATAAACCTCCTAAAAGTGTACCAATCAATAGAGCTATTAACGGTGGCGTTTTTTTGATTATCAAAAAAATTACTACAACAGGAACAATAAATAACCAAGGTGTAATATTGAATGAAGTTTTAATTCCAGATAACATTTCTTCAGTATTTGAATTACCAGAAGTGTCTATATTTAGACCAATAATTATAAAGATTATTAAAGTCACTACAATAGTAGGGATTGTTGTTAAAGCCATATATTTTATATGATCAAATAATTCACTCCCTGCCATAGCAGGAGCAAGGTTAGTAGTGTCACTTAATGGGGACATTTTGTCTCCAAAGTACGCACCAGACAACACAGCACCAGCAGTCATACCAAGAGAGACACCAAGGGCATCTCCAATACCAATTAAGGCTATCCCAACAGTTGCTGAGGTTGTCCAACTACTACCAGTAGCTATAGAGATAATAGCACAAATAATTACACTGGCTGCTAAAAATATAGTTGGATTTAAAATTTGTAAACCATAATAAACCATTGCAGGAATAACTCCACTTACCAACCAAGTTCCTGCTAATGCTCCAACCATAAGTAATATTAGCAATGCTCCTGTTGTAGATTTTACATTTTCAGCAACTTCATTTAGCATTTGTTTGTAAGATACTTTGTTAAAAAATCCAACAATGGCAGCAGCAGCAGCTCCTAATAAAAGAATAAACTGATTACTTCCACTCAAGGCATCGTCTCCATATAAATAAACATTAAATGCTAGTAAGGCTACTAAGGCAAAAACAGGAATTAAAGCTTCCCAAATATTCAATTCTTTATTTTGAATTATTTTTTGTCCCGAAACCTCGGGATCAATTTTAATGTTTGAAATATTATCATCAGGGTTCATAAAGTAGGGTTTTGATAATGTAATGATACAAAAATCTTCAAGATTATAAAAATTGGATAATTATTTTGTAATTAAACAGTCATTTAACGACTATTATTTGTAATAATTAATTATTTTTAACCATAACTTAAACTATTTTAATCATGAATTTTTCAAAGAAAAATCACAGCCTGTCCGCCTTTGGCGTGGAACTCCACAAAAAAAATAAGTCTTTTGTGAGTAAAAAATCATTTTTTTATTTTGTACTTAGTGCACTTGTAGTGAGTACTATTGCTTTTGTTAAAGTTGACAAGAAAACCACTGAAGTTAACGCAACAGATTCTTATGTAAGTATGCTAAACGGTGTAAAGGCTTATACCTTAGAAATTGCCGAAGCTATGCCTGCAGACAAATACACTTTCAGACCTCACGACTCTATACGAAGTTTTGGCGAACAAATGGCACATATTGGCATGTCATCTAAATTCTTATTGGGAATGTTTATTAAAGGTGAATCTATGCCAACTGACCCTAAAGTATTTGCTGAATTTGGAAAAATGGAAAAAGACATGGGTGCCTCTAAAGAAGCATGTATTAAATCTGTAACCGAAGCTTTTGATGCTATCATTGCAACTTATGAAAGTATGGATGCTGAAAGTATGAAAGAAACCTTTTCAGTTCCTTTTGACCCTAGTCCAGACAAGCCGAAATTTTCTAAAGAAAAAGGGTTTCAATTCATTAGTGAGCACATTGCACACCACCGTGGTCAAGCGCTTGTTTCTCTAAGAATGCAAGGTATTAAAGCGCCAAGATATAGACTGTATTAAAAATAATGCACATTGTCATTTCGAGCGGAGTCGAGAAATCTAAGCATTTTGATAAACTAAGTTTACTATCTTTCTAAATAAAATATATTTTATTTCTCGATAATGCTCAATGTGACATTTTAGTTATACTGAAATAATATACTAAACCTTAATAACTATCTTACGTTTGTAAAGTATATAACCAAGTAATAAATAAATTCCTACCACTGTAAGTGCATATAGCATTGAAGCTAACTTATCACTAGAAATAACACTTGTATAAAATGTATGGTATAACCAGCTGTGAATACTTTGAGCATCATTCACTTTTGTTAAATAAAACGTTTTAGAAATAAAACTTGATAAAAAGAAAATAATGATAGCATTCATCCCAACATATTTAAAGATAGCACCAAACTTTACTTTTTTAACGTCGGTTATATAATGAACAATTCCAAGAATTAAAGTAGCCCATCCGCTAGTTACCAATACAAAACTACTAGACCATATTGCTTTATTTATTGGAAACCAATTGCTCCACACCATACCAATTACAATCATTATTCCGCCTAATAAACTTAAAATAACTAATTTATTGTTCTCATACTGACTTAAAATTTTACCAATTAATATTCCGGATATAGCGGTTACAATTGCCGGTAGTGTACTTACCAAACCTTCAGGATCATAATCGGTTTTCCAAGTATGACTACCAAGTATTTTTACATCTAAATAATTAGCCCAATTATTTGGTGCCCTATCAAATGTAGGTTGCTCGCCGTTTAAAGGAATATAACCTAACCATAACCAATAACCGACTAAAATTGTAATGCCTATTGAAAGTAAAATCTTCCAATTAAAGTTTAAATTCAATATAGCAGTAACTAAAAACACAAGCCCAATTCTTTGTAATACTCCGGGAATTCTCAACTCACTGAAAGGTTTAAAAAAAGGAACATAAGGTAAAAACCATCCTAGAAATAATCCTAATCCGATAATTTTTAAACTTCTTATAATTATCTTTTTGTACGTTTTAGCATTGTTGGGTTTGTTCTTATAGGCAAAAGAGATTGACATCCCAACAATAAACAAAAAGAAAGGAAATATTAGATCTGTTGGTGTATAACCATGCCATTCAGCATGTAATAACGGAGCATACACATAATTCCATGTCCCTGGAGTATTTACCAATATCATGGCAACAATGGTAATCCCTCTTAAAATATCAACAGATTCAATTCTTTGAGTCATGAGTCTATTCTATTATTTTTTCAACCCTAATTTATGTCCAGCAATAGCATAATATAAGATAATGATATAACAAGGTAGTAAAATCCAATAACCAGAAGTTGCTGCTTCCGCAGTAGCAGAAGCTTCACTTAATCCTTGAGCAATCAAGTCAATTTTTTTTCCATCGACCAATCTACCATATAATGGTGGTATTATTGCTCCTCCTGCAATTGCCATTATCAATAATGCTGATGCCATTTTGGTAAACTTTCCTAATCCTTCTAAAGTTAGTGGCCATACGGCTGGCCAAACCAATGCATTGGCTATACCTAGTGCCGCTACAAATAGAATTGAAGTAAATCCTGAAGTAAATACTATACAAAAAGTGAGTATAACACCCAATATTGCACTTGCTTTTAATGCCAATGCCTGACTGATATATTTAGGTATTAAAAACACACCCAATGCATATGTTGCTACCATTGCCATCAATGTGAACATTGTAAAAAACTTTGCTTTTTCAGCAGGAATATCTAGAGAAATACCATAAGAAATAATAGTATCTCCGGCAATAACTTCTGCACCAACGTATACAAATAACGTTAAAACCCCTAGCCATAAATGTGGAAATTGGAAAATACTTGTTTTAACAGTTTCACCTTCTTTGGTTTCTTCAATTGGTTCAGCTTCTACATGAGGTAATGGTGCTTTTCTAATTAATATCCCTAAAACAAATAAAACAACTGCCATGACAATATAGGGAGTAACAACGCTATCTGCCATAGTATCTAATAGTTGTGATTTTTCGGTATCACTTACTGCACTTAGTTTTTCTTTGACTCCATCAATTCCTGATAATAAGATTGCTCCGAAAATAAGAGAACCCAATGCTCCTGCTACTTTATTCGCAATTCCCATAATGGCAATACGCTTTGCAGCACTTTCAATAGGTCCTAAAATAGTTATATATGGATTAGAAGCTGTTTGCAACAATGTCATACCCATACCTTGAATAAAAATACCTGATAAAAATATCCAATAGGTTCTTGCTCCCGCTGCCGGTATAAAAACCAATGCCCCTAGTGCCATTACTATTAAACCTAATGACATTCCTTTTCTATAACCAATCTTTTCAATAATATAAGACGCCGGTAACGCCATTACAACAAATGAAATATAAGATGCAGAAGCTACTAAATAAGATTGAGCATCAGTTAATTCATTTATGGTTTTCATAAATGGAATTAAGGCTCCATTAATCCATGTTACAAAACCGAAAATAAAAAAAAGGCCTGCTATAATAGCAATTGGAATTGTAAAATTCTTTTTTTTGGAAATAGATTGGTCTATTTGCTGTGACATATATTAGGTTTTAAAAGTCTTGTAATGTACTAAAATTATTAATTAACGAATAATGGATAAGAAAATTTACGTCAGTCTGAGTGATCCGCCAAAGGTGGATAGTATCGAAGACAAGTAAATTTTCAACAAACTATTACTTCTCGATACAGTTTTTCTTTGAAAAACCTCTCGAAGTGACATCCATATTAATAATTAATCCTTATCCATTATTTACGTTAACTAGTTAACACATCATACAACCAAAAAGCTGCATTTGTAAATAATAAATTGTTTAACTTTAAAAAAATTATTACAATCCAAAAAAATGAAATATAAATTTTACATTCTATTATTTTTTGTTCTTTCTCAACATATCTATTCTCAACATTCAATTATTCCGATTCCAGTAGAATACACTTCAACTAATGAAGTTTTTATTTTTGATAATTATGTATCTCTTGACCTAAAAACAGATGATATTTATACAAAACAATATGTTGCTCAATTTCGTAATTTTTTGTCTGAAAAAGGAATATCACTTTCTGACAAGCCAACTGAGAAATCAATTAGTGTTTCACTTTATAAAAATGATATTTCTGAACTGGGAGATGAAGGATATTCTTTAGAAATAACTAAGAATAACATCAATCTTTCTGCAAATAAAGCTGCAGGTATTTTTAACGGAATACAAACCTTAAAGCAATTATTTCCTTTAGAAAGAATTGATAGTATAGCCATAGCAGGTTGTAATATTAAAGATTATCCCAGATTTAAATGGAGAGGCTTAATGTTAGATGTAAGTCGTCATTTCTTTTCTGTAGAAGAGGTCAAAGCCTATATCAACCAAATGTCTGCCTATAAGTTGAATGTATTACACTGGCATTTAACTGATGACCAAGGCTGGCGAATTGAAATTAAAGCATTACCAAAACTTACAGAAATAGGTGCATGGAGAGTGGAAAGACATGGACGTTTTGGTAAAAGCAGAACAGTACCAAAATCAAATGAAAAAGCAACTTATGGAGGTTTTTATACCCAAGAACAAGTAAAAGATATTGTGCGTTATGCGCAAGACAGAAATATTACCATTGTACCTGAAATTGATATACCGGGACATAGTATGGCAGCATTAGCAGCTTATCCTGAACTTTCGGTAAAAAAAGAGCCTAAATATGTAGCTCCCGGTACCAAATTTTCTGAATGGTATGGTAACGGAAAATTTAAAATGCTGATTGAAAACACCTTGAACCCAACCGATGAAAAGGTATATGATTTTATAGATAAAGTATTTACAGAAGTTGCCCAATTATTCCCTGGAAATTATATTCATATGGGTGGAGATGAAGCTTATCATGGCTATTGGGAAGAAAACCCAAAGGTTCAAAAATTTATGAAAAAACACAAGATAAAAGATTCTCATGAACTCCAAAGTTACTTTGTAAAACGCGTAGAAAAAATTATCAATAGCAAAGGAAAAAAAATGATTGGCTGGGATGAGATTTTAGATGGCGGTTTAGCTGATGGTGCTGCAGTAATGAGTTGGAGAGGAATGAAAGGCGGTATTGCTGCCGCAAAAATGAAACATGAAGTAGTAATGTCTCCAACAACTTTTGCTTATTTAGATTATATGCAAGGCGATGAAACAGTAGAAAACAAAATCTATTCTAGTCTAAGCCTAGAGAAATCATACACATTTGAACCTGTTCCTGCCAATATTGACCCAAAATATATTTTAGGCGGACAAGGTAATTTATGGACAGAAGCTATCCCAACAATGCCTTATGCTTTTTACATGACCTACCCAAGAGCATTTGCTTTGGCCGAATCTGTATGGAGTCCGGCAGCAAATAAAAACTGGAAGAATTTTATACAACGGACACAAATTCATTTTGATAGGTTTGATGCTTCAAACATCAATATTTGTAAAGCTGTTTTAGATCCTATTGTCCATGTGTATAAAGAAAATGACATACTCATGTGTGAATTAAAAAACTCCATTCCAAATTCAGAAATATATTATAGTATTGACAATACTTATCCCGTTCAATTTGGCGTAAAATATTCAATTCCTTTCAAAATCCCTGAAGGGGATATAAAACTGAGAACGCAAACGTTTGTAGACGGAAAGAGTATTGGAAGAGAGTTAATTATTGATAGGACTATACTTGTGAAAAGAGTGGGTAAAAAACCTTTTAGTTTTTAGTTGGATTAACTTTGTTGATCCCTTGAAGATAATTACTGCAGATACAATCCCTTAAAAAACTTTATTTTTTGTAGTATTTTATTTTCTGCGAATAAATAGTTATAGGGATTAACTTCGTTGATCCAGAGAATACCTACTACTGCAAATAGAAAACCTCACCATCCGCTTGAGGCGGATGGTGTATTTTTTTATTTCTGAGAAACTCAAATCGAAGATTTGAAAGTTTTAAAAGAAATAAAAAAATCCGCACTCCCGTGCGGGTTTTCTGCTTGATGTGGGTCATACTGGATTCGAACCAGTGACTTCTACCCTGTCAAGGTAACACTCTGAACCAACTGAGTTAATGACCCTTTTTGCAAAGGTAAAATTTTAAGTTATAAATTTAGATTTTTTGTATATAGCCTTTTAATTACACCCCTAAAGTCCCCTCAAGGGGACATTCGTTTCAATTTATCTATATAGTAAAGTTTTGCATCAAATTATTATGAGGTTTCAGTTCTTTTAAAGTATAAAATTTAGGACTGTTTAGGGGTGTAAGAGAATGATTAACTTCGTTGATTCCTTAGAATCAAAACTCCCTTCCTCCCGTCCCGATAGCTATCTGGATCAAGGAGGGGTGGGCACGCCATAAGCATGCTCGGGGTGGTTTGATAAACTTAAAGACCTCACAGGTTTTTGAAACCTGTGAGGTCTCAATCTTGTTGGGATTAACTCCGTTGATCCCATTTTGAAACCGCTTCTGCAAATACAATCCTACAAAAAGCTTCGCTTTTTGGTATTTTTATTTTTCCAGACTTTACTAAAGCAAGCTTTGCAAAGTCTGGAAAAATAAAAATCCTGATGCATAGCATCAGGATTTTATTTGATGTGGGCAATGAGGGATTCGAACCCCCGACCCCCTCGGTGTAAACGAGGTGCTCTGAACCAACTGAGCTAATTGCCCTTAATGAGACCAGCCTTCGGCGGGCAGGTGCAAATATAAATTAGTTTTTAATTCTGACAAAGGTTTTTTTAATCAAAATAAAGAAATATTTAAAAACGTCTCAAAGTCTCGGGACTGCTAGAGTTTACCTTGAGAGAAGCCGAAAGACAGGAATAACAATTAATAGGAAACTCCAAGAAAACTCTTGGAGAATGATTTTTTCAATCAAACCACCTCAGCAACAACAAAAGTGCTACCACCCACAAAAATTAAATCGTTAGTTTTAGCAATTGCTTTAGCTGTATTTAAGGCTTCATCAACTGTTCCGTAAATCATACCATTTAAATTAAACTTTGTAGCTTCTTTTTGCAAAATATTAGCTTCTAAACCTCTTGGAATATTTGGCTTACAAAAATAATATTGTGCCTTTTTAGGAAACATAGGTAATATGGTCTCTAAATTTTTATCATTAACTACACCCAATACTATATGTAAATTTTCATAATGTTCTTCTTCCAATTGTTTTAAAACATAGGTCAAACCTTCTTTATTATGTGCAGTATCACATATAATCTTTGGCTTGTCTTGAAGTATCTGCCAGCGTCCTAACAAACCTGTATTTTTAACAATATTTTGTAATCCCTTAACAATATCCTTATCAGAAATTTTAAAGCCTTTCTTTTTTAAAATATTGATAGTTTGCACTGCTGTTTTTATATTCTTTTGTTGATAGAATCCTTGTAGATCGGTTTTATATGTATCGAAAACTTTATCTTCAGCAATAGTTAAATCAGCTTTTTTTTTATTTGCTTGAGCAATAAAAATATCCAATACCTCTGCTTGCTTTTCTCCAATAACAACGGGAACATTCTCTTTTATAATTCCTGCTTTTTCATAAGCAATTTCCGCTAGAGTCCCTCCTAACATTTGTGTATGATCGTATCCTATATTCGTGATCACTGAAACTTCCGGAGTGATAATATTCGTAGAGTCTAATCTTCCGCCAAGACCTACTTCAACAACAGCAATATCTACTTGTTGTTTAGCAAAATGTTCAAATGCCAAGCCAACGGTCATTTCAAAAAAAGATAATTTTTGACGCTCTAAAAAATCCTGATTACGTTTTACAAAATTAATAACACTCCCGAAACCTCGGGATTTACGAATTGGTTTTCCATTAACCTTGATACGTTCTCTAAAATCTTTTAAATGTGGTGATGTATATAAACCAACTTTATAACCCGCTTCTTGTAGAATAGAAGCCAACATATGACTGGTGGAGCCTTTTCCGTTAGTACCGGCAACATGGATGCTTTTAAATTGTTGATGTGGATTATCAAGGTGTTCAGCTAAAGCTAACGTATTGGTTAAATCTTTTTTAAATGCAGTGTCACCCTGATGCTGATACATTGGAAGTTTAGAAAACATCCAATCTAAGGTTTCTTTATAATTCACAATAAATAAAACATGTTTTAATATGTAAAATTACCCGTTGTGCATTTTGATGAAATTTCGTCAATTCGAGTGAATTTTTTGCCTATTTTGGCATAAAAATTAGTATCGAGAATAGAAATTTCTTATTAAGAACGGT
>VAPL011073808.1_pt1 | contig 44191 bp, 56 predicted proteins | sample 3395061 | NCBI WGS metagenome assembly VAPL01 (sample SAMN08290444, study PRJNA428436) | hydrothermal vent metagenome | isolation source: Deep-sea hydrothermal vent chimney 2 | place: Pacific Ocean: Juan De Fuca Ridge | depth 2182 m m | reverse complement strand
TCGAAGTCGCTGAAGCTATAGGTTATGACCAATTTATCCATATCTGGCAAATACTCGATAAACGCAACATACAAATGGGCAACCAAGATAACGCTCGCATGCGCGTACCTATGTTTACTCGTTATATGAAGTTTCAACGTAATAAATATATATATCATTTGAGCGCTGAAAATTTAACACCAAAAGAAATACAAGCCACATTAAAGAAAAATTTGTGTGAAGACTTAACGGTTACCCACATTGCTCGGGTCTTAAATCGCGGTAACATTAAATAATGAAAACAGCTGTTATATACGTTCGAGTTTCCGATAAAAAACAAGTTGAAAAAAACCTGTCCATACCAGGACAAGTCGAAGCTTGCGAAGCTCACGCTGAAAAACTTAATCTAAATGTTGTAAAAATATTTAAAGAAGAGGGAAAGTCTGCATGGTATGGGAATCGCCCTGAATTTGAAGATGCTATTACATACTGCGAAGTGAATGAAATTGATTATTTTCTTACATGGGACACAGCTCGATTTAGTCGTGATCATGTTAATGGTCCATTGAGTAGATATCGCTTACGAAGCGCCGGCACAAAAATAGAATATTTAACTGTAGATATAGATCCCGAAACTGATGGAGGCTTTATACTTGAGACTGTTTACCAATTAACTGACGAATTAAAAAGTAGAAAAACGTCTGCAGACACAAAACGCAGCATGATACAAAACGCAACCCAGGGTTATTTTAATGGTGGGAGGCCGGCTTTTGGATTTAAAGTGGTGCCGTCGTTAGAGGATAGCAATAGAAAGCAACTGCAAAAGGATATGCAAGAAGTACCGACAGTAAAGAAAATATTTCAATTAAGGCTTCAAGGTTTAGGCGCAAAACTAATTTCAATAACGTTAAATAATGAAAATATAACAAATAGAGGTAGACGTTGGAGTAAAACAACGATTGCATCTCTACTTAGAAATGACGCTGTTGTTGGTAAAACTATTTTTAACCGAAAAGATAGAAAAAATAAAAGAACAAGAAAAAGGGAAGATTGGATTATTGTTGAAAGCCACGAACCTATTATAAATATTGATGTTTGGAATAATGTGCAGCGTTTAATTGATTCAGCAGCTCCGTCGGCCGACACTGGATCGACGCATAGCACGCGATTGTTTACCGGTCTTTTGAAATGTGGATCATGCGGGGCAAGCATGCAAACCGAAACAGCTAAAGGAAGGTCAAAGCGTTACAGTTATTATAATTGCAGAAATAAATTAAAAGACAATATTTGTGATGGCCATAGAGTAAGAACTGAATTTTTAGACGAATTTTTGTTGAATGAAATAATTAATGGGATTTTTAACAAGGAGCTTTTGTTGGATTTAGTTGAAGAATTAACAAAGGTTTCTGGAACATGGCACACTGACAAAAGAAAAAAGATTGGTGTTATACAATCTAAGTTACTAGCCGTTGAAAACAAAAGAAAAAAAATATATCACTTACTGGAAGAGAGCACACCTGAAGAATTAAATTTAGCAGACGTAAAACCAAGGTTACTTGAGCATAATGAAACAATTAAGGAGCTTGAGCGGCAAATTAATAGCGCGACAAACGAGGTTCCTCCATTGATGCCGGCGTTAGAAGGTGATCTGGATGAATTACTGGATGTATGTAAAAGCTTCATTACTGACCAGGATAAAGTGAAAGAGGTCAGAGGCTTTATTTCGAGTTTTGTGGAAAAAATAACAGTAAACGACTGTGACGCCATGATTCACTACAGACCCGAACACTTGATGTCGATTGTGTTCGGTCGTGTGGTTCATAGCGAGGAAAGGTGGCTCCCCGAGCAATGCTTGCTGGGAACCGTAAAAATAAAAGTATCATTACCTGAAAACATGATTAAAATAGCCTAATTATTTTTATTTAAAATTCTTCGTGGGCTATAAAGCTTATCATCCACAACAATAAAACCTTTATCTATCCACTGAGTTACTTGCTGCTTTTTAACCTTTTGCGTATCAGCAAAATCACTCTGAGACTTGTAGTTATCTCTAATGTAGTTAGCCAAAGGGATTTTACTGCGCCAGTTTCGATTCGGGTGATTATTCATTTATTTTGTTCTTCCATTTTAAAAATTCATCTGCTTTTGCTTGCAGCCAATCTTTCAATAACAAAACCGGCGCACCAGGACAGTGATTGACGTGTGTTTCGTATTCATCTGCTATCTCAAAGGGCAGATATTTACGTGCTTTTTCTGTTTCAGTCATTAATTTTTTCCTAATAAAGCCCCGAATTAACGGGGCTTTTTGTTTAATAATCTAAAACACTCTATTTCCTTCTGTTTTTGCGGTCACGTCCTGGGCATCAACATCAAGGTATCGTCCATCGTCAGCCTCAAAGATAATCGACTCAAATTCAGTCGAGCCACGCGTGGAGTTATGTTCGCGGATTTGCACAGATTTTTTAATCGTAACCCATTCGCCTTCTTCGCTGATTTTTCCATCTGCAAATTTATCAGGTCGTTGCAGTCTACCGGCTCTAGCTACTGCATCCATAAGCGTCTCACCATATATAACTCGGTTTCTCCACTCGCTAAACAATCTATATTCTTTAATCATTTTTTTACCCTCTCGTTAGTTAGTTAGTTAGTCAGCCTATCTCGTCAGTGCCCTGTGGCTAGCCAGGACAGACACCTATTACTAGGTGTTTCGATTTTATGCGTTAAGTGCGCTTTGGATATGTTGAGCAGTTTCAGCGGCTTTTTCTTTTGCAATTTCAGCCGCGAGCTCGGGGTGCCGTAAATCGAAATCTTTTAGTGCTTGCTCGGCAGCGTCGATAGCGGCCTCCGTTTTAGCGGATTGATGAAATCCAATGTCATTGTTGTAGTCCTGATCGTTCTTATAATCATGCTCGTCGTATGCAGTCTCGATATTAGATACAAGCTCTCTGCGCTCACGGGGTAATTTAATCTCATCAAGATTATTGTACTCATTAAGTGCGTCTGATATTAAGTCTGATGTTGATTGTCCTAATGGTTGTATTTTATCAGAGCTTTTAAGTAGTGTTACAGTGCCAGCAGGTGGGTTGTAAGCATTTATAGAGCGGCTTTGAGTAATATGCTCGTAACCAGTTGTAATAGTTTTGCCATCTTTAATTAATGTTATAAACTCACAGTCACGTTTATTACTGTCTATTACTACTGTGACATCGTCTTTTGTTTTTGTGATTATAGTCATTTTAAATCTCCTGCCCCTGATCCCCGAGGCGCGGTTGCTTTTTATTAAGCTTGTAATAATAATAGCAAACAAAGAGCGAAAAGTAAAGCGTTCTACTTTACTTTTTAATAAAAAGTAACTCTAACTTGCTTGTCCCTTCTCCTGCAGCAATATTTTTACCAATATATGAGGGATGGATAAAAAAACACCCAAAATAGAGATTAATTTTTCCTGCGCTGCCTGCAAAGAAAAGTTCAAAGCTGAGCCTACCCGCACCGAGGAAGCTGTTGACCGTCCATGGCATCCTTTTGAATATTTCGCTGACTGCCTCAAATGTGGGGAGGAATCTCCGCAAGTTGGCTGGGAAAAAGCTATATTTAAGGCCAACACCATGGCTACAGGGCCTCGCACGGAGGAGGGTCGTGCTAAGTCAGCCGCTAACTTAAAAGGTCATCCAACGGCCCAGGAAGCGCAGATAACGCGCTTAAATGCGATGAAACATGGCCTTTTTGCTAAAACGTCTAAATTTTTCCCGGCTAAACCAGGGCGATATCCACAATGCGCAGATTGCGAGTATTTTGAAGACGAAGTATGCAAAGAACATAAAGCCTGCTTAAAACGCGCTGAGGTTATGTTGCGTTTTCAGGTCGCTTTTGAAAACAAAGAACCAGAGCATTTAATGGACATGTTTTCCGAAACGCATGCAGCCATGCATACTATGATCGATTGGATGATTATGACCATTGCCGCAGATGGCGGGCCTCAACTTAAAAGCCCGACTTGGTATTACGATAAAGATGGCACTTTTCACCTGGCTAGGTGGAAAGATGATAATAATACCGAGCATCAACTTTTTGACCACGAAGCCCACCCACTTTTAAAACCTTTAATCGAGTACGTTAATAAATTATCGATGTCATTAAGCGATCTTGGTATGACGCCTAAGGTTCAAGACGAAAACGACATTATGAAAGGCTTCATTGACCAGGACAGCAAAAATAAGGACAGCGAGCAAGATTATCAGCAACGCTTAGAAGCCAACTCAAACAAATTACTCGAGTTAATTCAAAGCAGTCATGTTGCTCACCCGGTTAAAACAATAAATAGCGAAAATGAGAGGCAACCAATTGAAATAGAACAAAGCTTGGGCGAGCAAAGCTAATGGCTGAGAGAACTTCAGCCGCTCAACGGGTTAAGCTAGAGAATGCAGCCGAACGTGAAATTATGCGTTATGCCGGCGACCATGCTATGTGGCACAAACATATTCATAACGTTGAGCTCGATCCGGTTCAAATTCTAAAAATGAAAGAAATGGATCAGTTTAATAACACCATCGATTTTTCTTCGCGTCGAACTCGTAAAACGTCAGTGAAAGAACTTTATAATCTGGAGTACTTAGCGACTAATGCTGATCAGGAGGAGGGCATTGTTGCTCCTCGTCAAGCACAAGCAATAACAAACTTAAATTATATGCTTGAAGCTATCGACCGCTCACCCGTTTTAAGTGGCTACATCGCATATAAAAATGGCCGCAAACAAAAGTCCGATACAAAATTTCAGTTTGCTAATAGAAGCCGGGTTTTTGCCGAAGGCATTATGGCTCAAGTGGACGGTGGTGATTTAACGATGGCTTCATTGGAAGAGGTTGACGACATGCCGAAGGAGCGGCTGTATGCTAATTTTTTGTTAATGCTGGGTGCAACTGAAAGACTGGGTGCAAACAAAGACAGTAAAAACGACCCTCAAATAAGAATAACGGGTGTATACAAAGGTGCCGACACATTAACGGGCTTAATTGATTCGGGCTCTTATCACACTATCGGCGCGTTTCATGGCGACCGAGCAATAATGGAAGCCCGGCGCTTAATCGACCTCGGCTATCTTGAAAAAGACAGCATCGAACTCGAAAGCTATAAATACCCTATTCCCATTATGCACGCCGTTAATGGCATGAAAATGGGATTATTAAATAAAACGTTTATTTTAAATATGCGTGAAAATTTAAGCGTTGACGAATTTACTCGTCAGCTACTTTGTATTAATACATCGGGTCGAAATTTAGTTTGGGAAAAATATTTGCGTCAGGCAATGATGGTCGGTCTCGAAGCAAATTTAAAACTTGCACAACCTTTACCTGGGGAAAAATATAAAAAACGCGGCTTAATTAGCTTTGGCTATGATCACTCTGGTCACGGTGAAACGCCCGAAAGCTCTAAATACGCACTTACCGTATTAGAACAAATTGGCTCTTATACCGTACCAATTTTTGCATATACCTGGGCACCGGGTACTGACGAAAAAATAGTAAGAAGAGATCTGCTTGCATTCTGGCGATACTTTATGCCTGATACAGCTATGGGTGATGCTTTTGGTATTGGATTACTTACTGAATTAAATGAAGAACTATTTAATGAGGGTTTAACATTAATAGATAGACGCGCTATTGGTAATGGTGAAAGTACTGCTAGCACTTGGTCAGAATGGGCGTTTGCACCCTTGCGTTTTGAAGGCATGACCAAACATCAAATGGCACAAGCCGTTCGAAATAACTTTCATACAGGTCATGCAGCAGTACCTTATATTGATGATCTTAATGTAAATGATCCTGACACTGCCGACCTTCGTTTACTTTACAAGCAGCTTATAAACATTACACCCGAAGTAAGTAAAACAAGCTATTCAATTTATAAAATGGTTAAACCTAAATTGGGCGATGATTTATTTGACGCTTACATGGCCGCACTTTGGGCGCTGGTCACTCGTGGTTCGGCCAGCATCGATACTGTAATAGAAACACGGCAACGCGACAGAAACGATTTACTTGGCCAACCAGCCAACCGATTACCCAGCGACTCGTACATGGGTTCGCGCTAACCACTATGGTTATTTATTTTAATAATAAACACGCCAGGGCAAGCTAATGAAAAAATCACTCGCACACATACAATCAAAATTTAATACATTAGGTCTTGGGCAATTACCGCCAGCGGCTTTAGCGCAGGCACTTTATGCACAAGGTGCCCTGGCTCAAGTCACTACCGAACGCGGTATGCGCTCAACCCCCGAAAATGCTATCAAATATGCACAACAACGTTTTCAAATAGATTTTGCGCTGCGAGCAACCATTATGGATATCCGTTTCATGGATAAAGTCGATTCGCGTGTTAAAAAAATTCACAACAAAATGGCACGGGATGCAGTAAAAAGTGGCCTGCTATTAAAAAATGAAATGAGTGAACGCATTCGAAATCGTTTTAAAGCCTATGTCCGCAGGCTTAATTTGAATAAACGCGAAAAACTAGAAAGCGATGCACGTGGTTTAATAATGGAAGGCAACCTACCCATGCAATGGGTATTGCTCGAAGATAAAACCGTTGTTGCAGGTATACGCATGCCGTCAGAAACAATTCTGGCCAAAGTAAATAAGGCGGGCATGTTTACCGATATAGCCAATGCGTATGAGCAGTATGATTTACTAAGCAATAAAGTTATCGCTCGTTTTGCGTTATGGAATTTATCACTTGGTCGATTAACCCCAGACAACTTCGACGATTTTGGCTCGATGGGTCGGCCTTACATCGATGCCGCACGTAAGTCCTGGCAAAAACTTGATATGACAGAAGAGGATATGGTTATTCGTCGCAAGACCAGAGCGGCACAACGTAAAGTTCACCAGCTTAAAAATGTCAGTGCTGAATTTTTTGAAGCCTATAAAAAAGCCATAGAAGCTGATAAATGGGATCAGACAACCGACTATTTTGTACAAGGTGAAGGAAATGTAGCGCCATTACAAGGCGACGAAAATTTAAGTCAAATTGAAGACGTCGTACATCTACTCGATACTTTTTTTGCTGGCTCGCCAGCTCCAAAAGGTTTGTATGGCTACACCAAAGATTTAAGCCGAGATATTTTAGAAGACTTAAAGCGCGACTATTACGAAGAGGTCGACAGCATTCAGGACCAGGTCGCCAATGTTTATGAGCTCGGTTTTCGCCTGGATTTATTGCTGGCTGGCATTAACCCGGATAACTATGATTTTCAAGTTTGCTTCGCCGAACGGAAAACAGAAACATCTAATCAAGCGGCAGATAGAGCACTTAAATATCAGGCCCTGGGCGCATCGAAAGGCACTGTTTTTGAAACTGCTAATATCGACCCAGCAAAAGAAAAGGAACGGCTTAAAAAAGAAATTAACAGTAATGATCCATATCCAGATCCAAATGAAGACGATGATTTACCTGAAGAGGGTAGCGCAGGTCCGACGGTAAAAGTAACACCTAGTAATGCGCGCAAGGGTGAAAGCGCAACAACCATATCAAGTGGAGGCTCGTAATGTTTTTAAAAGGTCAGTTAGCAGGATTGAATACATTTTCTATGTTTGAAAATAACTTTGGTTTTAGCCTTATCGATTTAATTAAAATGAAAAGAACCTCAATAGGTATCCCTGTCACAATTGAATTTGACGTAACCAAACTAGCTGGCACGGTAATTGGTGCCACTGTTTTTACAAACGAGCTGCACATTACAATAAAGGTAAATGACAATGTTAGCTTTGATCCGTTTACAGATTATTATTGCGTTCCAGGAATCATCAAGGGAGAGGACCAAGATAGTCCTGTATTGAAATTATCAAGCGTGGCTATAACTAAAAAACCATTGGATGTAACATTAGAAAAATTACATAAAGTTAAGCTTGCTTAAAAAATAAAGCATAAAATTTTAAATGCCAAGCCTAGCCCATAACAACCGAACCAGCGTTAAAGCCACAATAAAACGTGCATCGGCACGCGCACGTACTTTAATGAATCGGTTCGACCGCGAATCATTAAAGAATCTCGATGTTATGTATCGCAGTGCCATCAACGATATTAAGCTGTCCATTAATCGATATGCTGATAGTAACGGCAGCGTTCGGCTTGAGTCTCTGCAGCAATTATTAAATCAAACCCAAGCCAGGCTTAATAAGTTATCAATAGCCAGAAATGAATTACTTGAAACAGGCCAATCGCAAGCGGCGCAAATTGCTGGGCAGGCCTTTGCCGGCACCATGCCAGATGGTTTTATTACTCGTGCCGCTATAGGTGCTGTTGAAAATGCCCGGGCATTTATCGATATTGATGGCTTACAGTTATCCGACCGGCTCTGGCGTTTAGACAATCACGCCTCACAAATAATTAAAGAATCAATTCAAAGCTCGGTTATACAGGGCCATAGCGCAAGCCAGGCTGTAAACGAGTTATTATTGCGCGGCGAAAAAATATCACCGCAATTACTAAAAAAAATGGGCGTAGCAAATGCTGACAGTATAAGTAACAGCCTAAATACACTTTTTACGGGAACGGGTAACCCAAGAGCAAACGCGCTGCGCCTCATGCGCACCGAGTTAAACCGGGCGCACGGCGAAGCCTACATGGCCACCGGGCAAGAGCATCCTGACTTTGGAGGTTGGAAATATTTACTTTCTCCGCGCCATCCTGAGCCAGACATTTGCGACATGCACTCAAAAGTTAATCGCTATGGTTTAGGTGCAGGCGTATACCCAACCCGCGCACGCACACCGTGGCCAGCACACCCAAACACTTTAAGTTATGTTGAAATTGTTTTTAAAGACGAAATATCAGACGAAGACAAAGCAAGCAAAGAGGACCGTATTACCTGGTTAAACAGGCAACCTAGCGACGTGAAATATGGGGTACTTAACTCACGCGCAAAACGTTCAGCGCTGAACAAGGGTTTATTAAAAGAAAATGAAATTAGTACACCCTGGCGTATTTTAAAAAAGAAGTACGAGAAAAAAGGTATTAATATTAAAACATTAACCCCGGGTAACACCCGTGGGCCAGATGTCTCTACAATAAGAAACAAGCCATCGGTAGGTTTTATTGAATTTAAGACTGCAAAAACAACGGCTGCAGCCAATCAATGGGCAAAAGAAAATAATTTAGCTGATGTTGTTAACTATAAAGGTGCGCATGTTGAGGTTGCTAATGAGTGGAATAAATCGATTGTTAAACATTTAAATGAGTTTCCAGTATTAAGAAATGGTTTTCAGTTTATAGGCACCACCCAAGAAAGTTATAAGCTATTATATAATTATAAAGTTAATGAATATTTTAATCATCTGGTTAAACTAAATCCATCGGTCAGCACATCTAAACTCAGAGAGTTAGCGAAGCGCAGAATAACAAAGCACAGAACTAAATATAATGTTTGGGCTCAGTCAACATCAAATGCACCTATTGCCGGCGTCAGCATTAATGATAAATGGGCAAAAAACCCAACCAGGTTAAAAGAATCTTTACTGGAAAACGTTAATACTCGTTTTCACCCTATTGGTGGAGATACAATTAAGTCTATAATAGATCATGAGCTCGGGCACGAACTAGACAAGCTACTAGGCTTGAGAACCGATCCGACAGTAATAAAGATGTATCGTTATTTTTTATCAAACGACATGAATGGTGAATTATTGAGCGTGTACGCAAAGAAAAATATAAATGAGTTTATTGCTGAATCATGGGCTGAGTATCAAAATAACCCAACGCCCAGAAAAATAGCTTTAGAATTAGGCCGGTATTTAATTGATTTATACAAGGAAACCTTTCGATGAATAAGAAAACTCAAAACGAAGAAATAAATGAAGAGGGCATTGAAGTTGATGACGACCCCAATATAACCTCAGTTTACGGCACAAAAGAAACAACTGAAGAATTTGAAAAAGAGCAAGAAAATAAAAATGCAGACAAATATAAAAACAAAAAATAAAGCATCTTTAGCTGAGCAAGTTAGTTGCCCTAATTGCCTTCGTACCATCTTCGACGGCAAAGTAATCCGCTCTAGAGCGGTCAACGTTATAGAGCAAACCGCACTTTGCCGTTGTAAACAATGGATTAAAGTACCCATAACTCTCCAGAATTAACCCTTCCGTCCCTGTTTTTGCCTGTATTTGCTTGTTATCTTTTAATAAATCAAGCAAACCCAGGTGGAAATCATGGCTAAAATCGAACAAAAAACACTAGGCGGGAAAATTCTTTCCACCTTCACACCCACTGAAGATTTTTTCTCAAAAGAACTCAACAGTTCATACGTCAAAGGTATGTCCTACAACCTTCGTGCGGGCAACGTTAAATTATTAAAGCTCGTTGACGAATGGCGTAGCGAAGGCTTGGTTAAGTAAAACTAAATTAATATAGGAGAATCAACATGGCTTTAACTCACACAGCTGCAGGAAGAAATGCAGCGGCCGACGCGGTCGTTGACCTTATCGACTTAGGTGCTGCAGATGCAAACGGCGACCTTGTCTACATGGATTCGGGCGACGTACAAGTTGCTCTTTTAGGTTTCAGCAATCCTGCCTATGCTAATTCTGCGGCAGGCATTGCACAAGAAAATCCAATATCAGACGAAACTAATGCAGCCGGTGGAACTATCGCTAAATTCAAAATACAAGACCGCGATAACAATGAAATTGTTCGTGGCACGGTTACAGCAACCGGTGGTGGTGGTGACATAGAATTAACCTCTGTCGTCGTGGCCGTTGGTGAAGCCTTATCAACAACCGATTTGCCCTATACAGCAACAACTTAATATAAAAGTTAAGCAGCATAATTTAATTATGCAGACTCAGTTTAATATTAACGGGACAAAAATATATGAAAAATATTTTAAATCAAAAAACACTAAGCATATTCATGCTTCTCTCAGTATCATTAAGTAACGCCCTGGCCTGTGAAATTTATAATGTAAAATCCGGTGATGATTATGTTTACGGCAATGCTGACCAGTGCAATATCATTCCGTACGGAGCACCTATTAATTTTGTTGGAGCAAAGACTGAAGCTATTTCGTATAGTAAAAAAATATACAATTGGAAAAGTATGACGCAAGCACAAAAAAATAAGTGCTTAAAATTTCAAGCTGCTATCCCTGTGACCACACCCGTAATTCCTCCTGTAACTCCTCCTTCAAATATCTGGAAAACGTATTCAAGTCGCGGTTATGCAACAATCCCATCATATAGAATAACGAACTTAGGCAAAGGTAAAAAAACAAAGTTTAGAATTAAAGCCGGATTACCTTGTGATAGTCGTGTTGTTAAATTAGTCAAAAAGAATTTCCAGTATATGGGTATCCACTCCAACGGCGCGCAAGTAGCAGTCTATTGTAGGCGCGCAAAATGACAGATTATGTTTGTGTAGCCACCGGCGATTGGAATACAGCATCAACGTGGGATGTGGGTTCAGGTTATCCCGGCGATGGCTTGGGTGCGAGCGACACTGCAACTATCGGGGCTTACACAGTTACTGCCCCAGCAAGCTTAACAATATCAGCCGCAAATGCGGTTGCATTAGCAACCGGCGGCACAGCTATTAATGCTAAAGCCCGGCTAGTTAATAACGGTACTTTAAATTTAACATCATGGACGATGAATGCCTTTACCCGTTTCACAATCGGCGCTGGGTCTTTATTAGATACATCGGGTGGTAATTTTAATATCACATCCTCTGCTGCAGGACGATATATATTTGACTCAAGCGCAACAAGTACCAGTCGGGGTGTTGTAGATTTAGGCGGCGGAAACTGGGAACGCTCTGGTTTTGATGTTAAGTCTTATGTCCATTTCCAGTATGTTGATTTTAAAAATCTCGGTAATTGTTTCTTTACAATAATGGACTATGGTTCAACGCTAACAGATGGTGATACGACTTTTGGCACAAGTGGCGCTTATGTCGAAGATTGTATCGTCGAGGATTGCACACTAAATGACGGTGTTGCAGTGCCTCGTTTCGGTGGTGCACGTGTTGCGGGATTGAAGTTTATTTTCAGACGCAATGATGTTGTAGGTTGGACTGGAACTTATGGCGTGTATCTTGCGGATTATGGTGGAGCATCAAGAGCGGGCACTAAAGATTTAAGTCATAATACATTTAAGCAAGCCGGTGGCACTATTCGTGTGTTGGGTTATGAATTTGATTTAAAAGACAGTGTATTAGATGACGTTGTTGTTTATGCTATTAGCTCGATTCAGATAATTGAGTCAGCAAATTTATATAGATTAAAAACTCAGGACTTAAGCTCGGCAGATGGCGATTCAATTAAGTCATCATACATTGCGACAGAAAAAGATAATCCGCATACATTGCAGGGCTACAGTACAGTTACAAATAACGTCATTCAGGTAACGTATTCGTTGGGGTATACAGATGATGGCGACCATGCTTTAGTATCACCATTATTAGATCAAACATTTAATTACAACATTATTTTAGAAGAGAAGTCCGGTGTGTTTTTAAATGCGTTAGGCTCTGCGAGAAGTAAAATCTACAACGTTAATCACAATACGTTGTATGGTAATTATAACGCATACGGCTCATTAGCAAGAAATGAGGCTGGCGGGTCGTTTACCGGCGCGTTAAGTCTTCATGATAATCTAATTATAAATAAAGCGGTTATCTCTGGCTCACTCGGGTTTAATCTAACAACAGTATTAGATGACCAGGTAACAGCGATGGACAACAACGGCTGGTACCAGATAGAAACAAAATATTCAGGCGTAACATCTGCGACCAAAACTGCTGGAGTAACAGCAGGATATGGCGGAAATGACATCGAAGGCAATCCAGAATTCTTTGCTCCAACACGTAAATTAGAAACGTGGGATGCAGCGAATGGGTCGGGTACAGGAACAGTCGATGCAGCAGTAACTTATATGCTCGGGATAAACGGGTATGATTCAACAAATAAAACACAAGTCGCTGCTAATGCTGTAAGTGAATTGCCGAGTGATATAGTGGAGTGGGTTAGTGCAGGGCTTGCTCCGCAGAATGTTATATACAATGGCACGGCAAGTGATTCTACCGATGTCGGGGCGGTTGCTTATAGTGCGGCAAGTGGCACATTAAAAACTGGATCTGGGGTACTAATATCAAACCCCGCAACAATCGCCGGCACTGGACAGCGCAAAATAAAAGCGACCGGAGCTTTGGCGTCTAACCAAGCATTAATTGTAGGAGCTGGTAAACGTAAAATAATCGCAACCGGTTTACTGCAGTCAAACAACGCGTCGATATTAGGCGCCGGCATTAGAACCATAAAAGGCGCAGGCGCATTAATATCTGGCATGGCATCAATATCGGGTAATAACAAACAGTTATCACCTAGTTACGAAGCAATGAATATGCCCTTGAGCATCAGCGCTGTTATTGCAATGCGGCTATCCGATGCACCCACAGCAACAAACTAGGGCAGGCTTATGATAGTAGAAAATGAATATGGCAAAGTATTAATACTAGCTACCGGCGTAGATATATCGACCAACACGGCATTAAAATTAACAATAACCCGGCCCGATGGCTCCTTGGTTGCCACAAGCAATAATTTAACCGCGCCAGCCGTAGACGTTACAGTCGACGGAACCAAATACCTAGCCAACCAATATGCAAGCTACATATTGCAAAATGGAGACATTACCGACCCAGGCGAATACAAGGCCAAGCTCGAAGTAACTTTTGCAGATAAAGGGCTGCGAAGCGAATTAACCCGATTTAGCGTGTCACGCTAACAAGCTTGTCCCTGTTTATGCCTAAAAAATTAAATTAATATATTAAATAGTCAATAAGGCGGTAAGTCGATTCTTATTTTTAAATGCAAATAAGACTCTTTGGACGATAGGCCGGACGTCACCTCACCGAGGTACGTTCGGCTTTTTGGTTTATGGAGAAAAAAGATGGCACAACGAAATAAACGTTTTTTATTTGATAGCCTGGAGCTGGATGGCTCGATACGGCTGTTATCAACTCGCGTGGACTCGCAAACGTTTGCTGATGGCCGTCGAACAATAACGGTAAATCTTGCTCGTGTAATGAAGTTTAATGACCAGTTTTACGGCAAGGTTGATTTGTCGCGTAAAAAATTCAATAGCATGATAAAGAATTTTGACGACAACGTTTATGGACAGGAAGTATTTATAGATGTAGCGCATTCACCTAGTGATGGAGCCGCTGCAACAATGAAACGATTGTTTATGGATGGACCTAAATTTAGAGCCGAGGTCGAATTTACCGACTTTGGTGTAGATGCTGTTCAAAAGCGTGGATTTCGCTATCTCTCTATAGACTTCACAGAAAATTACACTGACCCCGAAACCGAAAAAGAACACGGCCCACTATTATTTGGTGCCGGGCTAACGATTCGGCCCCGCGTAAAGCGGCTCGACCCGGTCATGTTGTTTTCATTCGACAAAGACACGCAGCCTTTTATCGCAACCAAACAAATATCTACGATTTTATCAGAGGAGATAAATCTCATGTGGAAAGAATTACTTAAAAAATTACAAGAACAGCTTAAAGGTTTTATGTTAGCAGACGGCCTTATTGCACAATTCAGTATGCAGTTCGAGGAAACCGCTAAACAACTTGGTGACGACAAAGAAGCCTTGCAGAAACTACTTGAAAGTTTTGTAACAACAGCCAAAACAGTGGCTACATCGCTAGCAGAAAATTCAAGCGCCAACCCGGATAATATTAAACTTGATTTTTCAAGTTTAAATATTCAGTCAGGTATGTCGCCCGATGCGCTTAATAAAATTCTCGACGAACGTGAGCAAGCGCAAAAAGATAAAGCTAAAAAATTAGCTGAAGACTTGGCAACAAATGTTACTGCATTTAATAAAGCGCTAAGCGAAGCCGAAGGCCTGGCTAACTTGTCCGACCAACAGCGCACCCTGTTAAGTGATGCGGTAGAACTAATTACGGCCGAAATGACTCTCGACCAGGTCACGCGGCTGGCAGAACAACAAATTAAACTCGGCAACCAAATGGCAGTAGGCACACAGCTTTCTAATATTGGTTTTGGAGGTCGCCAGGGAAGCGTGCATATTTCGCTTGATGAAACAAACAACATTCTTGCACTGCAAGAAAATATTCTTAAAGGCCTGCGTGGTACATCTGAGCATGCAACAGGCGCTTTAATGCTAAGCGAAAAAACAAATGTTTTTATCGATAAGGTGTTAGCCGAATTCGACATTATTCAAGCCGAACGTTTACACGCAGAGCATAAGCAATTTGCTGCAGGTTCAACGGGTACTGCCGATACAAATTTCCCTGCAGGTTTTCAACGCACAGTTATCCGTGAAGCACTGAGCGATTTAAATGTATTGCAATTAGTTAACACAATGACCGATGGCAATGCGCAGGCAACAACCGAAATACCATACGAAGAACGCGATGTTAGCGCTGTGTATAATGATGGCGTTGTATTCGAAGGCCAGGGAATACATCGAGCTAGCGTTAGCCAAAAAATGGATACGGCTTATATCTTGCCGCGCAAACTTGCCTTTATTATAAGTAATGAAGTAATGCATTTTTCACGAGCAGCTGTTATCGACTGGGATGCCTACGCTCGCAACGTTGCTAGTAATGCGCGTTATATGCGCGAGCTCATTCATCGTGCTATCTGTAATGAAATGCAACGTAGTGCCGATTCGTACCTGGCGGCAAACATTGCCAACGAAGGTATAGATGGCCAGTTAGACGGAGCAACCAGCATCGTTAAAACAGTTAATTTCCCTATCGTTAGGCAACACCAGCAAAAAGATTTAAAAGGCACTAACGTTGGGGCAGCCGAGAATCCAATCACCGTTCGTTTAAATGGTGTAGCGGTTATCGAATATGACGGTACCGGTGATCAGGCTGGAGGCACTTACTACCGCATTACAAACTACAACCTTGGTTATGTGCAATTTGTAACAGAGTTGGGTGCGGCAGCAACTCCGCCTGACTCAGCTGGTGCAGACGATATTAGTTATAGCTATGCAACTAACATCGTTATGTTTGACACCGACAATGGTGCAACCGATATCGACGTGCACTTAAATGGTTTACTTCGATCTATTGGTGGACGAAAAGCTGTGATGAGTTCAGACCGCTTTGCAATGCCAGACTTCCAATTAATGTCATCAACATTAAACGACACCTGTACTAACGCGAAACAGTTTGAGTCATCTAGCAAAAAAGACGGCACAGATACAACCGCTATGGGTGATTTGGAACGGGTTAAAGGTCTTAACGCCTTTAGTTCCGACGCCCCTGGTGTTGACCTTGGCGACGAACGTATTCTTATCGGTCAGCGCGGTACAACAGGCTATTCAATTGCAAAACCATTTGTTACCGGCGCGCCGTTTGAAGCCGTTGACGCAAACGGTTTAGCAACCGGCCAAAAACAAGCTTATGGCGAAGAGTACAGCGCAATTAAAACGCCACTACCTATTCGCAATCGCTATACGTCGGTAATCGTTTACAGCGCAACAAATCGATAGTCGTAAAAAGCCATCAAAGTTCAATCCGCCCAACTAATGGGCGGGTTGTTTCTATATAAATTAAAAGGTGATCTATGAAAAACGTTGCATTTACAAACAATACAAAAAAGACGATTCACGTTGGCTCTAAATCAATTAGACCCAATGAAACCCGTGAAGTTGACCCAACTATGATTGAAGCGAAGCACAAAAAAATGGTGCATGGCTCCTTTGAGGAAGATGAAAGAACAACCCAACCAGAAATAAACCCATTATTTGAAATTTTAGATGGCAAGATTCCATTTGTATTAACGTCAATAGCCGAAAAAGATGAAAACGGCGAATTTAAATATTCAGACGAAGATTTAAAATTGCTAGCCGAAGCCGAAGCCGAAGGAAACGGCAGTACACGCAAAGGTGTAATGGAAGGCCTCGCCGAAGAAATTTTATCGCGTGCAACCCAAACACAAGAAGCGGCCGAACTGGTTAAAGAATTATTTGAATCGTCAGATGAAGACTTAACAGCAGCTCTCGACCTTTATGCGGGTGACGACGGTAAAATTGCCTTAGTACAAGGTGAAATCGACAAACGTGCAGGCAAGTAAGTAAAAATATTATGAGCCGAAAAATATCAGACCTACAAGTTCCTTTTCGTGAACAAGCGCAGCATTTTAAAAGCGCCTGCAGCGAAAAGAATTTGGAGGTCTTGATATATTGCACACGCCGTACACCGGAAGAACAAGCCCGTTTATACAGGCAAGGTCGCACCCTGGCAGAAATTGAACTTAAAGCGACCGAAATAGATAAAAAATATCACCGGCCTGATTTAGCCGAAATTTTATTAAATGCCGCACCTCAAAAAAGTAAAAATATTATTACCTGGGCGGGGCCTGGTCAATCGTTACATAACTATGGTGCAGCCTTCGACGGCTGCCCAATGCGCGACGGCAAGCCAGTATGGGGAACACGGCAAACAGACGATATGCAGCTATGGCAACGCTACGGCAAAATAGCCGAAGGCCTTGGTTTAACTTGGGCGGGTAACTGGCCAGAACGAAAACGTGAATTTCCGCATGTACAGCAAACTAACCTCCGCTGGCAAGATTTTATTTTAACGTTAGCAAGTGGGTTTTAATAATGAGCCATTTAAACGACAAGGGTACCAAGTCAAAACGTTTTCGAGTTTTGTGTATTCTTGTTTTAATAGTAACGCTCGAATATAAGTTTGGCTCTGGCATAACCGCAGCCGCTTGGATAGATTTTTTAAAATGGGCATTTGGTATGTGGGCATTGTCTGAAGTAGGCAAAGCAACAGCCGAGGCATATAGAGATAGAGGTGTCGACAATGGGTAGCATATTATTAAAGTTTGCAACATCTAAAATGGGTGTAACAGTATTAGTGCTTCTTGCGCTGGGTATTCAACAACTGCGTATTAACTCTTATCAGTCAGACGTTAAAATTCTCGAAAAAGAAAAACAGGTTTTAAATGTTTCTCTCGAAATGAAGGAGACTGAAGCTCTAGGCCTGGAATCTGCAATTCAAAGCCAAAACAAAAAAGTGGCTCAACTAAAAACGGCCGCATTAGCAAGCCAAAAAGAAAGAGAAGGCCAGTTTTTGTCGCTTAAATTTAAACACATGGCAGACTATAAAAAACTTAACAACGGCGAAGGTCCAGGGGATTTAAATTCATGGCTAAAAAAATATTTAAAATAAGCCTGGCGCTACTGGCTGTTATCTTGCTTGTGGGTTGTTGCTCAACGCCTACACCGGTTGTTATTCGCAAAACAATCGAGGTTGAAGTACCTGTTTATTTACCGGTGGAGACGCCAGAGTCTTTATTAAAGCCAATTAAAATAGCGGAGTTGCCAGTTTTTTATTTACCTGGCACCCGTGGCATTAGCTCATGTTTAAAACCAAAGGGTGAGCTTAATTTAAAGCAAGTTGTTTTTTTACTTTCGGCTCGAATTAATGAGTGGCTGATTTTTTCAGGCGGGAAAAGGATTAATAATGAGTGACGTAGCCGCACTAGAAAGCAAGTTTGAAAGCCATAGCCGCGCTGTTAACGGGCAATTATCAGGCGTTCGCAATGACATTAAAGAGCTAACAAAAGCTCTGCGTGATTTAATTAGGATAGACGGCGAAATTAAAAACATAGTTACTCTGGTTAGTCGAATTGGTAGCGAGGTCGACGACCACGAAGGCCGCGTTAGAGTATTAGAAAAAAGCAACGTCGTTAACTCAATTAAAATAGGCACCGGTGAGCGAGTTTATTGGATGCTGGGCATGGTATTTTTTAATGTCCTCACCGGTATTATTGTTTACGTGGTAACACGCTAATGCCTGATAGCATGAGCAAAGCCGATCTAGTTGCCGACCTTCGCGGGATGCTTAAAGACGCTGTAAATAAATTTGCTGGCGAAGCAAACGAAGACCTGGAGCGTATTCTGGATTTTGCTGCCCTCGATTTAGGGCGTGTTCGCCCTCGCGTTCGCCTCGGCTCTATCACTGTAATAGCCAACCAAACAGAATATACGGCGCCAGCCGATTTTTTGCGGCCGCTATCTTTAATATGGGGGCACGAAAAAAGAGCAGAGCGCAGCCCATGGGACAGTAATTGGCCCAAAACAATTCCCAGCATCGAATTTGTCGAGTCCGACAGTGGTTTAGTTTTATTGCTATCGAGCAAACCAAGTGCCACGCAAATTGTAGACTTTGGCTCATTATGTAAATTTAAATATTTTGCTGGCCACAGTGTTGATGCTGTCGCAGCAAATACATCAGTCAAGCCAGCCGACCGGCATTTACTGCTTATACGTGCCACAGCACAAGCATTGTCCGAGCTCGCGGCAAACGGAATATCAAAACCTGTTCAGCTTGGTCCGGGCGTTGGCAGCATGCCAAAAAACGGTACACCGGCCGCATTAGCAGAAAGCTTGTTAGAACAATTTGAAAGGATGGCTGCATGAGTACAATGCAACTAACCATTGATGCCGAAAATTTATTAAAAGCAATTATTGCCCAACCGGCCAAACTCGAAAAAAATTTAGACAATGCTATCGGCAGGGTATTACTTGTGTTTTCACGCAGCGCTAGAAACAAGGCGCCAAAAGCATTTTCAACCTTAACGGATAGCATTGGCATAACTCGCCAGGGGAAACTAGAGGGTACCACCGGCCCTGCCGTTAATTACGGCGAAGCTGTAGAAAAAGGAACGGGTGTTTTTGGCCCTAATGATCAGCCGTCTGGCATCATGCCGCCAGTCGAAAATATTTTCGACTGGATACAGCGTGTCAACATAACACCCAACGATCCAACTATGGACAGCGCCGATCTAGCCTGGGCAATATCAAAAACAATTGCAGAGGAAGGCACACAACCACAGCCATACATGCAGCCAGCATTCGAAGACAACAAAAAAGAAGCCGAACGCTTAATCGATGTAGCCATAACTGCGAGCTTAAATTAAATGACCGACAACGTACTAACAAGAATGGACGATATCGAAACCGCTGCAAAAGCCTTTTTTGTTAATCGCGTTGTTAAGCGCAGTTTATTAAAACATTACAGCGATCATGCAGCCGGCGAAATAGAAAAAGGCGTTATCGCAATCATTTCTCGTGGCGAATCAGAATATAAAAACGGTTTGGGTATGACAGCCAAGGAAGGCACCCAATCAATTTTATTTGTTTGTCATATAAAAGTAGACGAAAACGCCGAACCGGTCGAAGTCGAAAAAGCCGAAGGCGCAGTAATCGAAGAAATTAAAAGTTTTTTAAAACAAGGCGTGCCAGGTATGTCGTTAAAACCCGAGCGCATCGATCAATCACAGCAACTCGCAGCGCCGTATGGCTGGGTAGTTGCAAAACTTAGAGCTGAACCGCCTCAACAGGGCACTTACTAATCGCAAGAGGGCAATATAATGGAACAATTTGACAGTCGTTATTTTCGTGGACAGGGTAAAATTTTTATAGGCCCTCGTGATTCTGCAGGTAAGCCAGCCGGTTTAGTTTTTGTGGGTAATGTTACCTCTGCTGTAATAACCGGTAACATCGAGCGAGCAAGCAAAGTTGAAAGTGTTACTGGTAAAGGCGGCATTGGTTCGTCATTTATTAAAAGCAGCAAGTACGCTGTGTCGTTAGCGCTGAGCTCAATCAAAGCTGCACATTTAAAAGAAGCTTTACACGGTATTGTTACTGTTAAAACCGGCGCATCGGTAACCGATGAATCGCACTTGGCTTATGATGATGCTTTTATTTTGTTAATACACACTAAAGTTAGCGCTGTCATAGTAACCGACAATACTAATACAACAACATATGCCGCCGGTGCCGACTATGTATTGGATGCCGATGCTGGAACCATTGAAATACTAAGCACAGGTGCAATTGTCAATGCGCAGGAAGTTTATGCGGACTATACCTATGCCGCACAAACACATACCTCGGCTTCGCCTAACAATGACGAAAAGTATATTTTCTTCGACGGTATTAACTCAGCGGATAACGACAAGCGAGTGCGCAGTGAAATGTACAAGACTAAAATTAGTCCGGGTGCGCTGGCATTGATTACAGACGAAACAACGGATATCCAGCTAGACGGTGAAATAGAGCTAGACTCTGTGCGCCCTGTAGGAGATCAGTTTTTTTCATGGAAAACAGAAGACTAGCTACTAGTTCAGTCTTAATTAGCAGTCAATTGGCTTTTCAATTTTTAAAGAGGATTTTATTATGACCGACATAAAAGAAAACAAAGCATCAAAAAATGATACAACGCCCGTTAAGCTCAAACTCAGCATGGGGCACACCCATCGAGGAGAAGACTTTAGCAAAGGCGACACTATAAATTTATGCAAATACCAGGCAGTACGTTTGCAAAAGGCTAAAGTAGGTGAAATTGTAAATGGCTGATAGCAATAATAATGCTCCGGATAAAACCGAAGACGAAACACGCATAGTCATGGGCTTCGACGAAATAGAGCTTGATAACGAAACTGTCAAAGTCAGTGAGTTTACTTTTACTCAAGAGCTCAAAGCCCTGGCAATTGCTGAGCCAATTATTAAGGCTATAGCTGAACTTTATGTTAATAGCAGTGAACCCGATATGTTAAATATAGAAAAGGTGTTTGCAATGCATGCTGAGGTTCTGGTGCAACTACTAAGCATTAGCACAACAAAACCAGTTGAGTGGTTTAATCTTTTGCCTGGCAGATATGCTAACACCATATTTTTAACTTTTTGGGGAGTTAATAGCCATTTTTTTACCCAACGGGTTGTCAGCCAGTATGTTATGACGCATCCGGAAATATTAAAGGAAAGCACCCAGAAATAAGTTTTGGGAAAATATGCGCAATCCTAATTGAAGCTGGGCACAGTAAAAAAGAACTACTGGACTACACCCGAAGACAACTAAAATTGTTTTATAACTATGCTGTTGAAAATGAAGCCTGCAGTCAGCGTGGGCATCTGAAAAACATGATTACTGCACTGTACTGTGACAACCCAAAAAAAACAATCGAGAGATTAAATAAGTATGTCTAGTAACAAAGAGTTTTTAATTAGAGTTAAGGCTGATATTGATGAAGCCGTTGCAGATTTTAAAAAGCTATCCAGCTCTACTAGCGATAGCATGGAAGGCATTGCTAGCTCGACAGAAAAACCTGTAAAGGCAATGAAAACCTGGCATCAGTTTATTAAAGGCAAGATGGGGCCATTAATGAAAAAATTTGCGGCTGAAGGAAAATCACACGCCGACGCACACACAGCAGCCATAAGGCAAATCGCTGCAGAATGGAAGGCTTATAAAAAAACAGGGGTTAACGCAAACAAGACAGTAGGTAATGCTGCTGAAAAGTCTGGGAGACAAACTAAAAATAGCGCAAGGGGTATTAACGTTGCATCCAAAGCTATAAAGCGTCTTGGAGTTGCTGCCGCCGCTTATATATCTATCCGCCTGGCTATTCGACTTATAAAACAGGCAGATGCATTTAATGTTTTACAAGCCAGAATCAAAAATGCTACCCGTGAAACGGGGGATTACAATAAGGTGCAAAAGCAGCTGCTAACTTTATCAAATAATAATGGAGCAGCTCTGCAGGAAACGGTTGACGTTTTCCAGCGTTTAACCCTAGCTCGGCAGGATTTAGGTGCGACAAATAATCAACTGGTTGAGCTAACCGACTTGGTACAAAAATTAGGTGTAGTATCAGGCGCATCAAAAACAGCATTAAAGTCAGGCTTGCTACAGTTTGGGCAAGGCTTAAGTTCGGGTATATTCCGAGCCGAAGAATTTAATTCCATTCTTGAAAATATGCCGGCTGTCGCTCAAAAAATTGCTAAAGGTTTAGGGAAGTCCCCTGGTGAACTGCGTAAAATGGTGCTGGAGGGCAAGCTACTGTCTAGGGATGTAATGCAGGCAATTTTAGGACAGGCGGATGAAATTAAAACCGAATTTAGCGAAATACCGCTATCTATTGAGCGGTCAAGCACCTCCTTAAGTAATAGCTTTTCAAAATTTCTTGGGCAGCTGGATAAGGCATCCGGTTTAACAACTTTTATTGCAAAAAACATACAGGATCTTAGCAATGCTTTGTCTGGCACACCTGAAAAAATGGAGTTACTAGTTGCACGTCTTGAGCAGATAGAAAGCAGAAAAGTGACATCAAGAGGAGGCCGTAGTAACAGTCGCGGAAATTTAAATAGACTTATCGATGATGCAAAAAGGGACATCGACGATGCCTTAATAGCGCTAGGTGGTCCTGTCGGGTTAAGAGTCGCCGTTGATAGAGTAGATAAACAAATAGAATCATTAGAATACAGGTTGTCAAATAGAAGGACAGGAACAGGCCGAGGTCGTCGTGGTCTGTCGCTGTTAAAACAACAGATAACAGAATTGGAAGGCCAGCGAGACAAATTGCTTACAGACCTTGCTGAGGATGAGCTTAGCACTGGAGACACAAATAAAGAAAAAAAAATATCACAGGCAGAAATAACTCGGTTAAATAATATTCAAAAAATAGTTAAAGCATTAGAAAGCGAAGCGGCCACAGTAGGCATGACAAAAAACGAAATAACATTGTATAAACTAGAATTATTAGGTGCGTCGTCGGAGCAAATTAAAATGGCCGAGACATCAATAAAAAATACAGATGCTATAAAAGCACAAAACAAATTAATGGCTGAAGGAAGAAAAGTTATAGCAAATAACAGAACAGAAATGGATAATCTAGCTATTACTCTAGAAAAGCTTGATAGCTTATATGAAAAAGGTGCGTTAGGTGTGGTTGGTAGTGCTGCAGCATTAGACCAATACGCGAAGGCCGTTTTTAATGCAACAGATAAACTTGATGATTTTAAAGACTCTGGCAAAGAAACATTTAAAGAATTAATCGCAGCAACAAAAGGTTGGGGCAATCAGTTTTCTAATACTCTGGCCGATATGGTCGTGGATGGCAAAGGCAGCTTTAAAGATTTAGCCAATGCTATTATTAAAGACATTCTTAGAATATTAATTTACCAAAATTTAGTTAAGCCTGTTTTGGGTAGTTTTGGGCTATTGCCCAGTGCAAAGGCAAGCGTAAATCACTCCGGCGGCATTGCTGGCTCCAGCTCTGGAGTTACTAGAAATGTTTCTCCATTTGCTTTTGCCGGCGCACAGCGTTTTCATAACGGCGGTTTCCCAGGCTTAAGATCAAACGAGGTGCCAACTATTCTGGAAAAAGGCGAAGAGGTGTTAACTCGTAACGACCCCCGAAATGCTTTAAACAAAGGAGACCCATCAAGCGTAAAAGTGGAGTTAGTTAACAAAGGAACTCCCAGCGAAGCCACAAGCGCCACCACACGTTTTGACGGTAGCGATATGGTTGTATCAATTGTGCTCGAGGATTTAGATCGTAACGGTCGGATATCAAGCGCTCTCGACAATAAGTATAGGAAGTAAACATGCCCTTCCCTACCTACGGCGAATTATCAAGTCAGGGTGCTGGCGGCGCACCGGAGTCAGCTATTTTGCGCAGCCAGTTTGAATCAGGCCCAGCCAAGCAAACTAAAATAAAAAGCCAGGTAGCGGTCGAAAAACGCTTATCAATTTTATTTACCGAAACTGAATTAACCAATTTCGAAGCATGGTTTAGAGGTGCAGAATGTAATTGGGGCGCGGCATGGTTCGATTGGCTCGACTACCGTGATGGTGCAACAAAGCAAGCTCGTATAGTAAATGGCCAATACAGCTATGATGTAGTCAAAGTAGGCAACGGTGCCGAAGTTAAATATTCTATTTCACTTACACTCGAAGTACTGGAGAGTTAAGTGCGTAATATAAGTCAGTCAACCCGAGAAAAGCTTGCCAGCATTAGCCGACCCGAAGCACCTATTTTGTTACTCGAAATTACCCATGTCGATTTAACAACACCAGTACGCGTGATAAATGACAATGCCGACATAATCAGCAATGGCGATACCTATGTTGCCCTGGCTTTTAGAGCAACCTTGCCCGACGACTTAAGCCAGGGCGCACCCAGGGCAAACATTAGCATCGACAATGTTGGCCGAGACCTCACTCAATGGATAGAGTCAAGCGGTGGTGCCGACGGTTCAACCGTTCGCATGATGCAGGTTATGCGTTCAGCGCCCGATGTTATCGAGTGGGAAGTAACAATGGATTTAACCGACATATCAATGAATGCAAGCGAAGTACGAGGCGCACTGCATTTTAAAAATTTAAACAATACGCCCGGCATTGCATTATTTTATCGGCCAGAAAACACCCCAGGGTTATTTTAAATGCATTGGTCAGCGCAATATATTGGTTTGCCTTATGTCGAAGGTACAAACGACTGCGCATCGTTTGCTGTTAAAGTGCAACGCGAAGTATTTAATCGCACCATTGAACTGCCGCAAGATAGGGCGGCAAATATACGGGGTGTATCAAAGCAAATAACAAATAATAAAAACGACTGTGCTACGCCTACAACTAAGCCACAAGACGGCGACGCAGTATTAATGGTTGGCCGTGGCCGAATAAATCATATCGGTATCTATGTTGAGTTTTGCAGCGTGCCCTATGTACTGCATGCAATGCAAGGTGCCAAACAGGTTTGTCTTCACCGTATTCGGGAGTTAAATAATTTTAATTTATCGCTAGAGGGTTTTTATAAATGGAAAACCATCTAGCCTTACAGCAATCCCGCGTTGTTTTAAGCCCGCACCCACTGCTTTGTGCAGCAGGCCGAGCAGTTTTTAGCGCACCACATAAAAAAAATGAAACCATCAGCCAATATTTAACGCGCTTAAAAGTGCCTATTGAGCAAAATAATTTTATTTTATTTATCCAAAATAAAAAAATACCACATCAAGCATGGGCAACAACGCAAGTAAAAGAAGGCGATATTATTATCTTAAAAGCCCAGCTCCAGAACGGCGGTGACAAAAATAAATCAATACGAACAGCTCTAACTATTGCTGTTTTACTCGTTGCTCAAAACTATCCGGGCGCTTTCGGTAAAGCAGCTATATCAATATTTGGCACTTATGCTGTATCAGCCTTATTTCCACCTGTTATCCCTCCTGTTGATGCTGACCGAGGTGATACCGACAGCCCAACCTATTCAATTACCGGCGGCTCTAACCGCGCCAGGTTATTTAAACCAATGCCTTGTGTTCTAGGTCTGCACCGAATTTTTCCAGACCTCGGAGCTAAAACATATACAGAGTTCCAGGGAGACGATCAGTTCCTTTACCAGGTATTTAACTTTGGCATAACAGATATCGCTTTAAGCGATATCCGTATTGGCGAAACTCCAATAACTGACTATACCGACTACACTCTTGAAGAAGCTGACAGTACCGGAGCCTTAAATTTATTTCCAGCCAACGTCGACACCACGGCTGGCGCAGCCCTAACCGAAGCGGCTGGCTGGGTAACTCGTACTAGTAGCTTAAGTGCAACAGCATTGGCCGTTGAAATTACCGGTTTATTATTTAGTTCAGGCGATTCAGGTATCGAGGCACACACAGTCGATATCGATATCGAATACCGCAAAGTTGGCGACGTGCCCTGGTTAGTCTTTGATACAGCCAACCCCATCACTCTTGCGCACAGCTCTCGCAAGCCGTACCGCAAAGGTTTTAATCTTGCTGTGCCATCAGGGCAGTATGAGGTGCGTTGCCAGCGGGTTACGCCTGACGAAACTAACTCACGCCTTACTAGCGACATAAGCTGGTATCAGCTGCGAACCTATCAACCCGATACAGCAAGCTACACAAGTCAAAAACGCATGGCGCTTAAAATACGTGCCAACGAACAACTGCAAGGCCAAATTGCAACACTAAGTGCCATAGCAACCTTAAGCTGTCCAACATGGACCGGTGCGGCCTGGGTAACACAAGCCAGCTCCAACCCCGCCTGGATTTATTTATATTGGTTGCGCGGCATATTTATAAATAGCCGACGTGTATGTGGTTGCGGCTTGGCTGATGCCGACATAGACATTGACGCAATCAAAGAATGGGGCGCATGGTGTGACATCAAACTATTATCATGCAACCTGGTTTTCGACCGAGACATTAGCGCCGAGCAACAGCTTGCCATTATTGCGCGCTGTGGTCGCGGCCATCCAACCCGTGGTACTGGTAAGGTTGGCGTTATATGGGATCAGGCAAACCAATTGCCGGTTGCTTTTTTTGGCATGAGCAATATTCGTAAAGACTCATTCAGCGTTAGCTATGCCCGTAAACGTACCTACGACGAAGTTGCGCTTAATTTTATTAACCCGGCTTTAAACTGGCAACCGGATACAGTGCGAGTATTAGCCAGCGGCGTGACTAACCCGGTTGAAACATTAAACGTTGAGTTAATGGGTTGCACCGACAAAGTCATGGCCGGCAAAGAAGCTAATCTTATTATGGCCGAATCAAAATACCGTCGTCGTGCTGTTACAATTGAAACAGATATGGAAAGCCTTGTGGTCACAAGGGGCGATGTTATTGGCATCTCACACGATTTAACCCAGTGGGCGGCCTCTGGCCGCTTGGTTGCTGGTAGCAATAACACGCTTACTTTAGACAGGGACGTAACATTTACTGTCGGCTTTACACATTACATTCGTTTAATTTATCCCGATGGCTCTGCAGATATTTTCAGTGTTGCCTTTGTTTCTGGGTCAACAGATACAGTTACACTTGATACTCTTATTGTTAAAAATATTTGGTTGGTAAGTAATGCTTATGCTGTAAATGATGAGGCAAGGCCAACCGTCAACAACGGTTATTACTATATTGTGACTATTGCGGGTAACACCGACGTAAGTGAGCCAGCCTGGCCCTTGGTAGAAGGCAGCACGGTTGTTGATGGCTCTGTTACTTGGCAAAACGCAGGCAAAGCACAAACTCTTTACCCAGGCAACAATGCAAACGATAAACCATTTGATTATAAGTTTTTCTTCGACCCACAAGCCACGCCTGGCAAGCTTTTTAAAATTACCGACGTTAAACCAATAAATGAACACTACGCCCGCTTAACCGCAGTTGACGAAGACGATAATTTTTACTTATCAGAATTAAACAGCTACACCTTTGTTAATACAGTAGCCAATGCGGCCACACCAACTATTACTTCGTTAGAAGTAAGCGACACATTAATAAATGTGGGCAATAGTTTTGCTGTCCGCATAGAAGTAGTCTGGGATATTACCGGCCCTTATGATTTTGCCATTGTTCGTGCTGCACCAAACGGTGAAGTATTGCAAGTTGTTGAGCGTACATTTGAGCGCCGCGCCGAATTCCTTTGGTCGTATGTTGGCAATGTAGATATTGAGGTAACCGTTTTAAATGAAAAGGGCGTTTATAGTAGTGGTGGTAAAAGTAGTTTAACGCATAGTATTATTGGCCAAAGCGAGTTGCCGGCCGACGTTACTAATCTGCAAATTAATATTACTGCTTCGGGCTTGGTTTTAAAGTGGAACGATGTTAACGCAGCCGACCTGCTCGATTACGAAGTACGCGAAGGCGCGGCATGGGACAGCGCAACTATTTTAGGCCGTGTTGACGCTAACGAATATCCTGTTGACTGGCTAAGTGCAGGCTTACATACCTTCTTAGTCAAAGCGAGAGATTCATCCTGGCCGCGAAATGTATCCACTAATGCTGCATCAAAAAGTATTACTGTTGTTGGCGCTAACCCACCGAATATTATTACCAGCTTTGAAGCCGGTAACTTAATTCTTGAGTACGGCACCACGGCCGGCACCTTACCTATTAAAGAATATATTATTAGTTATGGCGCCAATGCTGGTGATAATGTTGTTGCTAAAATAGCTGCCGACCGTTTTAGCATTGTAGCCAATTGGGTTGGCGCAAGAACGTGGTGGGTAACACCGGTAGACGTTGCTGGCAATAGTGGTACCCCCGCCTCGGCCGACGTTACTGTTGTTGCACCAACAGTCGCCAGCTTAACGCGAGCCGTTATACAAAACCAGGTTGCATTAAAATGGCAAACCACACTGGGTACGCTGCCAATTAAAGAATATAAAATTTATAAAGGTGACGTTTTTGCAACAGCCGAGTTGCTTTACACTATTACAGGTTCATTTAATTTATTAACCGAAATAACCGGTGGCTTATTTACTTATTGGGTGGCCGGCGTAGATGTGGCAGACAACCAGGGAACCGAGATAGCCGTTGTTGCAAACGTAAGCAGCCCCCCCGGCTTTATTTTACGCGAAGACTGGCTAAGTACTTTTAGCGGTACCAAGGTAAATTGTTTTATTAACCAGGATGGTTTTTTACTGGCAGCGGTCGACACGGCTGAAACCTGGACTGATCACTTTGTTAATAATGCCTGGGCCGATCCAGACGCACAGATTGCAGCCGGCTACCCTTACTATGCAATGCCATCAAAGGTAAGCGGTTCTTACGAAGAACAGTTCGATTACGGCACCACACTCGAAGGCACTTTAATATCCGTTATTAAAAATATTCAATCTTTATCAGGTGTGGTCAACACACAGGTAACGATTAGTTATAAGTTGCTTCCGGGTGACTCATGGATTGACACGGTCGACGTTGACGAAGTATTTGCATCCGATTTTCGCTATGTAAAAGTGAGGCTTGATTTCACTTCTTCAGGTAACGACGATTTAATTTTAATTAAGCAGCTTAATGTGCAGTTAAGCGTAGAAGAAATAATAGAGTCGGGTAATGCAACGGCCAATGCGGGCGACGCAGGCGGCACTATTGTTGTATTTAAAAAATCCTTTGTTGCCGTCGAATCAATAACCCTTACATCAACGGGTACAACAGCAGTAACAATGACGGCACCTTTACCGGCAGGCGCCAACCCAACGCAATTTTTTGTTTATGCTTTTGACTCAACCAACGGCACCCGTGTCACTGAAAACTTTAGCTGGAAAATAAAAGGTAATTAATTATGGCAGATTTTAACAACCCACTATCAAATCAAGGCTATCTGCAGTTATTGGCATCTATTGTCGAAAACAATAAGGCAGCATTAACAGCACTCGAAGGGGTTGCTCCACTCAATAATTTACCTCTTACCGCAAAGAGATGGGGAGTAGCTAATTCACGCTGGGAAACATGGGACGGCACTGCCTGGAAAGAACTGGTTGCGCTATACGAAATGAAGGTCCGCAACACCGACCAATTCAATGGCCAAACCGAAGATTTTTACAGAAACGCAGGCAGCTTAAACGCAGGTACTTTGCCAGCCGGGCAGTTTAACGACACAGCACATGGTGTGCGTGGGGGTGGGTCTTTACATGCATTAGCCGATGGAGTAACAGCCGGTTTTATGCCGCCATTTGAATTTAATAAAATAGCAGGCATAGAGGCGGGAGCCACTGCCGATATGACCGCAGGTGAAATACTAACTGCGTTATTAACAGTTGATGGTGCAGGTAGCGGTTTAGATGCTGATTTATTAGAAGGTAACCAGGGCAGTGCCTATCACTTAAAATCAGGAAACTTAAGTGGACTTACTAATACTACTACAGCTCGAAGTAATCTAGGTTTAGGAACTTTCGCGCAGCTTAATGCTCTCAACGCCAACACTGTTGGGCAGTCAGAAATAAAAGAAACAAATCAAGACATAAGTGTCATACCCGGTGCGGCACCAACAGAAACATTACGAACAACTGCACAGTTTTGCTTTAGTGGGGCACTAGCAAAAACTTCTCCAGCAAATTATGCAGCTGTTGCGATAGAGTTTACTTATCCACCGGTTGGCGCTTATTCATTTACAAATACTTCATATATGAAAATAACACCGCAAGCGGGCGGGTCAGATACTTATTATATGCGCGCATATCATATAAATTCCTCTCCGCCGTACTACTCAGCCGACGGCCAAATATTATTATTTTTATTTGGCATTATCGACAACGCGACAGGCATACTAGAAGGCACCTGTGCTTCAATTGACCCGCCGTGGATGTACAATGGCAGCACAAATACGGTAGCGGATGTTAGAGGTGATGATGGTGCAGGTTATTTAAAAAAACGATTAGTAGAAATTGAAATACCTAATTGGCGAGAAATGCAATTAACTGGCTCTTTGTCTAATCGTAAAATGATAAGTCGACGATTAAAAGACGATGGTTTTATTTACGTACCAATCGATCAAAGCATTAAAAATGCAGATATGAATGAAGTACCACATCCATTCATAAACGTAGCTCCAGGAAAAACAATAGTATATTTAGACCCTGTTTCAAAAGTTATTGAAGATTTACATAGCCATCACATTTTAGCTAAAAACGATGCAGCCGCACCCGCTGCAAGTGAGTTACTGCATGACGGTTATATTACTATCGACCCTCAGTCAAATTTAAAACGAGATAGGCCAACCGGTTTAAAATGCGTTTCATTAAAATGGAAAAAAACAAAATGAAAAAATGGTTTTGAAGCTGGCTAGCAGTAACAAGCCAATAAGCGCAAGGCTTGTAAGTATATTTGTTGGATACTTTCTTTTTAGAGTTGAAACATTGTCGGAAATCATCGAGGATGACGCGAGCTAGAAACTTAATTCTGCCAACTAACAATACTGCCATTGCTGGTGTAAACGTAACGTCGCTTGCACCTGTCGCAAGAGCTGTAAACCCATTGCTTTCTAACACCATGCCTGGTTACTGTTGTATTTATTCGCTCTGGTCTACCCCATGAGCAAGCAAGGGAGTCTTCACTCATTCCTATGTTAATTTTATTTTTCTTAATGGCCAGCCATTCACTGCCAGGTATAGTGTTTCTACGAAGTAACTCAACTTCAGCCTTACTAGAACCACTAAAAGCATAAGCGTTGCATAAATTAAAAGTGGATTCAGCTTTAATTTCCTCACTCGACATCATGCTGATCCTAAAGGGGGAGCCAGCACAGCCTTGTAACATTGCTACAAAAAGAAAGATAACTAATAATTTAATAAAACCCATGTTTATCCTTTGTTCTTTATAAGATGATGAGGGTTAAGCATGCTCTCTATAGGCACCCCCGTTTTTAGTGATAAACAGCAGTCAAGTTAAGGATAAATTTGTTCATACATTTCACTGCTACCGTACCGACTGTAACTTGTTTGGAGTGCATAAACCAAGATTAGTTTTTCATTTCTAAACATAAATATATAGGGTTTATAGCCAGTGTACCCTCCGTAGCTATTTTTTGAATTAATTTTAGCTCCTAATTTATAACCAAAAACAAGTTGCCCGCCTCTAATAATAGGTTTTCTAATCCAGCTCGTGCTAAAAGCCCCCCATTTCACTTTACTTGATTCAGGATCTTTTAAAATTCCATCTAAAAAAGATAATGCCTTTTTTTCTGCATTTTGAATGCTTATCGGTTTACCATAATCGGCATTATTTAATTCATCAGCAGTAGGTGCTGAAGCACAACCAACTAATAAAATAGACAGAAATAACAGACTTAAATTATTATATATTTTGAGTAACAAAACCAGTCCTCCTAATATTAACCAGCTAATTCCATTAACATTTTCATTGTTTTTTGATCAATCACTCGAGCATCTGGATCTTCATCATCGATTGAATCGTAAAGCAACGAAAACAATAGTGCTTTTTTTCTTGCGTTATATTCTTTGTTTTCACTTTCTATTTGCTGCTCGCCCGTTTCAATAGCCACAGTTAGCGTTAAATAATCCACACCTTTTTTCGTAAAATTTTGATTAAGCTTTCCTTTCTTTAATTGCCCAGGTTGAACGTCATAAATTTTAGGTAGCTCATTTACCTTAGCACCATTCCAAGCCACACCGTCTTGCGCAAGACTATTAATAAGTCTCGTTACTATTTCTGCATTCAAGCTTCGGCGTGCATCATGCGCCAACTCTTTCAGTGCATCTTTCAGTGGGGTTGGTAAGCGCAAGGCATAGGGGTTTATGTCTCTGCTCATAGTATCAGTATGATGCCATAAAAAAGGGTTGACAGAATAGATACCACCGTGACACTATTAGTATCATATTGATATTACGAAACACCCTTATATATAGTTAACAGCAGGATTGCCATGAAAAAAAAATCAAAAACCAAGCAATTTACCGCTAGATTGCCAGCGAAAATGATTGAAAAGCTGGATAAAGAAGCGCGTAAAAACGGCGCAAGCAGAAACGCAGAAATAACTCGAAGATTAAATAATTCGCTACAAGAAAATGCAGCATAAATAAAAAAAAGTGAACCCCCGCAGCGAGCAGGCTTCGGGGGTTCGGTAGAGGCTACTGGCTCAAAGCACCGTTTCACCTCTGATTGCAATTGTAACATGCAGTCAAATACTAGTCAGTTGCCTCTCGTTATAAAAGTGTAAAAACGGGAGGTTTCCACATATGTGGGATTCATTAGACGATGCCATTCATAAAACCGTTCATGGTTTTGTAGACGGTAAAAAATCCGGCCCTGGTGTACTCGCACCCAAGGTCAACATGAACGCGGGAACGCTTAACAATAAAGCCGATCCGGGTTGCGACACCCATCATTTATCATTACGTGAATCTATTCCTGTTCAACGCACGGCTAATAATTTCAGTATTGCCCAGGCTTATTGTATGGAGTTGGGTGGCGTATTTATTCAACTCCAAAAAGTAGATTTCGTTAGTGATTCGGCACTGCTTGATATTTGGGCAACACTTATCGAAAAAGAAGGGCAGTTTGCAACCGCAGTTAAAGACGCTTTAAGTGATGGCAACATTAATGCCGCTGAAATGAAAAAAATAACAGAAGCCGCTCAGCAACGCATATCAACATTACTCGAAATGGTTAAGCGAATAGACTCTATTCACTTACAGTCAGCAAATTTATATGAGTAAGCCAAACAACAGCGGCATTAAGTCTGTTAGCAGCAACATGCAGCAAAACCAACAACTAAAGATTTCATCTGGCGTTTTTATGGCGTTCTTTGGTCCGGCTTTAATTGAATATTATTCCAATAAAAATAAAAAACGATTAGCAAAAGGAGAAGGTAGCAATGTGCCAGCTATATCAGATAACAAATAGTTTACCATCAAGCAAAAATTTCCCGCTTATTCGTCAATGGGTTTTAAATAACCAGTGTATTCAAATTGGCAGAGGCTTAATTAAACTAACAATAAAACCGGCTACAAAGATAAATGAATTTAATATTCTTATTATTGCTAACAAATTTCAAACAACCAAGGTTACACACACGTTAGTTAAACCGCACGAATTTTATGACATGACCAACGATGGTTATTTTATAGCAATTCGCGCTTTTGAGTGGAGCGATCAATTAATACCTAGGCGGCTGCTAGTAGAATTTATTGCCCTCGATCAACGCGCAAAATTATCTATACGCAAATAACGCAACTAAAGGTGACCGAGCCATGTATTCACAAAATAGAAAAGACTTCGACCGCTACTTAACTGAACGTGAAGAGCGGGATTTTTTTAAAAAGATTAAAGCACATTGCAATAGGGATAACGTTGCCGGGTTGCTAGCTGCCCGTGATTATTACGCATTTAAAATTATGCGCAACACAGGCTTGCGCGTTAGCACATTAGTTAAGCTGAATGTTGGTGATGCATTGACAGCCATAAAAGAAAAAAAGTTTTATTTAAAAAAAGAAGTACTCAAAGGCAAGCGCCACGATACTAAAATATATTGTAATAAAAAAACAATTGAAGCGGTGCGCGAGCTTCTAAAAATTCGCCGCGCATTAGGCTATCCAGCCAACGAAATAGCACCGCTGTTAATGTCTCGCAAAGGGGCGCGAATTTCTATTCGTAGTGTGCAGCATCGCATGCAGCATTGGCGTGAAGCTGCCGGACTCAATAACGGCGCTTCGCCGCACTGGTTCCGGCATACATTTGCAAAACGTATTATTAAAAACTCAACATCGTCTGACCCACAGAAAACAGCGCAAATACTTCTCAATCATTCCGATGCACGTAGCACCCTGGTTTATACCATGCCAGACAAAGAAGACATTGCATTGACAATAGAAGAAATAGCACTGTGAGCCAGTCGGTTTATAAAATATTAGAAGAGTCAGCTAAAAGTAGGCCGGATATTACCGGTGTGCAGTTTGTTAAGTATAAGCGAGAGCCAACACTGTATTTATCTAAATTGATAAGCCGTGCCCGCTATGTTGAGTCTTTGCCATTAAGCAAGCGAAGCACGAATGACCGCATGGAAATAGCAGCTTGGAATATTACTTGGCGTTGCTTTAAGCGTACACGCCCTGGGTTAGCCAAAATGCTACAAGACCCAGATTTTAAGGCATTTGTAAAAGCTTTTAATGCAGATATAAGTATCGAAATATGAATAACGTAACCTTTATCGACACGCGCCCAGGTAAGAGTTTATTTGCCGCACCTAAAGGTGAACCCGACTATATGGGCTGGATTAAAAACAGATACAAGAAACAATTTTATAAAGATGGTGACTCTAATTGTTGTTTTGGTATGGCTCAAAACTTACATGCAGTTTTGCAGGCAAAAGACTTACTGCCAATTTTAATAATAGGCAAACACGCTAAAGAGCTAGCAACGTTTATTTTAGTGGTAGCGAATGAACTTAATAAAAATATAGAGATTGAGGTATTAACATGAGCACAGAAAATGAGTTAGACCAGCGTATTCGCAGCGCTTTCTTTTTATTAGTTGATCACTTTGACGCTGGCGAACAAGCTAAGGCTTTTAAGTTTTTTCAGAATATTGTTAGAACAGAAGTATCGATCGCTGTTGAAAACGAACGAAAAAATACAAACAAATTATACAACGTTATGGATACTCCATCTGCCGAGGTGAATCCATAATGAACCTCCGACACCTCGGCCCTCGTTTAGCTGCCGGCACCTTTGCCGTGCAGCCTTTTTTTCAATTTTATCTATGAGGTTTATACAAATTATGCCAAATGCAGTGAGTTATAAAAATATAATTAAACTACCGAGTTTAAATATTCTACTCGAAGGTTTACCAAAGAGAGACAAGTGTAAATGTGGCGCGGGTTTACCTGGCATATCATTCGATTTTGAAGCGAGAACCTGGTCTTGTTGGTGCGGCTGTGGCGCTGGTTCACACGACATGGCCAAGCTGGAGCATGCGATTTTAGATTTTAATACTAAGAATAAATGGTGATACATGAGTAAAAATTTAGGTGATTTACACGGTTCATTATTTGAACAATTAGACCGGCTTAATAAAGACGGTTTAAAAGGCGAAGAGCTAAAACAGGAAATTGATCGAGCAAAAGCCATGGGTAGTATTGCTCAAAGTATTATAAAAAACGGTGAGCTCGTGCTCAGAGCCAAAACGGAATTATCGCCTAACGTAATTAATAATACAGTACCAATGCTGGGAGTTACAGCAAGTGAAGGCTAGGTATACAGAGCAACAGATTGATTTCATCAGGGAAGGTTTTTTGTTAATGAAAATTCCTGAGTTAACAATAAAGTTTAATGCTGAGTTTGGTTCAAACAAAACGATTCACGCAATTAAGACAGCGGTAACAAGTAGAGGTTTTACCTGCGGAAGAAAGGGCGGCTTTGAAAAAGGCGATTATAAGCTTTTAAACAAGATGCAAACTGCCTATATTGTTGAAAAATACAAACTTCTATCCGTGATTGAATTAACTAAAGAGTTAAATGAAAAATTTAATATCAGTTTAAGAGTTAATCAAATAAGAACCTTTGTGCATAACCACGGTATAGAATCCGGTCGTACTGGTTGCTTTAAGAAAGGGTGTGTTCCAGCGAACAAAGGGACTAAGGGGTTAACCCGCGCTAACGTTGCATCATTTAAAAAAGGTGACATCCCCCAAAATATCCGTCCAGTTGGTTCGGAGCGCTTTGATACAAAAGATGGCTCTATTCTTATTAAAATAAATAAACCTAACCCATACACCAACGCTAAAACTCGCTGGGTTCATAAGCATGTTTATGTATGGGAGCAAGCTTATGGGCCAAAACCAAAAAACATGGTTGTGCATTTTAAAGATGGAGATAACAAAAAATGTGATTTAAGCAATCTTGAGCTTATTACTAGAGCCGAATTACTCTACTTAAATCAGCACAGGTTTAGGGATTTACCTAATGACCTGAAGCCTGAAATGCGAGCTTTGGCAAAGCTAGAAGCAACACGTTTTAAAATGGAGAAGGATATACATGACTGACCACATAACAGCATCACCCCTAACATGGCCTGACGGTTGGAAGCGAACGCTAGCCCCAGAAGAAAGCCGTTTTCATAAACATTCGATTGATAAAGCAACTAATTTTGTTTTAGGAGAATTAAATCGTATGGGTGTTAATGATGGGAATGTAATTATTTCCACGGATTTGAAGTTAAGACAAGATGGCTTACCTTATTCAAACCAGCGAGTTCCTGACGATAAAGGCGCGGCTGTTTGGTGGGGGAGTGGCGATGAACAGCGTGTTATTGCCCTGGATAAATACGACCGAATTGCTGACAACATTTATGCCATCGGTAAAACAATCGAAGCCATGCGCAGCATTAAACGCTGGGGAGGTGGTGAAATTCTCGACAGAACATTTACCGGCTTTACTTCATTGCCCTCACCCGACCATGTTGTTGCACGTTCTTGGCGTGATGTGCTTGATTATTATGGTGATGATTTAATGGAAGCTAATAAGGCTTTCAAGGTTGCACGGAGTAGTGCACACGATGATAAGGGTGGGAATACCGATTTATTTTATGAAGTCAATCAAGCATGGGCTGCGGCTGAAAAGGAGCTAAAGGATGAATAATATCGAATTAGCCTGGCAAGGTTACAAAGACAAAATAATGCCAGCCAATGCGCCGGCTATCCAAATACAAGAAACGCGCCGAGCTTTTTATGCTGGTGCATTTACTATGTTTAATTTAATCACCGGGTGCGCAGAGGATATAACCGAGGAAATGTACGCGAAAATGCTTACGGACATTCAGGCTGAACTTAATAAGTTTTTTATGCAACCAGGTAGTAACGGCCTGTAATAACAACATGATTAAAAACGCTTGCGCTTGCGCTCATTGCAAAAAAAGAGTTAACACAAAAATGCTCCATATTCTCGATGGCGATACAAATAAACGTTGTCACTATCTCTGTGAAATAAACTACCAAGTTAAACGTGAATTAGATATTAAAAAAAAGGGGAAGACAAAATGGAAAAAATTATAAATGTTGCACTGGGTTTTTGTGTATTTATAGGATCAATCGTATTAGCAATTTTAGTAAGTCTTTACATCGTTATTAGTTTTACCTTCGTTTTGCTTTCCGATGCTGCTGATCTTTTGCGTCGAAAAGTATACAGGAATTAGAACTATGGGTTTTGTAGTAGTAAATGATAGAGGCGCATGGCTTAGCACAAAGCGAAGGACTGTTAGTAATGCTATCGATGCATTTGTTTTTAGGCGACATCCTAATTTAAAAAAATCTGAAAAGGGCGATAGATGGGATGAGTTAAAACTGTCCGGATTTAATGTCGTTGAAGTTGAAGATACCAGAGATATTGACAGATGATATTTAAGTTAATGCTTTTTAAAGAATCGAAAAAATAAAAATATACTCCAACTCCATCATTAATGCGGCGGGTGTGATGCGGAGCTTAATTATTAGCCGCTAAGGAAATTGAAAAATGAAAATAATACCAACAATTGGCAGAGTCGTTTTGCTTAACGATGGCATCTCTAACCAGAGAGTACCAGCCTTGATTACTTACGTGCACACTGAGTCATGCATCAATTTTTAAAAGTCCGAGCGTAGCGGCTTAACTGCCTTGTTATATTTTGGGAGATTTACAAGTGTTAAATATTGACTCTAAAGTTAAAAGAATAACAAATGGATTTTTAGTAACGGAAAACGACTCGATGAAACAAGAGCGTTATTTTCCAACGCTCGTTGATTACGCTAAATACTTGATGCTTGAAGCTATGCGGGATAAAGACGATTACTTTAAAGAACATGATGCGGATGGTGAAGAAATACTAGTAAGAATTGAGTTTAAAGAAATATAACAGCAATATAGACAGAATATAAACATTTAACCAGGTGCCCGAGCCAAACATAATGAACATGATAAGGATTTATTGTGGCCAACGTAAACGAGAATACAGATACAAAACAAGAAACTAATAATATTTATACAAGGGTTAAACGAAGCTCTAACCTTATTTCGTACATCGAAAGCAATACTGAATCCACACCGAAAAAAACTGGCAATAGCACTCGTTTTAATCCCTGTCCATTCTGCGAACATAAAGATTGCTTCTCGGTTTTCGGCGAATACGAAGACGGTTATAAATGTCAGTCATGCGAAGAGGGGGGCGATATCTTCACCTTCGCTGAAAAATTCAAAGGGTTGAAAAAAGGTGAAGCACTGCGCGACGTTGCTAAGATGTTCAATATCGAATTACCCGCGCCGAAGGCGCAACAAGCCGACGCCGAAAAAAGCAAAACCAACCATTCGCACGAAGTGTTAAATGCTGTAGCAGCTTATTATCAAAGCGTACTTACAACGCGCCCGGATATTATGGCGTATTTAACTTCACCTAAACCTGATGGCCGTGGCCATGCTCAAAATACTATCGACCTTTTAGAGATCGGCTTTACTGATGGCAGAATGGCTGAGGCTTTACAAAAAAAAGGTATCTCTCTCGATAAAATAAAACAGTCCGGTTTGTATGCCGAGAAGATGAAAGACAAAAAACCAACAGGCCAATGGCGCGACTATTTTTTGCCTGGTCTTATTGTTTTCCCGCACCGGAATGAAAATGGGGATATCGGGCACTTCACTGTTAAAGACCCGCGCAAGCAAATGACGTATCAACTTAAAACCGAGAATAGAATAGGCGGTTTACTTTGGGGTAATCAGAGAGGTATTAACAACTCAACCATTATTATTGCTGAGGGTGAAAACGACTACGCCAGCTTTGTTGATGTTGGTATAAAAAACGTAATGCCAACCTTGGGGAATTTAAGTGAGGTTCAAATTCGTTGGTTACTAACCAATTCACGTGATAAGCATTTTGTTTTATGGTTTGACTATGACACGAAACCAGGTGCGAATGGTCAACCGCCTGCAGGTATAAAGTATACCCGTAAACTTTATAATCATTTGCTTCGCCAGCCAGATTGCAATGTTTCAGTTGCCAGCGCTTTTATGGAACCAGGCGAAGATCCAGACGACTTCATTCAAAAAGATAAAGAAACGGCAGCCAAGCGAGTCCAGGCAATTATTAAAAAAGCCCATCACCCATTGTTATGGGAATTAAAAATTATACCTAAAGACATTAAAGAAGATGCTAATGCCACTCTTAATTGGTTTAGTGATATAAAGTTTTTTGAATTACTTGGTCTGGTACCTGACCTACAGCGTGACGCTATAATTTTTGAAGTGCAAAAATTGGGTTTTTCTCGAGATGCAATCCTGGACAACATTAAAACGGGTTTTGATTTGCGCGAACAAATAAAGCAAATAGAGCATTCATTTAATATGGATAGCGGCAGCACAAAACCAACTGAGAGTTTTATGCGAATGGTGTCGGCAGCTATTTGGGAATACTTCAAAAGCCATGGTAAGTTTTTTGTTTCAGATAAAACGCTGCATTTATTTTATCAGCACAAGATTCATACCATTGGTAGTAATACTGCATGGGAGGCGTTATTACATAAAGAAGCCGGTCTCAACTCAACACAACAGCTCTCAAAGTATGTGCATGCCGAATTAAAAGCTCTTTGTTATAACCGTGGAGATAGGCTTAACGCTTTTAGCTGGGTTCACATGATTGATGATGGTAATGGCCCTACTGTTTTTCTTAATTTAAAGGACCCTGCAAATCGAATTTTAAAGTTATCTGCAGGTGAAGCAGAAATGATGGAAAACGGCACAAACCCGCACGCTGTTTTATTATCCGAGTCTCAACAAATGAAAGAGTTTCTATACGACCCAGAGGTTAACGTGGATGCGGGTATGCGTGAACTTAAAGCCTTAGTCTTTGACAGTATGACGTGTGAACCTGCTCAGCGTTATTTAGTTCTTGCATGGACGCTTGCGGCATACCTGATGCCAATTACCCAAACAAAAGCGTTAATGAAAATGGAAGGAGGATCTGGCAGCGGTAAAACAACTGCAGCACGTTTTAGTTCTTTATTGCTTTATGGTGCCGATCTGGTTGGTCGTTCAAGTACAGCAGGTGATTACTCAATGGGTTCAACCGAGCCACTAATTATTAAAGATAACTTGGAAACAGATGATATAAACAAAATGACATTAAATTTTTTATTACTGGCCGCAACAGGTGCAACCAATATTAAACGTGCACATGGTACTGAGTCGGGTGTAACAACCGAAAAATTGAATTGCCTGGTTTGTATCACCTCGATTGAGCCATTTGCAAAGCCTGAGTTAATTAACCGAACTTACCTTGTCAACTTTTCCAGCAAATACCAGCGCACAGATTTTATCGAAACAACGGTGGCCAGAAAGTTAGTTGGTCGGCGTAACGAAATACTTAGCGCTTGGATTCAGTTGCTAGCAAATAAAGTACTTCCAGAACTAGATAAGCAAGAGGTTTATATCAAGTACATTAGGGAACAGCATAAGAATTTCTCAAAAGAGCGCACGGCCGATTTTATGGCCATACTGGTCCTTATTTCCCGTGCGTTACTGAAGTACATCCCTTTGCCCGATGAATTACAAGCCGATGCAGGCAACCGTGAGCCAGAATATGTTTTATTGGATGCCTGGATAAAATACCAAAATGAACACGCCAAAGCGGGCGAGCAGGGCACTAATGCAGTGTTACAGCTATTGGATGGTTTAAAGCGCACCTTCCTTATTGCGTTTACACGGGAAGCAAAGACTAATGACAAAAGCGTTTGGTGCTCGATGATGGGGCTCAACGTTTGCCGTGATGATGGAGTTGATGAGTTTGATGAATTATCTGGCCCTAAAGTATATTCATTTGAAGCATCCACAGCGGATCTATTGTCCATGATGCAGCGCTATGCCCGAGAGTATGGTTTAAAAATACCCTTTAAGAACGCACGCCAGTTAGGCGTGCGTATCAATAATGAGATTCATACTCTGGAAGAGGCTGGTTGGTCGGTCACCGGAACAAAAAAGGTCAATGGTACGCGCTATGCCAGATTCGCATGGCAGGATGAACCAGAACCCGCGCCGAAGGCGCAAGAAGGTCGCGCCGTTATATGAATCAAGCACTTACAGCCGAAACTTACTTTTTTTTATCAAGAAAAGGGTAAAAGTATGCGTACATTTTTCAGAATGCTTGCCCTACTTGCCCCTTATAGTACTAAATTTAATCTAAGTTATTGATATATATATATATATTAACGTGCAAAACAGGGGGCAAGTGAGGGGGCAAGTTGGGGGCTGCGGGGGCAAGTTGGGGGCAAGTGAGCTGTTTTTTAAAAGTACTTGCCCCCTTATAACTTATTGATATAAATAGATTTTTAGTCTATTTATTAAAAATAAGGGGCAAGCTCAATTTATACTTGCCCTCTTGTTTTGTTTATATATTTCAATGCCTTATGTGGATTAAGGGCTGCGGGGGCAAGTTAAATAGATGTTAGGTAGTAATTGGAAGTGAAAAAAATAGATATTCACACATATTTTAGGAGTTTGTTGTGAGCAACAATTTGATTGATGATTTTTTAAAACAACTGCAGTTTAATAAAAACCGAAGCAAGCTGACGATCGTAAAATATCGCAGTTTTTTAAATCGCTTGGCTGCCTGGTCTAAAACAGAAGATTTAAAATTATTAGAATTAACTGATGAAAATCTTGAAAACTTTGCTGGCACATTTGCACATGATCAAGGTTTGTCACCACGTTCCCGACGCCCATTGGTTGCAGCTATTCGTGGTTTCTATGAATACTTATTAAAAAACGGAAAGATAATAGGTAACCCGGCAAGCTCTTTACCTTATCCGCAAATTGGTCGCCGTTTGCCTGTGGCCATGGGTCTTAAAAACGCTGAACGCCTGGTTATGCAGCCTGGGCTGGATACGTTTGCAAACCTACGTGATACGGCCATTATTACTTTATTTATTGGTACCGGCATTCGCTTAAGTGGTTTAACAAATTTAAATGAATCAAATTTAGTTTTTGCAGCCATCGAAGAACAGGAATGGTTAATTTTAAAGGTATTAGAAAAGGGTGATAAAGAACGGTTGATACCGGTTCCGCATGAGGCTCGGCATTTGATTCGTGCTTACCTGGCTCATCCCGATATGAAGATGATTGATCGCACCCTGCCTCATGGCGATAAGGTTTTGTTTGTTTCCCTGGGTAATAAAAACATTAAGCCACATGAATATCACGGAGAGGCCAGGCGTATGTCTGGTAGCGGCATTCAAAAGATGTTTACCAAGCATGCTGAAGCTGCCGGCCTACCACTTAATCAACAGCACCCTCATTCACTGCGTCATTTATTCGGCACTGAGCTGGCCGAGAACGATGTGCAAGAGTCAGTTAGGCAAGCACTCATGGGGCATGAGTGCCCTGCATCAACTCAGATATACACACACCTGGCCGCACGTAAGTTAGCCAAGGAAATAGACCGAGCCAATCCGCTCAAGCAAATGAACACACCTATGACAGCCATAACCAAAGAGCTTTTACGTCATGGTAAATAACCCGGAATATATAACAACTGCATTTAGGTTGCCTTTACGGGTCCATCAACTGCGTAGAACTTTGATACCACCAACCTACCCGATACCCAAACTCTATATGTACCGGGCTTTGCAGGATAGCGATACCCACTTCAAGAACTATTGCTTAGAACGGCCAAAAACAAACAGCTCCATAGATCTACCGAATTGCGTGTTAATCACTAACACGCAATTCGCAGACGTACTGATGTAATTAAATCAAGAGGTTATAACCGTCATGGATACAACAACACGCAATTCGAATCACGTAATGACCGGTGATGACAGACGCACTGGCTTGGGCGGAACAGGGGTGGGGGGTCGGCAAGAACATTCGAACCTACCCCAGAGGGGGGGTGGGTACCTAGATGTCTGCACAAAAACCGCTCGCGGCATTTACGAAAAAATGCTCGTTGATAATCGTATTGATGAATTAAAAGAATATGGCTTAAGCGAAATGTGGGTCGAAGTCGCTGAAGCTATAGGTTATGACCAATTTATCCATATCTGGCAAATACTCGATAAACGCAACATACAAATGGGCAACCAAGATAACGCTCGCATG
>VAPL010144551.1_pt1 | contig 44542 bp, 41 predicted proteins | sample 3395061 | NCBI WGS metagenome assembly VAPL01 (sample SAMN08290444, study PRJNA428436) | hydrothermal vent metagenome | isolation source: Deep-sea hydrothermal vent chimney 2 | place: Pacific Ocean: Juan De Fuca Ridge | depth 2182 m m | reverse complement strand
TGTGAAATTGATACCCTATACCAAGATTGACTATATAATGGGGGAATTCTACGTATTCTAGGTTGTTGGTATCATCCTTACTATAAACATAAGAAACACTTGTTTCGACGTTCCATTGGTTAATTGCGCGCATATAGCTTGCTTCAATACCGCTTGAACTACTGTCAGCATTATTTGCGTATTTATCGCCAAAGCCATCATTGTCAGTATCAATGGTGCGAATACCGTTTTGCCATTTACTGGAAAATAGTACGATTTCAATTTTTTGGTGTGCCATTTTTTTAAGATAAACTAATTCCAAAGTATTAATTGTTTCTGGTTTTAAATTTAAGTCTCCGGTTTGAAATGGTGATCCATAAAGTTCATTCGCTGTTGGTGCTTTAAAGGCGTTGCCATAGAGTATTTTTAATGCTGATGATTTATCAAGGTGTTTTATTAAACCGAGGCGAGGTGATATTTGTTTGCCGAAATCACTATAGCTGTCTAATCGAAAACCATATCGAAAATCATATTGTGTGTTAGCAAATGTGGTTTTGGCATCGACTAAAAAACTATTTAATTTTCGTGATTTAAATCCAAAGGCTAACGGTGCATTTAAAATCACTGTTTGATCCGGTTGTGTTATTTTTCGATAGGCATTTTTTGTGTCTGACATTCTAATTTCTAATGCCATACTGAGTTGTGTATTTTGGCTAAGTTTTTTGTTTCGATAAACTAATTTTCCGATAGCTTGTGTTTCTTTATCAACAACGATTGTTATTCGATTACCATTGGATAATATTCTGGAGTGTTTTCTGCCTTCAGACCAATTACTTGCGTGAAATACCAAGTCACTGTTTTTGCCGAGATTCCATTTTATTTCAGCTTTTATCATGGCGAGATGGGTATCTGCATTGGATACATCATTTTCCGGGACGGCTGAACCATCAAAATAAAAATTATTGTTATTATATAAATTGTAATAAATGCCGAATTTGTGTGATATTTTATTTTGTTGATTGGATTCCAGTTTTATCGAACTAGTGTAAGAGCCATATTGGTAGTTTCGTTCGTTAGTTTGTAAATTAGAGGAATTATCAAAATATTGGTATTTAAAATTTTGATTGGGCTGGCCGCTTCCGGAAACCGCGATGTTTAAACGCCATTGATTAGTTAATGCAAAACTTCCAAGATATGAAGCATTTTTATAAGCATTGCTGGCCGCTTGTAAGGTAATTTTTTGAATATCTTGTTGTGACTCAAATGCGCTTAATGATACCACACCATGAAAAGCTTCTGCGCCATATAATGCTGAGCCCGGACCACGGATAACTTCAATACTGCTTAAAGTATCGAGTTGAATATTGGGATGATCCAATTGCGCCGTTCCAACTGGTAAGGCATTAATGGGGATGCCATCCCACAATGTTTGCACACCACTGCCATTAACATTAGGAAATCCTCGAACTACCCATCGTTTTGAGCCTAAAAAATGCGGCATTGCGGTTAGCCCGGGCATGTAGCCTATTGCATCATCGAGTCGTCGGGCACCTCTTTTTTGCCAATATTTCGACGTTATAACGGTAACTGTCGAACCCGCATCAAGGTTTGTTTCTGGGAAAAACGACGTTGTGGTAATCGGAATGTTAAATAATTCTTCTAACGTTAAATCAAAAAAATCTGGGGATGTTGTTAAATCAGTTTCCGCTGCATTAAGAGCAGTATTTTGTAGAATAATTAGAGATGAAAAACCAACGATAAGATTTGTTCGTAGTTTTGAAGTAAATTGCCAATGTAACGATTGATTCGACATTTGTTGGAAATTTGCGTCAATAAGGGCTTTTAAGTCATCAAATCTTATTTTTTTAACCCGAGATTCCCGCTAAAAAAATACGGAAACCATAAGAGCTGCGTTGGTAAATCTAAAAGACGACTTAATATGAAGTTGTTCTAATATATAGTAAAAATTAAATAAAAAGTCAAAGTCTCAGGGAATTCGAATTATATTTTAATTTAAGTTCCTATCATTTCAAATTCGAATTTAGATTGGTCGCGTGTTTGTTCTTTGTTTTATGTTATCCGATTGTTTGTTTTTATAATTATATAAAATAAAAGTTAAATAAATTATTTATTATCCGATACTGTTGGTATGCCGTTTATTGTAGTGGCTGTTATGTATTTAATTATGCAAATTTAATAACGTGTTTTAATCACGTTATAATATTTATGAGGATATATGGTGATTTAATATCGACCGACTATAGTTTAGGTAGAAATTTAACTGATTTAAGTCAGTAAAATTTCAGTTAACACTACTCAGACTTGTAATAGATAGGGTATAATCATTATAATATTAGAATATATTAATGTATATTCTAATTCTCAACTTACACATGTTTTGAATAAATAAGAAACAAAAATCACTATTTCACGAGGTATAGCATGTCCGCAAGCACTGGACGTTCAGTCGAGCAATACAATTACGACATCATTAAAAAATTTACTATAATGTCTGTTATCTGGGGCGTTATTGGAATGAGCGTTGGGGTTTATATCGCGTCAGAATTAACTTGGCCGATAATGAATTTTGATATTCCTTATATAACCTTCGGTCGTTTACGTCCGGTTCATACTACCTTGGTTATTTTTGGTTTTGGCGGTAGTGCTTTATTTGCAACGTCATATTATGTCGTCCAAAGAACTTGTCAAGTGCGGTTAGCGAATGACGGTTTAGCCACTTTTACTTTTTGGGGTTGGCAAATAGCAGTAACATTGGCCGCTATTTCTTATATGGCAGGTTATACCCAAGCACGTGAATATGCTGAAATGGTTTGGCCGATTGATATATTAATTACGGTCACTTGGGTTGCTTATTTATTGCTTTATGTTTTAACACTTCGAAAACGATCTCAACCTCATATCTATGTAGCAAACTGGTTTTTTATTGCGTTTATTTTAGCGACAGCTATTTTGCATATTTTTAATAATATGGAAGTGCCTGTTGGTTTGTTTTCCTTGAAATCATATAGCTTGCACGCAGGTGTTCAAGATGCCATGACGCAATGGTGGTATGGCCATAATGCAGTAGGATTTTTCTTAACAGCTGCATTTCTTGGGATGATGTATTATTTTGTGCCTAAGCAAGTAGGGCGTCCGGTTTATTCATATCGTTTATCGATTATTCATTTTTGGGCGTTATCATTCTTATATATGTGGGTTGGTGCGCATCACTTACATTGGACAGCACTTCCAGATTGGACTTCAACACTAGCAGCAACGTTTTCAATTTTATTATTGCTGCCTTCATGGGGTGGCATGATCAACGGCATTATGACCTTATCGGGTGCTTGGGATAAATTACGTTCTGATCCAATTATACGGTTTATGATCGTCGCATTATCTTTTTATGGTATGTCGACTTTTGAAGGGCCATTACTGGCACTGAAAAGTGTTAACGCGTTATCACATTATACCGATTGGACAATTGGTCATGTACATTCTGGTGCTTTGGGTTGGGTTGCGTTTATCACCTTTGGTTCGTTTTACCACTTAATTCCCCGGTTATGGGATACCAAAATGTACAGTGAAAAATTAATTTTCGTGCATTTCTGGTTGGGTACGATTGGCGTAGTACTTTATATTAGTGCGCTTTGGGTTGCAGGTATTGGACAAGGATTAATGCTTCGTGCTTTTGATGTCTTTGGTAATTTGAATTATACCTTTATTGAGTCGGTTAAATTCTTGCATGTACCATATGCAATTCGGTTCTTGGGTGGTTTGCTGTTTGTTGCAGGTATGATTTTAATGGCATTTAATGTTTACATGACTATTCGAAATGCCAGCAAAGAACAAGCTGCAATTGAAGCAAAAATTGCTGCTAAGTTAGCAAAAGCCTAATTAATTATTAGTATCAGGAAAATTAAATGAAGCATGAACAAATAGAAACAAACTCTGGTTTACTAATTATTTTAACCTTGTTTGTTATTAGTATTGGTGGTTTAGTTGAAATTTTGCCACTGTATTTTATTGACGACACAATTGAAGAAGTGAAGTATGAGGGCAAAGAAACCATTCGCCCTTACACACCACTTGAATTATTAGGTCGTGATATTTATCAACGAGAAGGCTGTTATTTATGTCATTCGCAAATGATTCGTCCATTTAGAGATGAAGCATTACGCTATGGACATTATTCATTAGCGGCTGAATCTCAATACGATCATCCGTTTCAGTGGGGCTCAAAACGTACCGGGCCAGATTTAGCACGAGTTGGTAAAAAATATTCTAACGCATGGCATGTGCAGCATTTAGATAAACCGCGTTCAGTGATGCCGGATTCAATCATGCCTAACTATCCTTGGTTGTTAAAGAACAAACTTGAATACAAAGATATTGCCGATAGATTGCGTTCATTAAAAATGGTTGGTGTACCCTACTCTGCACGACAATCTGAGTTTGATACGAATACCACACGTTTTGGTGCAGACGTTGCTAAGATGTTAGATATTAATCAGGCGGAAAAAAACTTAATTCAACAAGCTGCTGAAGGCAACTATGATGGTAACCGAGACGATATTACAGAAATGGATGCGTTAGTAGCTTATTTGCAGATGCTTGGCACCATGGTTGATTTTAAGAAATTTGATGATGGGCATTTTGCCAAGTTTAGATAATTTTGGATTTGGACAATAGTGATGAGTGAGATTTTTTCTTGGTTAACAAAAATGGAATATACCAAACCGTTTGTGTTGGTATTATTTTTTGTTACCTTTGTATTGCTAGTTTATTATGTTTATAGCAATAAAAGACGTAGCTCAAGGCTAGAGTCATACAAAAATATCCCATTTCAAAATGATGACGATCACTCTGACAATACGCCAGAAAGTGACTCAGACGATAACATTAAAAAGTAAGTAAAAAATTATGGTAGATAAAACTAAAAAATCTAAATCAGCGGCTCAAACAACCGGTCATGCTTGGGATGGTGATATCCAAGAATTTAATAATCCATTACCAAACTGGTGGGTATGGGGTTTTTATGCAACAGTGGTTTTCTCCATTGTATATTGGATCTTTTATCCAAGTTGGCCTATTGGTGATGGTTATCTTAAAGGTGCGTTTAATGATATTGAATATGTAACTAAGGATGGCAAAAGTCACAAGACTCATTGGAATACTCGTGCATTATATTTAAAAGAAATGCAAGTGGCACGTGAGAAGCAACAGAAGTACGTAGATCAAGTGCAACAATCTAGTTTTGATAAAATTACTAAAGATCAGGCTTTATCTGAATTCGTTAATTCAAAAGCAAAAGTTTTATTTGCTGATAATTGTGCTCCATGTCATCAAGTTGGTGCTGGCGGAGTTATTGGCGCATATCCTAATCTAGTTGATGATAGTTGGTTATGGGGAGGCAGTTTTGATGATATTCAAAATACCATTCAAAATGGTCACCAAGGTTATATGCCTGAATTTGAAAAAACGTTGAATGAAACGCAATTAACTGATGTCGCTTCTTATGTATTGAGTTTATCGATTACTGGTAATGCTAATGCTGCGAGCATATCTAAAGGCAAAGAAATTTTTAATGGTCAAACCGGTGGTTGTCATTATTGTCATGGCATTACGGCAACTGGATTAAAAAGTACTGGTTCGGCTAATTTGACCGATAGTATTTGGACAATTGCAAATGTCCCTAATGCTACATCATATGACGAAAAATTAACTGCTGTGAAATCGGTTATTCGTACTGGTGTTACACGAGAGATGCCATCGTGGTTAGATCGGTTATCACCAACGGAAATCAAAATTTTATCTGTTTATGTTCATGAATTAGGTGGCGGTAAATAACGCTTATGTTATGAATGTAGTTTCAATATGCATTAAAAGGATAAGCATTTATTGTTTGTCCTTTTTTTGTATAGGCAATATAAAAATATAGAAGCAAAGTGAATAGTCATTATGAATGATAAAATCATTCAAGAGCGCATACCTGTTGTTCCTCGATCTGTTAAAGGGCGGTATCGATATATAAAAACCGCGATCCTGTTATTTGCGTATAGCGTATATTTTTTATTGCCGTGGGTACCGTGGTCGCGAACTATTGGACCTAATCAAGCCATTTTATTTGATATTGTGGATCGTCATTTTTATATTTTTGGCCTTGTTGTTTATGCTCAAGATATTTTTTGGTTAGCCGGTTTATTGCTGATAGCTGCAATGTTGTTGTTTTTTATAACGGGAATATTAGGTCGTGTTTTTTGCGGTTATTTTTGTTTTCAAACATTATGGACTGATGTTTTTATTTTTATCGAATACCTTGTGCAAGGTGAGCGTAATGCTCGAATAAAGCTCATTAATAGTGAATGGAATAATAATAAAATTTTTAAAAAGATCTTCACGCACTTTTTATGGATTTTGATGTCACTAGTAACTGGTTTAACGTTTACACTCTATTGGGGTTATGCTCCTGAACTTTTAGAGCAAGTTTTAACAGGCTCGGCTCCTTTTGCAGCATATGCGACAACGTTGTTTTTAGCCACAACAACGTATTTTATGGCAGGTTTGGCACGTGAACAAACATGCACTTATATGTGTCCTTATGCTCGATTTCAAGCGGCAATGTTTGATAAAAATACTTTAACTGTTACTTATGATCAAAGCCGTGGTGAACGCGATAAAGGCAGAGAAAAACCGCGTTCTGGAATGACGGAACACGATGTACGGATAGAAAATGGTGTGGGTGATTGTATTGACTGTGGTTTTTGTGTTCAAGTTTGCCCAACCGGAATTGATATTCGAGATGGTATTCAATACGAGTGTATCACTTGCGCTTTATGTATTGATGCTTGTGATATTATAATGGATAAAATTGGGTATCCAAAAGGTTTAATTCGTTATAGTTCAGAAGTGAAAGAGCAAGGCGAAAAAACACAATGGTTTCGTCTTAACGTAGTTGGTTATGGTTTTATTACTTTATTGACAATATTCCTACTCTCATGGAGTATCGCTACTCGAGATCAATTAGAGTTGATTGTCCAAAAAGTTCGGCAGCCATTATCCGTTACATTATCTGATGGTCGTGAACAAAATCGTTACGAGATTAAAATTAATAACAAAACCACAACACCGATGGAATTCAATATTAAAATTGTTGGATTAAAATATTCAGAACTCACCATTGGCGATTTCGATCACTATATTGTTAATGCTCAAAGCACGGTTCGAATACAAGCTAAAGTTAGGCAGCATCCAAAAGATGCAACAGCTACAAGACAATCATTTCAGTTTATTGTTGAGCCTGAAGGCCGTACAGATTTAAAAGATATAGCTTGGACATCGATTTTCTCTATACCGAATTCTAGAATTAAATAGGATATCTAGGGACATAATATGATTGTTACTTTAAGCAGTGGTGTATTAATAATTACCATTTTATTTTTCGTATTAAAGTGGTTAACAAAAATTCCATCTAACAGCATTGGCGCAATTGTTGCGGTGATTACCTTAGTTGTTTTTATGCCAGTTGCGATAATTTATTGGCCCGGTGGTGATATCTTTGCGATTCATCTCGCGATCTACATGGTTACCGTTTATGGTTTATCCGTTATTGCTAGCCGTCGTGAAAAAAATAGTAGAGTGCATTGGGCTCCTGTGACTATTATTAGTTTTTTTGTGTTATTAGTATTAGTCGATTCCTTTTTTGTGACAATAGCGGATAAGGGCTTGAGTTCGCAAGTGGCTGATTTTGTATTACCGGAATCTGATAATGATTCTAAGGCAACCTATAATTATCCGGGTAAAGTGGTTCATGATTATTACCAAAAAGAAAATCTATATAATGAATACTTAGAGAATATTGAGGCTCGAAAACAGAGTCAGTGGAAAATTCGTAAAGGCTGGTTAACACTACCGTTAGTTAATCAACCGACTATTTTTCAAATAGAAATCAAAGATAAAAATGCTAAAAGCATCACTCAGGCTATAATCTCCGGTAAATTCGTTCGTTATTCAAATAGTCGGCTTGACACGGATTTTTCAATGACACACATTGAAGATGGCGTTTATCAGGTTAAAGTTAGTCTACCAGAACCCGGGCGCTGGGGACTGGTTCTAAAGATTAAACATGCTGCAATTGTCTATGAATTAGTCGGTAGTACGACCGTCGGCTTTCAAAAGGATGGGAATCGCGATAAAATAACAAATTAATGTCAGTTGATATCCGATAAGAGTGGTTTGAGTAAGTATGGCTACAGAGCAAAAATGTTATCATTGTGGCCTTGATGTTCCTGCATCAAGTCAGTATACCATTACTATTTTAGATGCTGAACGATCCATGTGTTGTCCTGGTTGTTTGGCTGTATCACAAGCGATTGTTGATAATAACTTAACACAATTTTATCGTCATCGAACAGAAACGTCGAATACCGCGGTAGACGACAGCATTGACATAATCAAACAATTTGAATTGTATGATAACAGTATTTTACAAGATGCGTTTGTTAGCCATGAAGGTGATTTAAATGAAGCTTCGCTAATGCTGGAAGGTATTGTTTGTGCTGCTTGTGTTTGGTTAAACGAAAAGCATGTTAATGCTTTAGAAGGGGTTTCAGAATTTCGTATTAACTACTCTACACATCGAGCCTATGTTGTTTGGGATAATAATAAAATTAAATTAAGCAAAATTTTAAAAGAAATTCTCAATATTGGTTATCAAGCTCATCCTTATGATGCCAGCCAACAACAACAATTAATTGAAAAAGAACATAAACAAGCATTGTGGCGCATTGCTATTGCCGGTTTAGGTGCAATGCAGGTAATGATGTTTGCTGTTGCTATGTATGCGGCTGATGCATCTGAAGAATTTACCATGGATGAATCATTGCGAAATTTAATGCGCTGGGTGAGTTTAGTGTTTGCTTCCCCGGTTATACTTTTTGCAGCACAACCTTTCTTTAAATCGGCTTACCGTGATTTAAAACGTTTTAAATTGGGTATGGATGTTCCCGTTTCAATGGCGTTGATAGCGGCATTTAGTGCAAGCGTTTGGGCGACCTTAACGCATCAAGGTGAAGTGTATTATGATTCAGTAACGATGTTTACCTTGTTTTTATTATCGGGACGTTTTTTAGAAATGCGTGCTAGACATAAGGCTGGGTTTGTAGCTGAACAATTGATACGTTTATTGCCTACCTTAGTTACCCGAGTGGTTGATGGACAGCATGAAATTATTTCTCGAAGTGAATTAAAACCGAATGACGTGGTTCTGGTTAAAACGGGTGAAACAATCCCAGCTGATGGTATTATTATTGATGGCATTAGTTTGATCGATGAGTCGATTATAACCGGTGAAAGTCAAGCAATTGAAAAAAATATTGATAGTGCGGTGATTGGTGGCAGTCTTAATACGGCTAATCCCATCACTGTTCGAATTGAAAAAGTTGGTTCTGATACGGTTATAGCCGGTATTTCACGATTGTTAGAGCGGGCACAAACTGAAAAACCTCAAATTGCAAAGTTAGCAGATAAAACAGCGGCGTGGTTTGTTTTGGTATTACTGCTCATGACATCTGTCGTTGCTAGTTGGTGGTATATTAACGATGCTGATCGAGTATTTGAAATTGTATTAGCTGTTTTAGTGGTAACTTGTCCATGTGCATTATCGTTGGCAACACCTGCAGCAATGACGGCTATTACCGGAAAATTAACGCGTTTTGGATTATTAACAACTCGAAGCAGTGCCTTAGAAACGTTGGCTAAAGTGACTCATGTAGTGTTTGATAAAACTGGAACACTAACTTATGGTAAACCTATATTAGTTGAACAAAAAATTTATACAACAATGTCTCAAGCTGATGTGTGTCGGATTTCAGCATCAATAGCAAAATTTTCAGAGCATCCCCTGTCTGTTGAGCTATATAACAAATATAAAAATCATATTACCGATAACAATTGTAACTCCATTAAAAATTATAGTGGCCGAGGTATTTCTGGTATTGTTGATGGTGAAGAATATATTTTAGGCAATGCATTATTTGTGCAACAACATTTTAATATTAACTGTTTTGACGATAATCGTGAACTTAAGCCCCACGTATTTTTAGCCAATAAACAAACTGTTATTGCGCGCTTTGAATATGATGATATTATCCGTGATGATGCAGTTGAAACGATTAAAGAATTAAAAAAATTATCAATTAAAACTATATTATTAAGTGGCGATGATGATGCTGTTACAAAAAATGTGGCTTCACAATTTCAATTTGATTCGGTTCATGGAAATTGTAGACCTCAAGATAAGCTACACTTAATTCAAGTATTACAAGACAATAAAGCGATTGTCGCTATGATTGGTGATGGTATTAATGATGCACCGGTATTAGCCGGTGCTCAAGTATCAATGGCGATGGGCAGTGCAACTCAATTGGCACAGGCTAGTGCCGATATGATTTTATTATCCAATAAATTAATTCAAGTTCCTTTTGCCATTAAAATGAGTAAAAAAACCATGACTATTATAAAGCAGAATATAGCATGGGCGATTATTTATAATTTAATCGCATTACCATTAGCATCGATGGGCTATATTGCGCCGTGGATGGCTGCACTTGGTATGTCAGTTAGTTCACTGTTGGTTGTTACTAATGCACTAAGACTAACCGCAGGAAACAGTTGGTATTCAAATAAAGATGGTGAGCAAGCTCCTGAGAATAATTAATTATATGCTTTAATATAATTGCTTTTGTTGTTCGATGTGTTTTAATAACTCATGTTCAGCTTGTAGCTTTGATTTGAATGGACCGCGGCTACCATCACGGCAATGAAAATGCCAGCCTTCGAATTCGACAAAGTAAAATCGTTCGCTTTTTAATTTGGCTTGCGGTATTTGTTCTAAAATATTTGTTGGTGGTGAGTCGATTCGTGGTGTCATAGAGTATTGCTCGTCATAGCCAGTTAACTACATAAAACTCTAATCGACTTTTTACTGTTGATCTGTCAGATAAAACTGATCTTTGTGTCAGGATCGTCTTACAAGGTGGGCAATATCAACTATGCTTTAGGAAACGTATGGACATTTTATATTTATTAATTCCATTGGCCGCAGTTGTAATGGTAATTGCGTTAGTTGGCCTTATTTGGGCGATAAAAAGTGGCCAGTTTGATGATATGGAGGGGCCGGCGCATCGAATTTTAATGGATGATGACGATCCATTGGTGCCGCAAAAAAAATCATCGCTAGACAAAAATGACTAATATTGATATATTAGATTTTTCTTATATGTAGTTAATGAGAGTATTTTTATGAAATCTTTATTTACATTCCAAACATTTCCAATGTTTATCCTTATTGTATTAGTTGTGATAGCAGTATTATCGTTAGCCAGTATATTGATTGTCGGTTAATTATTAATTTAGAGTGATAATAATAATTGCTCTATAATTTTATTAATTTCAATAACTTACTGTATTTCCCTCAAATATTCTGAGAACATCTTTGGTAAAGTTAAAGTTTTGACTTAATTTACCGCTAGCCTACTTAATACACATCGATTTTTTCGAGAGATATTAGGGACTTGGCTAAAATAACAGTACAAAAATTAATTATTATCAGGCTCTGTGGTGAAGTACATGGAGGTTTGGTTTTATCTGCTCGTGCGTGTTTTGGTCTACTTCTTTCTTTTTCACTAATTCTAATGCCTGCGGCATCATTCAGTGCGGCTAAAAAAACCGATTTACGAATTCTTATCGATGTTTCGGGCAGCATGAAAGTTAATGATCCCCAAAATTTACGAACACCCTCTGTGCGAATGTTAGTCGGATTAATTCCAAATGGTACGCGCGCAGGGATATGGACTTTTGGTAAATACGTTAATATGCAGGTTAAGTATGGCGTGGTTAATGAGTCATGGAAAAAACAAGCGCGACGCGAAGCAACAAAAATTCATTCTCGAGGTTTGTATACCAATATTGAAGACGCCTTAAAAAAATCAACTTATGATTGGAAATCGAATGACCCTAATACCAGCCGACATATTATTTTATTAACCGATGGTGTCGTTGATGTCTCTAAGGATCCATCGATTAATTTAAAATCTCGTAATCGAGTTATCGATTATTATTTACCCAAATTGAAAAAAGCCGGTGTAAAAATTCATACTATTGCATTATCAAAACAAGCCGATCACGAATTATTAAAACTGTTATCGGTCTCGACAGATGGTTGGTATGAATTAATTGAAGATCCAAAAATATTACATCGAGTGTTTCTACGAATTTTTGAAAAAGCGAGCACGGCAAATGCTTTGCCACTTGAAAATAATGTGTTTAAGGTAGATAAGTCCATTAAAGACATGACGGTGTTAAGCTTTCATTCTGGAGAAACTGCTTCAAGCTTAATAACTCCAAGTAAAAAAATAATTACTGAAAAAGATAATCCAGAGAATATTAATTGGTTCCATGAGGATGGATACGATTTAATCACAATATTAAAGCCGGAATCCGGTGATTGGAAATTGGATGCGCCTATTGATAAAGACAATAGAGTTTTAGTGGTAACTAATTTAACACTCTTTGTTAATGATATTCCAAATAATGTGTTATTAAACCAACGAATTTTGCTAAAGGCTGTTTTAAAACAAAAAGAAAAAAATATAAAGAATAAAAATTTTTTAAAATTAGTTAAAATTAATGCACTTAAAAAATCATTAAATGATCCTGATATGAATTATCAGCTCAAAGATGATGGCAAAGGCTTAGATAAAGATGCAGCAGATGGTGTTTATTATAGTGAGTTTCGGAGTCCATTGCGTTCAGGTGTTTTTGAATTAATTGTTACTGCCCAAGGTCCAACATTTCAACGGCAACGAAAATATAGTGTTAATGTGTTTAATGGTTTAGCTGATATTGAAATTACTGGTGGAAAACAACAACAACCGTTTATCGTTGAAGTGCTTCCTCATAAAGGATTATTACAAGATGGATCGGTGGATATTAGTTATGAGATAAATCATGGAGGCATTAAGAAATTTAGTAAAAACGCTGATGATCATTGGATTATTCAAGTGCCTGTAAATCAGGCTGGAGAAAAAATAACATTTACGGTTAAAGGGGTAAGGCAAAACAATAGCAGTGTCGAAATGCAAATGGAGCGAATTTTACCTCAAGGTATTAAAAAACCAAAAAATGAACATTTGGTGGCACAACCTAAAGTTGATGAGAAGGTTGAATTGAAGCCAGAAATTACGCCAGCTACTAAACCTGAAAAGGACGAAGGTGGATTGTTATCGGTGTTTATATGGGTGTTGATGGTTAATTTAATGCTTGCACTCATTGCTGCTGCAGTATTTTTTGTTATTAAAAAGAAACGAACAAAAAATGCTATCGCAGAAAAAGAGGACTTGGAATTATGAGTGATTTGATGACAACAGTTCTTATTGTTGTATCAGAAGCAGCCGCTTTTTTTGCAATTGTTATTGTGATAGCGTTAATAATAAAAGCGCGTTCGGGATTATCGTTAAAGCGAAAAGCAATACAATTTGTTAAACGCATTAAGAGTGAAAGTAAGGAACATAGTGGTAATTTAAAAAATATTTTGTTAAATGATTATGGTTTAGATGAGTCTGCTGCAGATGAAGCAGTAAATAATTTAATCAAACAAGAACATTTATTGTTTAGTAAAGTAATTGATTTGTATTTAGGAAAAAAATCAGGATCATTAGATGAGCTTAATGATGAGGTTAAGAGTTTAACTAAGGTGATGCATTCAGTGACGGTGAATGCCACGAGTGATGATGTTGCAGTGAATTCAGGTGATAGTCAATTTTTAACAGAAAAATTTGATGAACTTCAGGATAAATTAAAAAAAGTACAAAAAGAAAGAGATGCGTTACAAATTGAGTTAAAAGATGCCATGGATATTATGGAAGGTATGATGACGGAGTATGCTTCAATGTATGCTGGTGGAGTAAATGCAGATAGTTTAGATCCTGAGAGAGATATTGCTAAAGTACAAGATAAAATAGATAAAATAAAAAATAAATCATCATCTTCTGATAGTGAAAATGATGATGTTGATCTAAATGTTGATGTACCTGATTTGGATGTTGACGATTCTACAAAAAAATAACATATTATATTTTACTGAAATTGAAAATCGTAACTGCAAGTAATAATATATTACTAATAGATAGTAATATGACTATTTTTTTTAATTTAAATTTTTCTTTGAGTATATCTTTAAATTTAGTTTCAATGCTTTTAAGTTTTGTTGTTAATGTTTTTTTATGTTTTTGTTCAAGCACTAATGTGCTTAGGTGTGTTGCAAATTTATTTGGGGTTATAAATGCTTCGTCTGAATGTTTGTCAGCGAGTAATAAAATATCAGTTTCGCATAATGCTGTATAAATATGTAAATTGGTATCCAATAGGGCAAGCACCACTTGAGTATTATCCCACTTTCTATTGTCCCAACAATTTTCACCATCGTGGATAATAACGATTCCTTTTATATTATTTTTTTCTGCGATTTCTTTAATTCCTTTTAAAATATTTTGAATGGTATCAAAATTACAGACTGAAAATACCACGTCAGTGTAATGAACTGATTGGTTAGTTTTTGAAATAAAATCAGCAAAACCGTGACGGGTTGATAAGACACAAAGTTCATTAATTTTATATTGCGTTAAAAATTGTTTTAATGATAGCAATTGTCGAGAATTGTGCTGTGTTAAAAATTTAGATGGACGTTTTTCAATTTTATATTCATTGAGCATTTCACCTTCGATGGATATTTTTATACCATCGCGTTGATAGTTTGGGCTTGTGTGTAGCGCACCGACGATTTCAATATGTTGCCCGCGGAGTTGTAGTTTTGTATTTGGTCTTATTTTAAATTCAATGCAGCTTTCAGAATCTCCAATTTCGCCGTACAGATAAATAGGATCTTCATTATTTGGCCATGGTCGTATGGCTAAAACCTCACCTCTTACTTTAACCGTAAATTTAGGTAACTCGATTTGTAGCATATTGAGTAATGTTGTTGGAGAAAGTGAATCACTTATAGTGGATGATTCAGAATTAACTGGGTTGCAAAAAGCGTGACGATCCATGACATAGCCTATGTAGTCTAATTTAATTTATTGGTTTTTTTTTGAAAATATCGATTTTTTTTTCTAGATTACTTAATTCGACAAATAATTCATGTACACAATTTTCTGAGTGTTGTAATACATTTTGAAAACTGAGTATTTGATTTTGTACTTTTTTGTCAATAATACTATTATCGTCAGATAAAAACTGTTGAAATGAGATGATTCGGCTTTTTAACGGTAAATCATTTAATTTTTTTATAAGGTTGTTATTTGCTGTTCGACGTTCAAACATTTTGACAAGAAATTCTACTGGAATTTTATTTATTGCCTCATTAAATTTTTCATCGGTGTTTTTGTCAAGTAAGCCAACTTTTTCAGCTACGGCCATCATGTCTGTGCGGTATATATACTGTTTTAGTGCTTCTTCGATGTATTGATAATTTAGTAAAGCATTAGGAAATTTGCGTTTGTAATCTGTTACCATGTGCATCATTTTAAACAAAATTTATTTATTAGACTAGCGATATTCGATTTCAATATTTGATTCTGGGCTTATTTGAGCTGCTCTCGATGTGGTTAAATATTAAAACCCTGATTATTTAACCATAATTCAAAAAAAATTAAAATAATTCTATAATTTTAATCCAGTTCTCAGTTTTGTGTGAGAAAATAAACTATATAAAGCACATACCATTAATAAAGTATGAATAGTGACTACTGGCTCGGCTGTTGGGTTTATGCATGTTTTTGTTTAATCACAACAAATTGAACTGTTATTACCTTTCTAACTCGTGTATGTTTGTGTTCTTAATCCTTTTGAAATTTAAATTTTAAGAGAGTTACCAAAGTATTTACGGGAGGATAAGCTAAATGGGAATTTTTCAGAAATCCAAAGACAATGACGACATGGAGGCAGACAATATGGCTCAAAATAATTCAACACAAATTAATGCAACGGATGATTCTAATCGTGACAGCCGCTGGCAAAAAAAGGGTTCGAGCGGAGCAAGTAATTCTTCCGATGAATCAACACCTCGCGATTCTCAATTAGGTAATAAAATTTCATCTTTTAATTATGGAATCGAGGAAGCCGTTGGGTTAATGCGCAAGCTTCCTGATGTTGATACTGACGTTGTTATAACGGTTGTTAGAAAAACGTTAGAGTCTGCAAATGTTCGTGTTAATGAAATTATTTCTGATGCTGAAAAGAAAGAAGGTAATATAAACAAGCGCACCAATACCTTGACCTCAGAAATTGAAGAACTACAGAAAAAAATTACACTTAGAAATAAAGAAATTTCAATATTAACGAAAGATTTACAAGAAACAACGAAAGTTAAAAAATTGTTACAGCAAGGTGAACGTGAAGCAAAGTCTAATAGCAGCTCTGCACCAGCTGAGCAAACTGATAATACCGCTGAAGCGAATACGAATAACGCATCTGCATAATCTAAGTTTATTGTGCTTATCATATAGCAGTAGAATATTTATTTTACTGCTTGGCTATCTTGGAGCTGTGCATTTATGATTAGTTATCGTGGCAAAATAACATACTCCAGATAATTCTTCACAACTGAATTTGAATGTTATTAGTGTTTTTGATAAAACTTGAAATATTCAGTGCTTTTATTAAAAACATGTCTTATACCCTGCATCTATTATTATCTTTTAATCTTATTTAAATTTCTAAAAAAAGCCCCTGTATTCGACTTATGAATGCTTTTTCAAATTTAGCATGAGTAATCATTGGTTAATTTATTATCAGAACTTTAGGTTATTGAGAGTGATTTACTGTTTTGTTTTTGTAGTTTCGCTATATAATGACAGCTTATGTCTTTGGAGAAAAATATGAAATACATGCATGGAAAAGCCTCAAAAGCCACGTTGATAGCAATTGTGTCAATTGCGATTCTCATTGGATTTGCAGTTCTTTTTTTACCAAAAGGGTTTAGTAATGACGTGTCTAAAATTGGTAAAGGTTCTAAAGTGGCTGTGTTTGCTTATAATAACGGTACTATAAATAGTATTGATATGATGACTTTATTAGAAAGTATTCGTGCATCGTATTCCGGAAAAATTGAATTTTTAGCGGTTAGTATTAGTGCGCCAATTGGCGAACAGTTTTTAAAAGATTATAATGTGAGGCATTCGACGCTGGTATTATTTAGAGAGGATGGTTCCATCGCTAAGACATTACATGCTAGCAAAAAGAATGAAGCAATATTAACACAAGTTTTAGATGATTTTGTCAGTAACGGTTAATGTTGCTTGGCTTGAAATAATAGCCGTACCATTTCCCGTGATGTCCACGGGAAATGGTTGTATATTAATCAATGTTGATTGCAAGTCGTAATTTTTTCATTGCTGCATTTTCTAATTGTCGAACACGCTCTGCTGAAATATTATATTCAGTGGCTAAGCACTGTAGAGTAACTTTATCTTCTGCTAACCAGCGACGCTGAATAATTGATTTACTGCGTTCGTCTAAGGTTTTAATCGCGTCAATTAACTGCTTTTTATTTTGAGTGGCAGTCATGTGATTTTCAATTAAACGTGAAGGCTCTTGGCGCATATCTTCGAGATAGGCTGCTGGTGCGAAATTATCATCATCATCACCATCTTTATTTTCAAACTCAATATCCGAACCCGTTAGTCGTGATTCCATTTCTAGCACGTCTTTTTTACTGACACCTAAATCTTTTGCAACCGAGCCAACTTCTTCATCGGTGAACCATGCTAATTTTTTCTTTGATTTGCGTAAATTAAAAAATAATTTTCGTTGTGCTTTGGTTGTGGCAACTTTAACTATGCGCCAGTTTTTTAAGATAAACTCGTGCATTTCTGCGCGTATCCAATGCACTGCAAACGATACTAATCGAACATTTTTGCTTGGATCAAAACGTTTTACCGCTTTCATTAAACCGATATTGCCTTCTTGAACAAGATCTGCAAGGGCTAATCCGTAACCCGAGTAACTACGGGCAATATGTGCAACAAAGCGTAAATTTGAAATAACCAAGCTTTGAGCTGCATCGAGATCGTTGCCTTCCCTAAAACGAATGGCTAGGGCAATTTCTTCTTCCTTACTCAAAACGGGTATATTATGTATACCACTCAGGTATGATTCAATATTTCCGGATGGTACGCTAAGTTGTAATTGAAGATTGCTTGTCATTCTGACTGGCTCCCATATTAGTTGTTATCAATATTAGCACTCTAGCTATATGAGTGCCAATATTTTTAGCACTCAATGAGTTGGACTGCTAATATTAGTTAAAGTTCATTTACTAATATAACCTAGGGTTTGTGTCAGGGTAATGTTTCTTTTTAAAGCTCAAATTTAAAAATGCCCCTTATTCTAGTAGCCTTTTAGCCGAAAACTAGCGTTAAAACATCAAATTTATCAAGTTGCGTTAAAAATATTAGTATGCCGATTGGAGGGTAATATCAATAATATAGGAAAAAAGCGGGTTATTTGGGAAGTGTGATGCGTTTTAAGCTGTTGTTATTGCTGTTATTTTTAGATTAAAATGACTTTAAGCTTCATTTTCGCTTGAAAAATCCATCGGTAGGCCGTGCAGTGGTGAGGTGATGGCAGCACCATTCTCATACAGGCTGACACGGTTTCGACCTTGTTGTTTGGAAAAGTATAATGCCTTGTCGGCATATGAGATAAAGCGGCTCAGACTGGCATTGTCATTATCGGCGTAATTGGCTAAACCAATACTAATTGTAATACTGACTCCGGATGGTTTTAATACTTCTACCCGATTTCGGAATTCTTCCGCTAGCTCAAGAATGTCAACTGCTTCGATATTGGCAATTAAGACACAAAACTCTTCTCCACCAAAGCGGACTACCATGGCATCTCGAAATACTTCCGTTAGTAGTTCACCAAGGGCAGCCAAGACATGATCACCGGTAATATGACCTAATGTATCGTTAATTTGTTTAAAGCGGTCTATATCAATGAGCATTGCCCATACTGGATTGTGTTTGGGGTTGGAGATGAAATTTTCACCATTATCGAGTAAGTATCGTTTGCTGCGTGCGCCAGTCAAACTATCGGTTGCCGCAATCCAGCGCATATATTCAGCTTGATGTTTTAATGCATCGAATTGATGTTTAATCATTAACAAGGCCCGTACTCGCGCCATCAGTACTTCTTCAACGATGGGTTTTAACACAAAGTCATTTGCTCCGGCATGAAATACAACGACTTGGTTGTCGCTTTCTTCATTGCCGGTTAATACTAATACGGGTAGTTCTTGTTGCGAATAATGCAATTTGACCCGAATTGCGTGTAATAAATCGCCTCCGGTCATGCTGTCTTTTAGATAAAAATCGGTGATCACCAAGTCGTATTTTTCAACATCGTTATTATCTAAATTTTGATCATTATTATGTTGTTCTGTGAGTGTTTTAAGTGCTTCTTCTGCAGTAATACAGTGCTCAACGCGTAAGCCATGCTTTTCTAAAATGGTGGTCGTGACTGAGGCTGCGGTTTTGCTGTCTTCGACATAGAGAATTTTTCCAACCAAGCCTGAATTACGTTGGATAAATGACGAGATAAATGTTCCAAAAGCACGATATCCTTCCGATTTATCAAAGTAGTCAGTGACACCTGCTTCAAAACCTTCGCGTAACAAACGATCGTCTGCATCTCCTGATACAACAATGACCGGTGTATAATGATGTGTGACGGATTTTCGTATTTTACTGCTTAGCTTTAAACCATCCATGTCGGGTAGTAATAACGCGGTGGTAATTAAGTCGAATTTTTCGTTTTCGAGTAACGCTAATGCGTCACGACCGGCTTTAACAGGAGTTACTTCGCAGTTATTAATTTCATCGCGCAAGGTACGCGCTAAAATGGCTCGAGATACTGAAGAGCCTTCAATGACCATTATTCGAGTAGGTTTTCCCGTCATAATTCTATTTAACCGAATGTTGTAAAATATGAACCAATTACTGCAGCTGGCTGTAACCTAAATAATATTAGAATTATAGATGAAATAAAATTTTTAAGTAGGTTCAATTTCGCGCAAATGACGACCCACGGCTAACCAAGAACCGGCGAGCCCTAATAATATACTGAAAAAACAAAGTGATAGCCCCTCAAAAAACCCTAAGCCTTGTAATGAAAAATTACTTTGATAGAGGTTGGTCAGGTTTTTAATCGGCGAACTAAGCGATAAAACCGCTATGTTGACTAAAATAAATGCAATCACTCCGCCAAACACACCATACCAGGCACCGGTGTATAAAAAGGGACGGCGAATAAAACTATTGGTGCCACCGATAAGTTTGATGATAATGATTTCATCACGTCGGCTTTGGATGGCCAGTCGAATTGTATTTCCGACGACTAGAGTTACGGCTAAGGCCAATAACACCGACATAACGGTAACGCCGCGTTCAACTATGCCTAAGATTGCATTTAAACGCCTTAACCATTGCATATCGAGTTGTGCAAATTCGACGTAGGATAGCTTTTGAAAATCACCGACTAGTTTTTCAGATTGTTCGGGGGTATTGTAACGTAGTGATGGTTGTACGATTAATACTGATGGCAGAGGGTTCTTTTTTAATGCTTTTAAAACATCACCATAACCGGATAAGCGTTTAAATTCTTCGAGTGCTTTTTCTTTTGAAATGTATTGCACGTTAGATACTTCGGCCAAGCTTTGTAACTTAGTTTGCAATTGACGAGCACTGACGTCGCTAGTATCACGTTTTAAAAATAATGAAATATGCGTTGCGCCATCCCAGCCGGTACTCAAGTGTTGTACATTTTCGAGTAAAACATGTAATGCGGAGGGTAATGCTAAGGCAATGCCGATCACCGCGGCTGTTAAAAATGTTGCAAACGGGGTGGCAATGAGTTTTCCAAGGGTATAGAAAAAAACTTGCAGGTGTCTTAGTAAATATATTTTAAGGTTGGTTAATGGGCCATGTAAGGTGGGAATGGCGCGTTCATTTAAAATAGAATTACTCATGAATAGCTACCCGTGGTACTTGTTGTGTGTTGTGTCGCACCATCGTTTAATAACACACCATCACGTAATTCGATGACCCGATGTCCCATTTGAGAAATTAAGTCTAAATCGTGGCTCGCAATTAAAACCGTTACGCCAACGGCATTAAATTGTTCAAAAATACTCATAATTTCTTTTGATAACGCCGGATCCAGATTACCGGTTGGTTCGTCCGCCAGTATTAGTGGCGGCTTGTTTACCACGGCACGCGCAATACCAATACGCTGTTGTTCACCACCGGATAGGGTGATGGGCATTACTTTTTCTTTAGAGAGTAAATCGACTTTATCCAATGCAGCACGTACTCGGCGTAGAATTTCTCGATGCGAATGACCCATGATGATTAATGGTAATGCGACATTATCAAACACGGTACGATCAAATAACAGCCGGTTGTCTTGAAATATGATGCCGATATTTCGTCTTAAATACGGAATTTTTCGGGCACTCATTTTATTTAAGTTTTGGCCGTCAATAACAATTTGGCCGCGAGTAGGGCGTTCGAGTAATCCTATTAATTTTAAAAAGGTACTTTTGCCTGCGCCAGAATGGCCGGTCAAAAAGGCCATTTCGCCCGCTTCCATGTGCAGCGATACATTTGACAGTGCATCGTGACTATTTGGGTAACGTTTGCTGATATTAGTAAAACGAATCATTTTATAATTATTATAGTGTTAGTTACTGGTTGTTTGATTATTTTCGTTATCAAATAATGCATCAATAAAATCATTGGCATTAAATTCTCGTAGATCTTCGGCTTTTTCACCAACACCAATAAACCGGATGGGCAGATTTAATTTGTGTGCAATAGCAAAAATAACACCGCCTTTAGCCGTGCCGTCTAACTTGGTTAAGGTGATACCCGTTAAACCTAAGGTCTTATCAAATTCAACTGCCTGATTTAAAGCATTTTGTCCAGTGCCGGCATCAACCACCAACATGACTTCTTGTGGTGCGTTGTTATCGAGTTTGGATAACACGCGTTTTATCTTTTTTAATTCTTCCATTAGGTTAGATTGAGTATGCAACCTACCAGCGGTGTCGGCAATTAATATATCAATATTTTTTGCTTTAGCCGATTCTAATGCGTCAAAAATAACCGAAGCACTATCGGCGCCATCGTGTTGTGCTATCACCGGAACATTGTGGCGCTCGCCCCAGGTTTTTAATTGCTGCACTGCGGCGGCACGAAAGGTGTCACCGGCAGCGAGCATCACTGATTTTCCCTGTAGTTGGAAATAACGTGTAATTTTGCCAATGCTGGTGGTTTTGCCGGCGCCATTAATGCCCGCCATTAAAATAACATAGGGCGATTGCGCAGTATTAGTCACGACTTGGGCTAGTGGTTGCTCACACGGTAGTAATATATCGAGTAGTTGTTGTCGTAGTGCAACATATAAAGCTGAAGAATCGGCTAATTCTTTGCGTTTGGTTTTTTCGGTTAGTTCAGTGATTATTTTACTGGTCGCATCGATGCCCAAATCTGCAGTGATCAGCAGTGTTTCTATTTCTTCTAATAATTCATCGTCTATTTGTTTTTTGGCTAAAAATAAGCCCGATAAGCCCGAATTGATATTATTTCGAGTGTTACTTAAGCCCTCTTTTAGGCGCGAGAATAGTGACGCTTTAGTATTTTCCGGGATTTTAGTTTTTGAGGATTTTTTGAAACCAAACATTATTTTGACTGTCGAACCTGATTACAATTTTATTAAAATAAATACAAGTGTTAGATTAATTAAAACAAGCCTTTAGCGTACACTGGAAACACAGTTAAATACGCTAAATTCGAAGGTAGACACTTGTACACTTTGGTTGCTTATCCTACCATTGCAGACGGTGAGTTAGTATGGTGAATATAATTAATTTGTAACTATTCTTTGCCTATTTGATGGTATTTTAGAATTAACACTATTAGTGGAATATGAATGGCTACAGCTAAATCAGGAAAAAATGCATGTTAAAACAATTTGGAATGGGGTTATCGCTATTTTGTGTTCTTGGCGTTGTCACCACCACAGCCGGGGCAACAGTATTTGAACATAATTTAAAAAATGGCATGAAAATACTGGTAAATGAAGATCATCGAGCCCCGGTGGTGGTCTCTCAGGTTTGGTATAAAGTGGGATCGAGTTACGAGGCTAATGGTCGAACCGGGTTATCACATGTGTTGGAACACATGATGTTTAAAGGCAGTAAAAAATACCAGCCGGGCGAGTTTTCTAAAATTATTGCGAAACACGGTGGCCGCGAAAATGCCTTTACCGGCAAAGACTACACCGCCTATTTTCAGCAATTGGAAAAAAGTCGTCTAAAAGTCAGCATGGAAATGGAGGCCGATCGCATGGTCAATCTAACATTACCTAATGATGAGTTCACCAAAGAACTAGCCGTGGTTATCGAAGAGCGGCACATGCGCACCGATGATAAACCGCGCTCTAAAACCTACGAACAATTTAATGCCATGGCATTTATGAGCAGCCCGTATAGCCAGCCAATAATAGGTTGGCAAAATGATCTCGATAATATGGAAATTGCCGATTTACAAAAATGGTATCAGCAATGGTATAGCCCCAGCAATGCAACCTTGGTGGTGGTCGGTGATGTTAATCACAAAGAAGTTTTTGCGATGGCTGAAAAACATTATGGCGTTATTCCTGCACGAGCAGTTGAAAAATTAAAACCGCGTAAAGAAGTTGAGCAAGTTGGTGAACGTCGTTTAGTGGTTAAAGCACCGGCCAAACTGCCGTATTTGCTGATGGGTTATAAAGTACCTTCGCTCAAAACCGCCGAACAAGAATGGGAAGCTTATGCCTTAGAAGTTTTAGCGGGCATTTTAAGCTCGGGTTCAAGTTCACGTTTTCCAAAACGATTGGTACGCGATCAACAAATTGCAGCCAGTGCTGATACGGGATTTAACTTGTATGCGCGACAAAGCGAAATATTTTTAATCGATGCCACACCATCTGCCGGTAAAGAATTAACGGTGCTTGAAGATGCTATTTTGCAGCAAATCAATGATGTGAAGACTAGTTTAGTAAGTGCCAAAGAGTTAGATAGCATCAAAGCACAAGTAGTCGCGTCTAATGTTTATGAACGTGATTCAATATTTTATCAGGCCATGCAGTTAGGGACTTTAGAAACAGTTGGCCTAGGTTGGCAACGTCTTGATGAATATGTTACGAAAGTTCGAGAAGTCACCGCCGAGCAAATTCAAAAAGTTGCTAAAAAATACCTCATTGAAGATCGTTTGACTGTTGCATTTTTAATTCCGCAAGATTTAAAAGGTGCATTAAATAAAAAAACAAAATCAATTCATCAATAAATAAATATTTAAAACAAGGATTATTATGTCTGCCACACAGAAAAAGCTAATATTTAGTATTACTACAGCAGTAGTTGCAGTTATCTTTATTGTCGTTATTTTCAATAACTTAAACTCACTAACTAGCTCCGAACCCGAGATTACCAGCGTTGAAGGTAGTGGTCCAAAAATTCAAACGTGGAAAACCGACAATGGCGCAAAAGTATTATTTGTGCCAACGATGCAATTACCCATGCTTGATTTACGCGTTACCTTTGATGCCGGCGCTGCACGTGATGCAGATAAACCGGGTTTAGCATTGTTAACGAATGCCATGTTAGATCAAGGCGCAAAACTTGGAGACGTTACGATAACGAGTGATGATATAGCGGAACGGTTTGATAGCATCGGCGCACGGTTTTCGAATTCTTCGTTAAAAGATATGGCGCTATTGAGTTTGAGGAGTTTAACCGATAGTAAAATATTAGATCAGTCATTAGAAACGTATATGGCCGTTTTACAAGCACCAACATTTCCTCAACGTGATTTTGACCGAATTAAAAAACAAATGCTAATTTCACTCAAAGCAGAATCACAATCACCAGGAACCATTGCCAATAAACTTTTTTATACAAATTTATTTTCAAATCATGCTTATGGCTCATCGAGTTCAGGCACCAAAAAAAGTATTAAAGCATTAAGCATTCAAGATTTAAAAAACTTTTACGCAAAATATTACGTGGCAAAAAATGCCGTCATTGTGATGGTTGGTAATTTACAATTAACACAGGCAACAAAAATTGCAGAAAATATTAGCCGTGGTTTAGCCGTTGGTGAAAAAGCGACGCTATTAACCGATGCTAAGTCATACCCAACTGCTAAAACAATTTCAGAGCAATTTCCTTCGTCTCAAACGCACATAGTGATGGGCAATATTGGCCTTAAACGCGGAGACAAAGATTATTATGCCTTGTATGTTGGTAACCATATTTTAGGTGGCAGTGGCTTTAGTTCTCGAATCGTTAATGAAATTCGTGAAAAACGTGGCTTAGCTTATAGTTCATACAGTTATTTTGTACCTATGCGTGTCAATGGCCCGTTCATCATTGGTATGCAGACTAAGAATGAACAAACCCAAGAAGCATTACAAATATTAAATGAAGTATTGGTTAAATTTATTACAGAGGGACCAACGGCTGCTGAACTGGAACACAGCAAATTAAATATAGCCGGCGGTTTTCCGCTTCGAATTGACAGCAATAAAGAAATTGTAGAATACCTCGCAATGATTGGTTTTTATGGTTTACCTCTAGATTATCTGGGAACCTTTGTTGACAACATTAAAGTGTTAACCTTGGAACAAATTAAAGATGCATTTCAACGTCGGGTTGATCCTGAAAAATTACTCACCATTATTGTGGGCGATTTAAAACTCAGTCAAAAACAATTAGATGCAATTAAAAAAGGTGTTAATAAATAATAATTAAGTCATTTAATGCTTAATTTATATGATGAACAACACTGCGGCTAAAGACTCACAAGTCCGAATTATTGCCGGACGTTGGCGTGCAAGGAAAATAAGTTTTAGCACTAACTTATCAATTCGGCCAACACCCGATAGAGTGCGTGAAACTGTTTTTAATTGGTTAGCTCCCTATCTTATTAATAGCCGCTGCTTGGATCTTTATGCCGGTAGCGGTGTTTTGGGTTTTGAAGCATTATCGCGAGGGGCAAGCGAGATGGTTTTTGTTGATACTGAAAAATCCATCATCAAACAATTGCAACAACAGCATCAGATTTTAAAAATAGATTCTGAATCTGCGATTTCGAATGTTGAGTATTTACATGCTGATGCAAATAAGTATTTAACGATTAAACAAAAGCCTTATGATTTGGTATTTTTAGATCCACCTTATTTACAAAATAGAATTCCAGCTATTATTGAGTTATTGTTGAATAACTCACTATTAAATGTCGATGGAATTATTTATATCGAAATGGCAAAAACTGAAAGTTTTCCACAATTACCCGATGAGTGGAAACTTATCAAAAAGAAAATAATGAGCCAAGTTGCTTGTTATGTAATACAAGTTTAGCGTTAAATTTTAATATTTTATATAGGCCTGCAATGCAATTTTTTTATAATATTTTTCATGGTGTTTATCTGCGTTTATTATTAACCGGCCTAGTTTTTACTGTTAGTGCTTGTGCAATAACCGATGTGCAACAGCATCATAACGATACTGAAATAACTAAGGTTTTACCGCCAAAAAAAATATCACAAAAAAATGATCATGCGCTGCATAATCTGCAACATCAAAGTCGTAAAAATATTTTGGTGACTAATTTAAATACCGATGATCACAATATTGGCAGCAATAAAATTTCAAAAATTGAGTTTATATGCTCGGCTCAATTACAATGCGTTAAACTTATTCAAAATAAAATAATGAGTTTTTGGGATTATCCAAAAAGTTACCCTAAATTTAAAACAATTTTAGTTCTAGAATTGAATCGTGACGGTTATATAACTATTATAAGGTTAAAGCGTAGCAGTGGCCGACGTGATTTTGATGATTCGGTTATTAAAGCCGTTCGACAGGCCGCACCGTTCACTGAAATAACCCATTTACCCGAGTTAACGCTTTCTGAGTTTTCATCAATTGAAATGGTTTTTAAACGTTAATGAATTCTATATTAACTATTCAGTCAATACTGCATCAGTGCTGTTCACTATAAGAGTTTACATTTATGGATAATATTGCAATTTACCCTGGAACATTTGACCCAATAACAAATGGTCATTACGATTTAGTGCGCCGTGCTGCAAAATTGTTTGATAAAGTTATTGTGGCTATCGCAAATAGCAGTAGTAAAAAACCTATTTTTGGTATTGATGAGCGCGTTTCATTGACCACCAGTGTGTTGCAAGATATTAACAATGTTGAGGTCTGTGGTTTTGACAGCTTGTTAATCGATTTTGCCAAACAAAAAAATGCCAATATTATTTTAAGGGGATTACGCGCGGTTTCCGATTTTGAGTACGAATTTCAACTTGCCAGCATGAATCGGCATTTATCGGCAGAGATTGAAACCCTGTTTTTGACACCGGCGGAAGAATATTCTTATATTTCATCAAGTTTGGTGCGTGAAGTGGCCAGTTTAGGGGGGGATGTGTCCCCATTTGTGCATCAAAAAGTTGTAGCTGCAATTAATAACAGAATCGGCTAATATACTCATATTATGTCAATGTTTATAACCGATGAATGTATTAATTGTGATGTCTGCGAGCCGGAATGCCCGAATGACGCTATTTCCCAAGGCGAAGAAATCTATGAGATAGATTTTAACCTGTGTACCGAATGTGTCGGCCATTTTGATGAACCCCAATGCGTTGAAGTGTGCCCGGTTGACTGTATCCCACAAGATCCTAATCATGTCGAAAGCCAAGAGCAACTTCAGGAAAAATACCAGTTACTGGTTGTTAGCTAGTCTTGATGTTTTAACGCGAGATTCCGGCTCCAAAAAATGACTGGAATGAGAGTTATTTTTAAGTTTGAGCTTTAAAAAAATAACCCCCATTCGGAAACAAACCTCAGCTTAACTCGCTATTTCTATTGCTAAAAATTTTAAAGTAATCAATAATTTAAATATTATTTAAGATTGTTTATTTTAGTTGCGATAAGGAATGATGATGCGCTTAGTTCAACACCTATTTATTTTTTTATTTATAACTCTGCAAGCCAGTTTTGTTAATAGTGCGGAACCTACCGCTAACGCTGGTATTGCGACTGCCCACCCTTTGGCGACTCAAGCTGGTTTTGAAATATTAGCGCAAGGCGGAAATGCCTTTGATGCGGCGGTTGCGGTTAGTGCCACGTTAGCGGTGGTTGAGCCTTATAGCTCCGGTCTTGGTGGTGGTGGTTTCTGGTTATTACACGATGCTAAAAGTAAACGGGATGTTGTCATTGATGGTCGGGAACGGGCTCCGTATGCGGCTAATGAAACCCTATATCAAGATTCGAAAGGTAACGTTATTGCTAAGTTATCAGTTGATGGTGCATTGGCAGCTGGTATTCCGGGAGAACCTGCTGCATTGGTACACATAGCCAAAAAATACGGCAAGCTTGCTTTATCGAAAAGTTTGGCTCCGGCCATTCGTGCAGCTAAAACCGGCTTTGTTGTAACTGAACAATATCAGCGTATGGCAGGTTTTCGGTTAAGCGCATTACAACAATCACCGGCTGCGGCTAAGATATTTTTGTTGCATAATAAAGTGCCGCCACTGGGGCATAAAATTATTCAAACTGATTTAGCGGTTACTTTGGAGCGTATCAGCCAATTTGGTTTTAATGGTTTTTATCAGGGCGAGATTGCAAAAAAACTGGTTAAAGGAACACGTGCTGCAAACGGCATTTGGACATTAAAAGATTTATCGGAATATCAAATCGTTGAACGCGCACCATTAATTGGACAGTATCAAGGCTATAAAATCACGAGTGTGCCACCGCCATCATCCGGTGGTGTGGCACTATTGTCGATGTTTAATATGTTGTCAAATTATGATTTAAAAAAATTGTCTGCGCTAAAACAAAAACATTTAATAGTAGAAGTCATGCGCCGAGCCTATCGTGATCGGGCTGAGTTTTTAGGTGATAGTGATGTGGTTGATGTTCCTGTGTCAACGTTGATCAGTAAATCTCACGCTAAAAAATTAATAGCTAATATCAATTTAGCAAAAGCCAGCCCAAGTAATGCGTTAGCAAAAAATTTAAAATTGTCCGAAGGCCAAGATACCACGCATTTTTCAATAATTGATCAACAAGGAAATCGTGTCTCGGCAACACTCAGTGTAAACTATCCATTTGGTTCGTGTTTTGTGGCACCCGGAACCGGCATCTTACTCAATGATGAAATGGATGACTTTTCTGCTAAGCCGGGTATTCCCAATGTTTATGGTTTGGTTGGCGCTAAGGCCAATGCGATTGCACCGGGTAAACGCATGTTATCAAGCATGAGTCCGAGTTTTATTGAAAATGATGAACAGCTTGCGATTATCGGTACTCCAGGTGGTAGTCGAATTATCACGATGGTATTTCATGGCATGATGGCCTTTATTAATGGCGCATCAGCACAAGAAATTGTTGATTTACCGCGTTACCACCATCAATACTTACCGGATGTTATTCAAGCTGAAGCGAAGGCTATATCAAAACCAGAATTTACTGCATTACATAAGCTTGGGCATACCATTAAAAAATTAGATTCAAACTATGGCAATATGCAATTGGTGATTCAAAACAAAAAAACTAAAAAAGTTTCTGTCGCGAGTGATTTCCGTGGCGAAGGTTTAGCTAAAGCAAAGTAACTTGGTTTGAGTTTGTATCTGGATAACCGCTATTTAATTAGTCTTAAATTAATAGGGTAACGATAATACTCACCATTATTGGCTTTTATCGCAGCAATAATGGTGATGACAAAAACGAAAATGGCTAATATAAAAAATAAAAAAATTCCTATCACGATAAAGCTAAGTAAGAAACAAACAAAACCGGCGATAGTCATGGTGATTTGAAAATTTAACGCTTCTTTGCCTTGATCCGCCACAAACGGCATTTCATCTTTTTTCATCAACCACACAATCAGCGGGCCAAGTATATTGGCGAAAGGAATCATTAGATACATCGCAAAGCTGCTCAGGTGGCATGCCATCCCCCAATTTCGGTGTTCGCTGTTTGTTTCTGTTATTTTATTGTCTAGATCCGAGCTCATTAACGACCTGATTTTTAATTTATATAAAAGTAATGGAATAAAACACTTGTTATCAGAAGCTTAGCGAGTTCTGTTAGATAACGCAACTCGTTTGATGTTTAACGATGCGTTCAATTTGCCTAAGCTCACGCCCCGAATAATTCATGGCGTTATCGACCCAGCTATGACAACTTTCGAGCAATTTGATATAAGGTGTTTGGTTAATCCGATTGGCAATTTGTTTTAAACTATTATTTGAATCACTATTTTTTTGATGCTGATTGATATAACGAATAACAGCGTCAGTGCTACCGCCAGTATCAACGACCACATCAACAACACCTAATTGCGCCAATTCATCAGCGCTATAGCGTTTTGAACTTGAAATAATGTTTTGTGCCGTTTTTGAGCCTACTTTTCGAGTTAGGTAATATGATAGACCTAAACATGGAAATAATTTTATATCAAAATCTGAAAAACCAAATGTTGCCTGTCGTTCAGCTATAATCACGTCACTTGCTAGCGCTGCTTCAAAGCCACCATCTAATGCGGTGCCCGTTACCTGTGCAATACGCAGCTGTTGAAAGTGTGATGCGAAATTAAAAATCACATCAAGATTAAGTTTGATATAATTAAAAAGTGTTTCTCGATCGTATTTAATTATTAAGCTGCGAATATAATCTAAGTCGCCACCGTAGCTAAATATTTTAGGGTTAGCAGAGGCTAAAACAATGGCTTTAATGCTGGTGTGTTTTTGTTGATTGAGATGTAAACTGAAACTTAGATCATGCAACAAGCTTGTGGTAAAGCAAGCTCGTACTTGTGAAGACATGGTTAACCATAAACAGTTGGTTGTTTGGGAATAGCTTGAGCTGACTTGGGCTCCATCTGATTGTTCGTTGCTTGATATCAAATCGGATGAAAAGTCGAAGGCCTGAGTTTTGTTTAAGTTTGATTTACTCGCTAAATCCATATTTTAATCGCTCAATGTTTATCCACTTTTATATTTATCACAGTGTATAGTAAGCACTACTTGACGTACATAAATAACAGTGTATCAATTTAGTATTTGTTAATGCCATTATTATAACAATTGTTTTATAACAGCTTAATGTTTATTTATTAATCAGAAACCAGTTAATTGATTGAATTTTGAACTGCTATTTTAAAACCATTATAAGTTGTTTAAATTTCATACGGATACTTAGGTTAGCGTTGACAGCAGCTACAATAATAGCTTGAACGATTATTTTGTGTGATGAGTTTAATACTTCGAGAACAATTTTTACAAGGCCGGCCTTCTCGATCATAGACATTGAGTTGTTGTTTAAAATATCCAGGTTTACCATCGCTATTACTAAAGTCGCGTAATGTGGTTCCTCCTTGGGCGATGGCGTTTGTTAAGACAGTTTTTATTGCTCGGCATAATTTTAAATAACGTGCTTTTGAAATGCCTCCTGCGGCACGCGTTGGTTTGATTCCGGCTAAGTATAGGCTTTCGCTGGCGTATATATTTCCTACTCCAACAACAATTTTACTGTCCATAATAAATTGTTTGATTGATATTGTGCGTTTTCTCGAACGTTTATATAAATAATCGACATCAAATTCTTGCAGTAGTGGTTCTGGACCCAAGTGATTTATTAACTTGTGTTGTTCGATACTGTCAGTGGTCCATAAAATTGCGCCAAAGCGCCGAGGATCATGATAACGCAAACAATGCGAGTTATTAAAGATGATATCAACGTGATCGTGTTTAGCGGCTGGATCATCTTTTTCTATAAATCGTAAGCTGCCCGACATTCCTAAGTGGATAATCAGGGTTCCATGTGAAACGTTAATCAAAATATATTTTGCTCGACGAGTTACGGATACCACGGTTTTATTTTTTAATAGTTCAGGTAATTTTTTTGGAATTGGCCAGCGTAAGTGATGTTGTCGAATAATAACTTTAGTTACTTTTTGGTTGACGATATGTGGTGCAATTCCATTTACAGTGGTTTCTACTTCGGGTAACTCGGGCATAATATATTGTATTAACTTTTGTATTTGAATTATTTAAATGTGCCAATGCACCATAAACGAGCTTGTTAGCAATTACAAATTCATTGTGAAAATGAGTGCTATTACGACTAAAATTCGTATAAATGATTGAAAAAAAATTAATCTAAGATAACCTTAAAGTTACACTATCTAAGAGAGCGACAAAAATGAAGATATTTAGAAATGTTAACAGTGAGATTAACCGCAGTATAACTGCCTTGATCATTTGTGTATTTATTTCAATGGGGTTTGTTTCAACCGTTCAAGCTTCAATGGTGAGTACTCAAGAACTAGCTTCGGCGAGCATCAAACAACAAGCTCGCGATACTGTAAAAATTTCTTTACAGCGAGTCGAAGTACAACAACAATTAACCAGTATGGGTGTCGAACCCGATTTAGTATTATCTCGAGTAGAGAGTATGAGTAATGCAGAAATTCAAGAGCTATCCGGTTTAATTGAACAAAAACCTGCTGGTAGCGGTATTATTGGTTTGCTTGGATTTATTTTGGTGGTATTACTGATTACGGACTTATTAAATCTAACCAATGTTTATAATATTTAATTAAATATTTTGATTTGGTATTTTTAATAATCTGTCGGCCATGTCGTGGTTTAATTTATATTGTAGTTTTAAATCGTTTCGAATAAAGAAATAATTTTCATCGGTTACGACAATATCAAATACTATTGGCGTGCTATTGTTATTAATAAATATTTTTACGCTGTATTTTTTATTTATATTGTTACTATTCGATAATTTTACAATTTCGATTGCTTGGCTATTATTCCATTCTGAAACTAATTGAATGACATCATCTGTACTACTGTTATCGAGTTTAGGGCTTATTGTCCACTTGGAGTTAAGCAACTGAATTTGGTGTTTATCAAGCTCAATACCAGTAATTTTTTTCTGTTTTCCAATAAGGGCATGGTCGATGTAACCTGTGGCTGTGCTATTTAATAAATAAAAAAATCGGTCGGGTATCAAATATAGTTTTTCATTGGTTAATATATAGCGATTAAGATTTAGTTGCTCGTTGGTGCCAAAAATAAATAGTTGTTCATTAAGTTTTAGTGTGGCTTGAGCGGGCTTTAATTTAAATTTATTTTTATCTGCATTTGAAATACTGAATTGTGAGATACTTTTAGCTTGAGTTATACGCAATAATGATTCGATATAATAGCTATTGGCTCGTACCTTATAGGGTGAAGTCATATACCATTGATTATTTTTTTTATTAAATTTAAGTGTTTCAGCTGTTTGCCGTGTGATTTCAATTGTATTAACTTGAGCTTGAGTTAAGTTACTTAAATTATAACTGGTTACTGTTGTTTTATTGGAATCAACAAATAATACAGCGACTAAGGTTGCAACCAGTAAAAAAAGAAAGATGTTAATAGTTGTTCTAGAATTCATTTATTTTTTTGAGCGTTTGCGCCAAATTGTAAACCCGGCAATGGTTAATAGTAGCGGTAAAATAATTAATAGTATAAGTGCGATACTCCACCATGTTTTTTGATCGAGTGTTATTTTAGTATCAATTGCTATTTTAGACGAAATAGAAATAAAGTTATCATCGTGGCTTATCCAGTTAAATATATTAACTGCTAAATCGCGATTCCCTTGATTACCGATATAAGTATTTGATAAAAAGTCACCGTCTCCTAATACAACAATGCGTTGTTTTTTGTTTGGCGTGGAATTAGCATTAGGGCTGGTTCGCGATAGTGCCATTCCAATGTTTAATGGCCCCGGAATATCTTTGTCGGCATTGAAGTCGATAGTACCTTGTAAAACGCCAGTTTCCGACCAGCTTCTCGCTACTGTTTTGAGCAAGACCGTGCTATTCCAGTGTGCGGCTGATTTTAATGGTGTTGTTGCATCTTGTGGTTGCTGGTATTTTATCGCAACAGCTTGGGGGAATACTGTGATTAGTGCAAAGTCACGTGTAATCGCATGAGAATCATATTTAGTGACAATAGATATAGTTGGGCTAGAAATTCCATAGAGCTGGGTTGATGGATCAACTATTGTTCCTGGTTCAAAGCTAATATTTAATTCTGCGGCTAATGACTCTAAACCAAACATTGAACCGGGCTCGTGCAGCCACAAGAGATTACCACCATTGGCGATGTAGTTTTTTATAATAGTAATTTCACCCGGTAAATAATTTACCTGTGTGCTGGCAATAACGATTGCGGCAATCTTATTGGGAATGATAGGGGTGTTATTTAAATCAATGCTGGTAGTTTTGATGCCAGTTTTATTGAGATAACTGGTGAAGGCATTTAAATCGTAATTTGCTTTGCCTTTTGGCCGACGTTCACCATGGCCCGATATAAATCCGATATGGGTATCGTTGCTACGTAGTAGTCGTAATAATGAATTAGTTAATAGTTCTTCATTTAAAAATTGTAAATGTTCAGAACGATTATTGTATTCAACAATGAGTTCACCATCCACTTTAATTCCAAGCTTTCTTATGATATCGGGGTTTGTGTCAGGGTTAATATATTCAAGCTCGATGTCAGGTTTTACTCGTACGTATTGCGATAATTTTTCGGCAATCACTTTTCTAATTGGTTGAATATCGCCAGAACGCACAAAAATTTGAATTTTTATTTTATCGGGCATGCGTTGCAAAACTTTTATGCTGGCATCCGATAAAGTATGCCTGCTAGTAGCAGTAAGATCATATTCAATATTATATTTATTACTTAAATACGCCAATAGTCCAATGACCGATAAAAAGCTAACATAAAATAGCAGGTTTTGTAGGCGTAAATGTAAGCGCGATTTTTTAGTAACATCCATATGTGATAACTATTTAGTTAATGTTGTAGCCGATCGTTATCGAGTCGCCGAATACTTAAAACGATAAACATCAATATCAGCAATATATAATAAATAACATCACTACTTTTAAAAAATCCTGTGAATAAATTGTCTAAATGACTGCGTAGTGAAATATAGGTGAATAGTCCTGTTGGATTATCCGAGGTTGCGAGTAGATCTATTAAATTTAAAAGTAATAAGCTGGTAAAACTAATAACGGCAGATAGTACTGGATTGTTTGTGAGAGTGGAAATATACAAACCAATAGCTGAAAATGTTGCTAAGATTAAAAAAAGTCCCATGATGTTACTTATAATTAAACCAAAGTCGAGACTGCCACCTAGTAGCACTGTTAATGGCATGATTGTTATCATCGCAATGATGATAACCAAAAATAAAATAACTCCAAGGTATTTTCCAAGTATTATTTCTGTTATTGACAACGGCGCGGTGAATAATAATGTTAAGGTTTTATTTTGTCTTTCAGCGCTGATTAGTCTCATGGTTAGCAGCGGTATAATAATCATTAAAATAAATGTTGCCGAACCATAAAGTGATTCAACTATAATTGATGTTATTCCCGGGTCGCTGTTGTTTGCCTCGAGTTGTGGTTGGATTCCTAAATAAAGCTCAACGCTTTTTAGAAAGAATAAACATATAATAAATTGGGTAATCGCTAAAATGGCCCATGCTAATGGTGTTAGAAATAAGCTGCGTAATTCGCGAATCGCAATCGACCAAATCATGCGTTAGTCCCTACGTTATGAATATTAGACGTGTCTGAATTATTTTCTTTATCATGCTCGGAAATATGGTCATTAGAGGTTATTTCAATGAACACTTGTTCGAGTGATTTTTGTTCTGGTCTGAGTTCGAATAAGCGCCAGCCTTTGTTGACGGCACGCTCAATAATTACTTCAGCAACATCACTATTTGCGGCATGTTTAATTTGAAAGCTGTGATCATTAAGCTGGGTGCATTCTTCAACACCCTTTAGGCTGAGTAGTTCGGCAATTTTAGGTGGGTTTTTACAACGGATGATAATCGCTGTTGAATCCATTTTATGGGTTAGGTTTTTAATGGTATCTGAAAAAACCAATTTGCCATTATTAATTATTTGCACTCGATCACAGGTCATTTGAACTTCGGGCAGGATATGGGTTGATAGTAATACGCCATGCTCTTTGCCTAACTCTCGGATGAGTTTTCGTATTTCGGTAATCTGAATGGGATCCAAACCAACCGTGGGCTCATCGAGTACAACAATTTCGGGTAAATGGATTATTGCTTGCGCAATTCCAATTCGTTGTTGAAAACCTTTTGATAAATTAGCGATTAATCGTTTGCGTACTTGGTTGAGTCCGCACTGTTCTAAAGTGCGTTGTATGGCCTTAGTGACGTGTTTTTTGCTGATACGATTAATTTTAGCGCAATAAGACAGGTATTCGTCAACCGTAGAGTCTTTATAAATAGGGGGTTGTTCAGGCAAATATCCAATTTGTAATTTAGCTTTTTTCGGTTTATCAAGTAAATCAATGCCATTGATGGTGATTCTTCCGGATGTTGGCGCTAAATTGCCGGTAATCATGTTCATGGTGGTGGATTTTCCTGCGCCATTGGGTCCGAGGAAACCTAGAATTTCACCTTTATGCAGCTCAAAATCGAGTTTTTCTACTGCGGTAATGTTGCCATAATGTCTGGTTAAGTGCTGTACTTGAATTAAAGGCATATTACTCATAATATTATTATAGTTATCAGGTTTATTCGATATTATTACGGCCAATTTATAATAAATTATAACTATTAGCTATTGTAGCTAAATAACAATAATTTTATTACCACTCGAATATACCATAAATAGTAAATTTGTTCTTTATATTGGCTGGTATTTCAAATTTGGAAGTAAGGGATTAAATAAAATAGTTTCATGTCAATAACACTATGCGAAAAATATGGATTTGATGAGCAAGGGCGGTTATCGCGTTTGGTATTGGTTCGACTGCTAAGTGAGTCTACGGTTGAAGCCGATATTAAAAAAACCAATGTCATTTTTACCAAGCTGCATGGTTTAATTGTTGAACCTTATATCACAGAAATTATAGAGCAGTTTTATCAGTATTTATTGGCTCATGAATCCATGAGACATTTTTTACTCAATGATGAGTTAATTTCCAGTTTAAAAAAAACTCAAAAGGAATATTTATTATCTCTTGGTATTGGATTTGATTCGGAAAAATATTTTGAAAGTAGGCTTCGAATCGGTGTTGTGCATGCCAGATTTTCATTACCTTTGAGTTTGTATCAATGCGCATATAACAATTTACAAGAAATTATTTGTTTTTATATTGATTTAAATTCAGAATTATCACTTAAAGAAAAAGAGTGTTATCGAAATTATTTGCACCGAATGATTACGCTTGATGAATCATTAGCGGTTGATACCTATTTTGCTGCAAATATGCAGAGCCTTGAGTCATCAATTGAAATTTTGCGCGATAAAGGTGAAGCTTTACGGCAACAGGTAGAGCACGATACCTTAACAAAAGTAAATAGTCGCAAGAAAATATTGGATTATATTGAGCATAATATCATTCGTTTTGAAACCGATGGCACGCCACTAGCGTTAGTGATGGTCGATTTAGATAAATTTAAAGATGTTAATGATAAGTATGGGCATATTGTTGGTGATGAAGTTTTAAAACATACCGCATCACGAATTAATGGTGCATTGCGTAATATCGATGTTGTTGGTCGATACGGTGGCGAAGAGTTTATTCTTTTGTTACCGAATACCAATTTAGATACGGCTATTATTATTTGTGAACGTATTCGAACCGCCATTGCCGAAACACCGGTAAAATATGGTAATCATTTGATTTACACTACGATTAGTCTGGGTGTCACGACAATCACAAATGGCGATACAATTAATAGTGCTATTGAACGTGCTGATAGTTTAATGTATCAATCGAAGCAAAAAGGAAGGAATTGTGTTACTTGGCGTTGATACCGGCGGTACGTTTACTGATTTTGTGTTATTTAAAAATGGTTCGTTAACAATACACAAAGTATTATCGACCCCCAAATTTCCCGAACAAGCTATCTTGCGCGGTATTACAGAATTGGGAATTTTAGCATCTCAATCGTTAGCGGATTTAACTATCATCCACGGCTCAACGGTTGCAACGAATGCGTTATTAGAACGTAAGGGGGTGCGAACGGTTTATGTCACTAATAATGGTCTAACCGATTTATTAACTATTGCGCGTCAAACTCGGCCTGAACTCTATGCTTTGCAGGGGCCTATTGTTAAACCACCAGTCGCTAAAGAATTATGCATTGCCGCGAATACCCGGGTCGCTGCAACGGGTGAAATAATTTCAAGTATTTCAGATGATGAGTGCCAACAGCTGTGTCAAAAAATTATTAATTTAAAACCAGATTCGGTCGCCATTAACTTTTTGTTTTCATATCTTAATTCAGATGATGAAAAAAAATTATATGATAATTTACCTAAATCTCTTTTTGTTTCTTGTTCGTCAACTGTGCTGCCTGAATTAAAAGAATATGAGCGTGGTATTGCAACGTGGTTAAATTCTTATGTTGGGCCGTTAGTTGACGGTTATATTCAACGTTTACAAAACAAATTGCCAGGGGTTAATATCTCGGTGATGCAAAGTTCGGGAGGCACTATTGCGGCATCTCAAGCCGGTGAGCAAGCTGTGCGAATGTTATTGTCAGGCCCTGCGGGTGGTATGGCTGGTGCAAAATACATGTCTGACATGGTATCGTGTTCGAGAATATTAACGTTTGATATGGGCGGCACATCAACTGATGTGGCGATGATTGATCGCGATATTCAGTTAACCACTCAAGGACAAATTGATTGTTTTCCGGTTGCGGTACCGATGGTGGATATGCACACGATTGGCGCTGGTGGTGGCTCGATTGCTTATATTGATTCTGGCGGTGTGTTACAGGTTGGACCCGAATCCGCTGGTGCCGACCCGGGGCCGGCGTGTTATGGCAAGGGTGGAGACTATGCCACGGTAACGGATGCCAATTTAGTGTTAGGGCGCTTACCGGCTACAGAATTTCTAGGGGGGAATATGCGACTGGATGAAGCTGCAGCAAATACGGTCATTGCTCTGTTAGCCAAAAAATTATCGTTGGATGTTTTTGAAACTGCATTAGGCATTATTCAAATCGCAAATGAGCATATGGTTCAGGCATTGCGTGTTATGTCTGTGCAACGTGGTTTGGATCCACGGTTAATGAGTCTGGTTTCATTTGGTGGTGCGGGCAGCTTACACGTGTGTGCCTTAGCCGATAGTTTGTCGATTAGTCGAGCTTTAGTTCCGATTCACGGTGGGGTTTTATCTGCATTTGGAATGTTGGTTGCACCTAAAGCACGTTATCTGTCACATTCATTTCAATGTTTAGCAACTAAGGTTGATTATAACGCGTTGTTTGATTGTTTTAGCCGTTTGCGTGATAAAGGCATTGCCGCCCTACAACAAGAATCGGTTGCTGTTGAGCAGCTACAGTTTATACATGAAATTGATTTACGTTATGTCGGCCAGTCCAGTTATATTACTGTGCCGATTGATTTTTCAGCTATTGATAAAAATAATTTAGATTTAACTGCTTATATCCATTTATTCCATCAACAACATTTAAAACTTTATGGTCATAAGATTGAGCTTGCGGTTGAATTGGTTAATATTCGTTTAACATTAAAAAGTGACTGTGCGACACCAGTAATCCGTGATGTCATTTTGAAAAATAAAAATAAGCCAGTTGTAAAAAAATATTCTTTACATGGTTTTGAAAAACCGGTTATGTCATATCATCGAGACAGTTTGCTGCTGGGGCAAAAAATTTCGGGTCCAGCATTAATTATTGAAGCAACCTCAACAACATTTTTAGAACAAAGCTGGAGTGCTCAAGTGCTGGTGATGGGCAATTTATTATTATCAAAAAAAGAAGCTAATTTATAATTCAGTATCTTCAATAAGATCGTCTGTCCAACTGACTGCTGATAAATAGGCTTTTCGCAGATCATCTGATGATATTTCGCAATGCTTTAAGCTTTCAAGATCATTTCGTTCATATGCAATAACGCTTGATAAAATACCGGCAAGTTTACCTTTGCCCATAATGAGACATTCAATTATTTCTTCATACAATGGCAGTTGCGCTAAGATTTCTTCCATTGGTTTGTCCATGACAGCATCGATAATGGAAAATAAACCCGTGGTGAAGGCCATGTCTTTTAATTCAGGTGCAATGCGCTGCGCTAAGTATTCGCTCATTTTTGCGCGTACTAACGAGGTGATAATGAGTTCTTGAGGTTTATCTTCCATTTTGGATAAAACCACCAGTGTGGCAACACTTTTAACGGTGCTTAGTCCTAATAGCGTTATTGCGTGAGCAATAGAATCAACTTTACGATTAACGTGATACATTGATGAATTAATGTAGCGCAGCAGCCTGATTGACATGGTAATGTCTTGCAAAATTAATTCTTCGATGTCTTTTGGGCTACTTGACGCATTATGTAATTTTGCCAATATGCGCATTGCGGCCATTTTATTGGCGGGGGGGCGGATACCCGAGATTATTTTGGGTTTGCAAAAAAAATAACCTTGGTAGTAATCAAATTGTAATTTTTGACAAAACTCATATTCTTCTTGGGTTTCGACTTTTTCGGCGAGTAATTTCACATCGTATTTTCGTAATATTTCGACATGTTCAACTAATTCTTCTTGAGTTAATGCTAATAAATCAATTTTAATAATTTGGGCTAATTCAATTAAAGGTTCTAATTTTTTGTGATAAACAAAGTCATCCAGAGCAATGGTGTAACCTTGATCCGATAGTTTCTTAACTGCAGTGATTATTTGATCGTCAATTTCAATATCTTCAAGAATTTCCAGCACAACTTTATCTTGGCATTCAGGTAAAGGATAAATGCCAAGCAAGAAGCTTCGTGTTAAATTTATAAACGCAAGGTGTTTGCCAATTATTTTGGTGAGACCAATTTCGGTAAAGGTATTTAAAATAACTTCAGTTGTCGCATGGTCGCCGTCGATGAAATTTGCTTCGTTAACTTCTCCTGAACGAAAGAGTAATTCATAGGCGTAGACATTTAATGAAGTGTCATAAATTGGTTGACGGCCAATATAAACGCTCTCAAAATGTTTTTTTGCAGAGAGATCGAGATCTAAGTCCATGAATTATTCAGCATAATGTGGTTAATTAACATTACTAATATCGACCTAGGAAATAATAACTTTATTGTCTGATTTCGATATTTTCATTAAATATAGTATTGAATCAACAATTTTAATGCTTTTTTGAATCTGTTCCTTACTGTTTATTTGAATTTAGATGATAAAAATCAAAATATTTGCGTAATATAAATGTTTGAATTAATGTAGTTAAGGTGTGGCATACTAATATTGTTATTTTAAATCTATGATAAAAAAAATAAAAAATTTTATTGGGCTCGATAGTAAATCGGTTAGCTCTGCTGAACATTTAGTGTCAACTATTGGTGGCGTTATCGGGATTTTATTGGTTTATAGCGTTAGCCAGTATTATATTGGTAGTGCTTCTGCGGTTATCGTGCCGTCAATGGGCGCGTCAGCTGTTTTATTATTTGCGGTGCCACACGGTAAGTTATCTCAACCTTGGGCTCTTTTTGGTGGTCATCTGGTTTCGGCCATCATCGGGGTCGCATGTGCCCAGTATATCGATAGTATATTTCTCGCGGCAAGTTTAGCTGTTGGTTTGGCGATTGGCGGGATGCATTTGCTACGCTGTATCCATCCTCCCGGAGGAGCGACTGCGATTGCTGCTGTGATTGGCGGGCCACAAATTCTGGAATTAGGTTTTAATTTTGTTATTACTCCTATTTTTGTTAATACATTCATTATTTTTACTGTGGCAATTTTGTTTAACAGTGTTTTTCCTTGGCGGCGTTATCCCGTTAGCTTAATGCGTTTTACTGACGCCCCCCAAAAAAGCAAGGTTAAACTCGAGCATACGATTGAAAAACAATTTATTGAGCAAGCCATATCTGATTTAGATGTTGTGATCGATTTGACCAGTAGCGATTTACAACAGATTTTTACGTTAGCACAAAACCATGCCGAATCATCGGTATTATCAGCCCATCAAATCAAACTTCGCCATTATTACACTAATAATAAACACGGTGGTGAGTGGTCTGTGCGACAAATAATTGATGAATCAAGCTCTGATGATCCTAAAAAAGATATGGTGATTTATCGTATTGCAGAAGGCAGTGGCGTGAATAATGCGGATAGTTGTACGCGTGTTGAATTTGCCCGTTGGGCTGCACGTGAACTTTATTCGACGCAAAATAGTTAATAAATTTTTGTAAACGTAAGACAGTATTATATCAAATTTGATCCACTATCAATTTAATGATGGCCCAGTGGAATAAAAAATAAATAAATAATGCAGAGAAATAAATTTTTTTTGATCTAAATCAATACTAGCATCTAATAAAACCTAAATTAGTTACTATAATTAATAGTAGCAGAGATGCTTTAGAGAGGAGGCAGTACAATGTTACGAAAGAATAACTTAATTGTTGTTTCTCGAAATAGTAACGCCTTGATTGCTTTGAAAAAATGCAGAGTTGGTGCAGCGCTTAGAGCTGATCATCAGTGGTTGTATGATTATCCTCAGATGAGGATGTTTGTTACCAGGAAAAAAGTTACAAGTATGATTGAATAGCGAATGATTTTCGCGCCCGACATCTGTATTTTAATCGTTAAAATGAGGTGTGTTAATAATAGTATAGGAGGTGATAGTCATGAAAACCAAAACTGAAACGACAATGACAACCTCAAATAAAGGAGACTCTGAAACAATTTCAAGAGGTTTGTCAGCATTTGAAGAAATGGATAGGTTGTTTGACAATTATGTTACAGGAGATTGGTTTAGGCCTTTTCGATGGCACAAACCCGCATTAACCGGAAACACAACTATTTTTGATGGCAAAACGCCCTGCGTTGATGTGATTGATCTTGATAACGAAATTCTTATTAAAGCAGAGCTTCCCGGAGTTGAAAAGAAGGATCTGGATATTTCGGTTACTAAAAATAGTGTTACCATTAAAGGCACTACTTGCCATGAAGCAACGGAGGAAAAAGGTGATTACTATCATAGTGAAATTTCACGCGGCAGCTATCAACGCACCATAATGTTACCTGCCGATGTGCATGAAGAAAAAGCCAAAGCAAAATTCAAGGATGGCGTATTAAAACTAACGTTACCTAAAATGGAAAAATCAATACACCACAAAATCAAAGTGGATTAAAACGAGCCATTATCAGTAACGAAAACCCGGCGGCAACGCCGGGTTTTTTTATGCTAAACCGTTATTTTGAATTTAAATCAATTAACCGGTTTTTGGTATATTATAAAAGTTTGATAACGCTTGAGTGGCTTTATCATAACCCAAATCGATTATTTCTTGGGCGCGATAAAATTCATAGAATGAACATACATTTCTCGGTATGGAAATAATAACATCGGGAGAATAAGCAGCAAGTTGTAAACCGATAATTTTACTTTGCATGGTTTCAGAGGTTTTACTGATTAAATCGTAGGCCGACATTGAATCGCTGTCTAGTTGTTGCTGTTTTGATTGTAATCCGGTTATAAATTCGGTTATCCGCTGTCGATAATTGGTGGTATTTTTTTGTTTCGTTGTTTGTGGTGGGATATTTTTGATTATTATGTGTTCCGGTTTAGCGTTTGGATTAACAGCAATAGTAATATCGGTTTTATCATTTAATGTTGGTGCGATAGGAATCGGATTGATTACGCTACCATCGATTAATTGCATCCCCATGTATTTATGAGGTGTAAAAATCATTGGAATAGCAATGGAGGCTCGTATGGCATCAAACAATGAACCTTGGTTTATCCATATTTCTTTTTGTTCATTAATATCTGTCGCAACGGCTGTGTAGGAGATTGGTAAATCTTCAATGTTATAATCGCCGATCATTTTTTTTAAAACATGGATTATTCGTTCGCCTTTGAAAAGCCCCTGCTGTGAAAATGAAAAGTCCAGTAATCCTATTGCATCTGATTTTTCAAGTGCGGTTACCCACTGAGAATAAACATCTAATTTCCCTGTCGCATAAATACCACCAATTAATGCACCAATGGAGGATCCCGATATTGAGCAAATCTCAAATCCTTGTTCTATTAGGTAATTAATAATTCCAATATGTGCATAACCACGAGCACCACCACTACCTAGTACTAGCGAGACTCGTTTAGGTTGTTTGCTACTGTTCATCAATTTAACCTCGGATTTGCATAAGGACAAGGCTGGTTCTTTAAAATTCAAACATTAAATAACCGGCATTCTCGATGTTACTACGATTTGTGTTTATTGTGGGTGAATGATGCTATTTAACCTGAGGTTTGCATAAGAAAATAAGTAACCTGAAC
>VAPL010366981.1_pt1 | contig 44744 bp, 47 predicted proteins | sample 3395061 | NCBI WGS metagenome assembly VAPL01 (sample SAMN08290444, study PRJNA428436) | hydrothermal vent metagenome | isolation source: Deep-sea hydrothermal vent chimney 2 | place: Pacific Ocean: Juan De Fuca Ridge | depth 2182 m m | reverse complement strand
GCTATCGACCCCGTACGGTATTTATCCAACCATAGCTCAGGTAAAATGGGTTATGCAATTGCAGCCGCTGCAATAGAAGCGGGAGCTGAAGTTATTTTAGTCAGTGGCCCGGTCGATAATAGTTTAACCTTACCGCATGCGGTGAAACGGATTGCGGTCACCTCGGCTGAGCAAATGCTGGAGCAGACACGTACTTTTGCGGCTCAAGCTGATATTTTTATTGCTGCGGCAGCGGTTGCAGATTATCGTCCGGTTGCCGAAAATACTGAAAAAATTAAAAAGTCTGCCGAGACCATTATGCTGCAGCTTCAGCGTAACCCGGATATTCTGGCTACCATTAAACGCGAAGCCCCCTGGCTTTTTAGTGTCGGTTTTGCAGCAGAAACAGAACATTTAGAAAAACACGCACGCCAGAAGTTACAGGACAAAGGTGTTGAGTTGATTGTTGCAAACTGGGTCGGCCATGCCGCAAGCGATACCGACGGCACGTTTGGTAGCGACAGCAATGCGCTTAAATTATTCTGGGACGGTGGTGAGCTTGATTTAAGCGTGGCCAGTAAAACCCGATTAGCTCGAGAGCTTGTTGCGCTAATAGCAAGCCAGTTTGATAATGCGATTGAGTCAGGTAGACTCAAGCTTGAACAAAAAAACAGTGAAAATATTGTGCAGTTTAAAAGTAAAGATAAAAATAATTGTTAACGATTTATTAAGTACAATTTTTTTCGTTGTGTCCTTCGTGTTCGTTGTGATTAAATTTTAAAGAGTTTATTCTCTTGGCGTCATTTAAAGGGAAACAGTGTGGAAGTCCAATGCAAAAAATACAATTAAAAATATTAGATAAACGTTTAGGCAACGAAATAGAAATGCCAACCTATGCAACCACCGGCTCTGCTGGCCTTGATTTGCGTGCTTGCCTGGACGAGGCTTTAACAATAAACCCTGGTGAGACGCATTTATTACCCACCGGGATGGCGATTCATATTGCTGATGAATCACTTGCCGCGATGATTTTGCCTCGCTCAGGCCTAGGTCATAAACATGGTATTGTACTCGGCAACTTGGTGGGTTTAATCGATTCCGATTATCAGGGGCAATTATTTGTATCGTGCTGGAATCGAGGTAGTGATGCTTTTACCATTAATATAGGCGAACGTATTGCACAAATGATTTTAGTGCCGGTTATTCAGGCAGAGTTTGATATTGTGACAGAGTTTAATGAAAGTGAGCGAGCTGCCGGCGGGTTTGGTCATACCGGGCGAGCGTAATATTTAACATTTTGTAATTACTTAAGGTAGTCAATATTTTATGGCAAAGCAGGATAAACCATTACGTACTTCAAAACGTAAAAAAATTAAAGGTGGAATTAAGCAAGGTGGCTTAACGCTTAATACTATTTCGCTATTATCTTTTATTTTATTCAGTGCGACTTTTATTGTTATGCTTTACACGATGCGCTGGAGTACGTTAAGTATTATTGATAATCAAAGTGAAGCAATTGAAAACAGTACTGCCGACCAATTCGCAAGTAGAATAAATTTAGCGATTGCCACATATACAAAAGGTATAGCTATTATTGCAAAAGATCCTCATACCCGCGATGTTTTGTTATCGGGTGATGCGCAACAAATCGTAAGTCGACAAAGACAATTGCTAAAACTTTTTCCGGGTGGCTTACTTATAAGATTGGTCAAGGAAGGTAATTTAAGAACAACAAATTTAACTAAACCTAATATTGGTTTTGCCTGTATTGATATGTTAAATCAATCGCGCAAATATAAAAGACCACCGGGTGTTGAAACTCACGTGTTTGGTACGGCGCAACAACATATTGATTTTGTTCATCCCATTCTGGATAAGACGGGTGCCAATGCTATTGGCCATGTGCAGTTGATGGTTAATGTCGGCATGCTTAATGTATGGCTTAAAAAATCGAATCAAATTGACTATGTGGAGTTATATCAGCGTGCAGGGCAGTTGCATAAATCCTTGTTAATCGGCAAATCAGGTAGTGCTTCATTACGTTCAAATGATAAACAGATTAAATATCCTATTGCAGGCACGGCATGGGAAGTAAGAGTTTGGCCAAGTAAAAGTATTGATGCGCAATATGACCGCTTGTTAACCTATATTATGTTGTTTGTTGGTGTAGGTTTGTTTGCCGTTATTATTTATTTATTCTGGCGTTCGTTGAGTCGAGCTTTAGCTAAAGATATTGATAGCCTGGTCGGTTTTGTTGTTGGTACCCTGCGTGGCAAGAAAAATTTTGAATACAAAATGGAAATGAAAGAGTTTAAGGAGGCCGCCAAACAGCTTAATGATATTTTAACCAATCAAAGCTTAGACCGCGAACGTGATGATGAAACAAATAATATTAATTTATCGAGCATGGAAATTGAGCTGAATTCGCCTTCCATGTTTGATACAGGTGAATCGTTACAGGTGGAAGAGCTGGACGAAGAATCATCTGCCAATATAAAGTCGAAACACCAAAAAAGTATCGCATCAAACCGAAGTCAAAATTCAATTAAACAAGATACTGATAAGTCAAAGAAGAAAGAGATGTCTCTTATTCCACCCGCTGAAATTTTTAAAGCTTATGATATTCGTGGTATCGTCGGTGTTAGTTTAAATGCTGCTTATGCTGAACTTATCGGTAAAGCGCTGGGTAGTGAAGCGATTGCGCGTGGGGTTACAAATATGGCCTTTGCTCGCGACGGACGTTTGTCTGGGCCGGAGTTAGGCCAGGCTTTAGTTAAAGGTATTTTATCCACGGGTATCAATGTTATTGATGTTGGTATGGTTCCAACACCGTTGCTTTATTTTGCAGCACATCAGCTCACCAAAGGTTCGGGTGTCATGCTAACGGGGAGTCATAACCCGCCAGACTACAATGGTTTTAAAATGGTGTTAGCCGGTGAAACCTTATCGGAAGACAGTATTCAGGTGATAAGAAAACGAATCGAGTTGAGCGATTTTGATGAGGGGACGGGTGAATATTCGACAGTGCCAACGCTGGATAAATATATTAAGCGGATAACATCTGATGTAAAACTAAAACGTCCACTTAAAATCGTGGTTGACTGTGGTAACGGTGTTGCTGGTGGTGTTGCACCGCGCCTGTATAAAGCGATGGGTTGTGAGGTGATTGAATTGTACTGCGATATTGACGGTAAATTTCCAAACCATCATCCAGACCCAAGCCAACCGAAAAATCTGGTTGATTTGATTGAAGCAGTAAAATCACATAAAGCCGATGTAGGCCTGGCTTTCGATGGTGATGGTGATCGTTTAGGTGTTATTAGTTCAGACGGCAACGTTATATGGCCAGACCGATTGCTGATGTTATTTGCCGAAGATGTTCTTTCCCGTAACCAGGGGGCACAGATTATTTTTGATATTAAATGCACCAGCAATCTTACCAAAGTTATCTGGGAAAAAGGTGGCGAGCCATTGATGTGGAAAACAGGGCACTCTCTGATTAAATCTAAAATGAAACAGTCGGGCGCCTTGCTCGCAGGTGAAATGAGCGGTCATATCTTCTTTAAAGAACGTTGGTTTGGTTTTGATGATGGCATTTATAGTGGCGCGCGTTTACTCGAAATTTTATCCCGAGATGTGAGGCAGCCACGTGTGGTTTTTGCAAGCTTGCCGGATTCCTTTAATACACCTGAATTACAAATTCCAATGGAAGAAGGTGCGCATCATGCATTTATTGAGAAACTACTAGATAACCCTGATTTTGGTGAAGCCAACTTGACTATGATTGATGGTATTCGAGCCGACTATGCCGACGGCTGGGGCCTAGTTAGGGCGTCTAATACAACGCCGTGTTTAGTGCTACGTTTTGAAGGCCAAACCAAAGAAGCAATGATGAATGTGCAAGCCAGGTTTAAGAAAATACTGCATGCGGTTGATGAAACTTTAGTGCTACCATTTTAAATTTTTTAAACCTCGGCGACACAGCGTGCACGGCGAAAATATTTATTTTCAGTTATAGCTGATTTCTCTTTAAACATTCTTCGCTGTGCTGGCGTGGTTAACGATTTTTCTATTGTTATTCCCCAACCTCTAAGTTACCATAACTTCAATAGCAACGAAGTGAACATTAACTTACAAAAAATTACTATGAGCTTATCAACTGATCAGGCAAAAAATATTGCCCATGTTTTAAATACATCCTTGCCTTATATTCAACGGTTCCAGGGCAAAACGATGGTTATTAAGTATGGTGGCAATGCCATGACCGATGCTGCATTAAAGCAGTCATTTGCGCGTGACATTGTATTAATGAAATTGGTCGGCATGAACCCGGTTGTAGTACACGGTGGTGGGCCGCAAATTGGTCAGTTACTGGAAAAAATTGGTAAGGACAGCCAGTTTGTGCATGGCATGCGTGTAACCGATAGCGAAACCATGGACGTGGTTGAAATGGTCTTGGGTGGTTTGGTGAATAAAGAAATTGTCTCAATGATTAATCGTCATGGCGGCAAGGCGGTGGGTTTAACCGGCAAAGATGGTGATTTAATTCGTGCGCGTAAAATTCAATTTGATAAATCAAACTCAGAAATGAATGCCTCTGAAATTGTTGATATTGGTCATGTTGGTGTGGTTGAAAGTATCGATATTGAAATTGTGAAGATGCTGGATCAGGCACATTTTATTCCTGTTATTGCCCCGGTTGGTGTAGGGGCAGATGGCCAATCGTATAATATTAATGCTGATCTGGTGGCTGGAAAATTAGCCGAAGCACTACAGGCCGAAAAACTTATTTTACTCACGAATACCTCGGGTGTACTGGATAACAATGGTAAATTGTTAACGGGTTTGAAGTCAGATCGAGTTCAGCAACTGATTGACGATGGTACGATTTATGGCGGTATGTTACCTAAGATTAACTGTGCCCTGGATGCGGTTAAATCAGGCGTTAAGACAGCGCAAATTATTGATGGTCGAGTCGAACATGCAGTATTACTTGAGTTATTAACAGATGAAGGTGTGGGCACTTTAATTAAGGGTTAAAAAAATAATAAAGAGGCACGGGACAATGGCAACAGTAAATGTTACATCAAAGAGTACGGAATCAAAGCAATCCAAACCCTCTCGTCGACAACAAATATTAGAGGCGCTTGCGCTTCAGTTAGAGCAAAGTCCTGGCGAACGTATTACTACGGCCGGTTTAGCTAAAGCAGTGGGTGTTTCAGAAGCGGCTTTGTATCGACATTTTCCCAGTAAAGCCAAAATGTTTGAAGGGCTTATTGAATTTATAGAAGATTCGATTTTCGGTTTGATTACGCGTATTTTGAGTGAAGAAAAATCTTCTCTTATTCGCTGTGAACAAATAGTTAAACTCTTATTAACCTTCGCAGAAAAAAATGCAGGTATGTCTCGCTTGTTAACGGGGGAAGCCTTAACCGGTGAAACTGAACGTTTACGTTTGCGTATAGGCAAATTTTTTGAGCGTTTTGAAACACAACTCAAACAAGTGCTGAGAGAAGGTGAAATGAATGCAGAAATCCAGCTGACTATTTCTGTGCAGGCACTGGCGAACATGATGATGGTGCTTGCCGAAGGCCATATTAGCCAATATGTACGGAGTAGTTTTAAAATATCACCACTGGTGCACTGGAGTGATCACTGGCATGTGGTAAAGACGGTTACCGTTTAACGAGGCTTTATTGTTTTTAATTCCTTAAAGCGGGTAATGTCGGCCTCGTATTTAAGGTGTATAGCAAGTTTTTCCTGTTTCCTGTTTTCTATAAAGTTATCATACTCTTTTATTTTAGCCTTGGATTTTTCGATTTTATTAAGAATGCTTTTAGGTACTTTTTGACTTTTACGCTCAAAATTACCTGCCTGTTTAGTGTGTTGGTCAAGAATTTTTTGCTGCTTGGCTCGATTGCTTTGGGTTATTTGTATAATACCGTCAATAGCATTTGATTTACTATCGCGGCTTAGAATGATGTCATCTACTGAAACGAAAGTGTTCACTAGAATGCGGTCTTTTCGCCGTTGCTCATCACGAATACGTTTTTTATCTTTGGCTATTTTAGCCAGTCTGGCTATTTCTCTTTTTTGTTCAGGTGTTTTATCGGCGGGGATAACTCGAATAACCTGACCTCTGCCGTTTAGTATTTGAATTTCACGGCCAAGGTATTTTTTAGGTACGGTATAGCTACACTCGCGCAGCCCCTCATCATTGTTCCAGCATTTTATAGCCGCCATACTGGCCGGTAAATAGCTTGCTGCTGCAAGGGCAATAATGCAGATTTGACTTAAAGGTTTATTCATACTGGAATTGATACATATGGAGACAAATGTTTTACACTCATTCTGATGTTGGATTACCTTATCTTACTTTTAGTTTCGTTTCTTGCCAACGCCTTTTCTGCTTTTGTGGGAGGTGGTGCTGGTTTATTACAGCTTCCCATATTATTATTCCTCGGTCTATCTTTTAGTACCGCTCTAGCAACGCATAAAATTGCAACCATTGCTCTTGGTGTTGGAGCAACTTTACGGCATTTGCGCGAGCATCGCCTGCAACGGGGATTTTCACTTTTGATATTGGGTTCGGGTTTGCCGGGAGTCATTCTCGGAGCCAATATAATACTCGCTGTACCGCATCACCTCGCTATTTTATTGCTGGGTTTTTTAACCATTGGGCTGGGGATATATTCATGGTTTAGTGCTGAGCTTGGTCAGCAGTTAAAGCTAAAGAATCGTACCACCCGCGGGTATGTTATCGGCGCTAGTATTATTTTCTTGATAGGTATTCTAAACGGTTCGCTAACGTCGGGAACCGGGTTATTTGTCACGCTTTGGCTTGTTTACTGGTTTGGTCTGGATTATAAATTAGCGGTTGCTTATACCCTTGTGCTGGTGGGACTATTTTGGAATGGTGGTGGTGCGCTTACTCTGGTATTACAAACGGACGTGCGCTGGGAATGGTTACCCGTGTTACTGGTGGCATCCGTTGCGGGTGGTTATGTTGGTGCGCATATGTCGATAGTAAAATCAAATAAATTGATAAAGCGTAGTTTTGAAGTAGTAACGATATTGGTTGGGATTAAATTGATTAGTAGTGTGGTGGCTGTTTAATTCCATCCGTGGATAATCTAAAAATGTCCCTATGTACAACTAAGGTTAATGACGCGGGTCAACACACTTGTAAACGATAAAGGTTTGTTGCCCTTCTTTTATCGGTGAGGCTGCCACAATGGTGTCACCTTTTAACTCTGGTGCCATATTTCTGGCCAAGTTAATCAGTTCTTCGGCAATCGTATCTTTGCCGCGAGGGATACCGGCCACTTTGGCCGTGGTTGCAACGGTTGTTTTGCCTTTTCGACTACAGGTTCTTACTTCGTTAGCTTCAAGTACACGTATTTTTTTACCGGGTTGAGTGAGCGGTGCCCAGTTACAGGCGCTGGCAACAAAAACGAATACTAAAAGAGATGTTAAGCGTATGGATTTCATTTTATCGGCTCTTATATAAATTTAATGTTCGGATGTAATAGCATATTTAATTTCAAGCTATTTTAACAGGAATTAGTGCAAATTTAGTGATTAAACTGCATAAGTCTAATGTCTGAAATGACGCATACCGGTAAAGACCATGGCAATGTCATTTTCATCGGCGGCTTGAATGACTTCTTCATCACGCATTGAGCCACCGGGCTGAATGACGGCCGTCACACCGATTTCGGCAGCTTGATCTAGGCCATCTCTAAAGGGAAAAAAGGCATCGCTAGCCATGACGGAACCTTTAACTTCAAGCTCGGCATCAGCGGCTTTAATTGCGGCAATTTTGGCGCTGTAGACGCGGCTCATTTGGCCGGCACCTACACCGATGGTCATATTATTTTTGCAATAAACGATGGCGTTAGACTTAACGAATTTGGCAATCTTCCAGGCAAATAATAAATCCTGTATTTCCTGCGTTGTGGGTGAGCGTTTGGTTGCTACCTTGAGGTCAGATTCAGTCACCATACCAAGGTCGCGATCTTGTACTAATAAGCCACCATTCACCCGTTTGTAATCGATACCGGCTATACGCTCGGCTGGCCATTGGCCGCATTCTAATACCCTGATATTTTTCTTGCTGGCAAGAACAGGCAGTGCATCGGCGGCAATACCTGGTGCGATAATCACTTCGACAAACTGCCTTTCAATAATGGCTGCGGCAGTTTTGGCTTCAATGGGCTGGTTAAAGGCAATAATGCCACCAAAAGCGGAGGTTGGATCGGTGGTGTAGGCGCGATCATAAGCGCTGACCTGATCGTCGGCCACGGCCACGCCACAAGGGTTGGCATGTTTAACGATGACGCAGGCGGGCTGGGTAAATTGTTTTACACATTCGAGAGCCGCATCGGTGTCGCCAATATTATTATAAGAAAGTTCCTTACCTTGCACTTGGGTTGCGGTGGCAATACAAGCCTCGGCGGGCGTGGCTTCAACATAAAACGCCGCATTCTGATGTGGGTTTTCACCGTAACGCATGCCTTGAACCAGCTTAAACTGGCTGTTAAAAGTACGCGGGAAACTGCTATGTGCTTCGGGTTTATTGGATACCAACTTACCAAAATAGTTTGCGATTTTGCCATCGTAATTTGAGGTGTGTTCATAGACTTTAATGGCTAAATCAAAGTTAGTGTCACTGCTGACGCAGCCATTGGCACTACGCATTTCGTTTAGTACCGTTTCATAGTCACTGGCATTGACGACGACAGTAACATCTTTATTATTTTTAGCGGCCGCACGCAGCATGGTTGGGCCGCCAATATCGATATTTTCTATCGCCTTTTCCAGGTAGCAATCCGGATCGGCCGTAGCTTGTTCGAAGGGGTATAGGTTTACAATCACCATATCAATGGGTGGAATGCTGTGCTCTTTCATGATGGCATCGTCGGTACCACGTCGGCCTAAAAGTCCACCATGAATTTTAGGGTGTAAGGTCTTAACCCGGCCATCCATCATTTCAGGGAAACCCGTGTAATCAGATACTTCGATAACGGGGATATTGTTCTCGCTCAGTAATTTAGCTGTGCCACCTGTAGATAGAATTTCGATATTAAATTCAGAATGTAGTGTTTGTGCAAATTCAACAATGCCGTTTTTATCTGAGACACTGATAAGTGTGCGAGTAATTTTAGCCATGCGGGTAAGCCTTTTTATTGTGATACGGTTTTGAGGCTGAATTGTATCTTGTCAGAAGGATACATAACAGAGGTTCTTTATTGTTATATTAAAAAGATTTTTAACCATCAATGTATACTTTCAGGTACCTTCGTGGTTAATAAAAATAAATAAAGCACTAAAAAAAGGGGGAGTGGTAGCTGACTTTTAGGTTAAAAAGTAGAGGAAGAACAGTAGATGATTCGCCAATCTCACTCGGGGGGTGAGTAAGTTGATAGGCTATTTTTATGTAATTTTAGCGGTGCAGGCCGTAAGTTTTTAGTTTTTTACGAAGTGTTCCGCGGTTAATTCCCAAGACTTCAGATGCTTTGCTCTGGTTGCCATTGGTATATTTAAGTACAGCCTGGAGCAAAGGTTCTTCGACCTCGCCTAAGACCATATTATATAAATTACCTGCGGGGTGTCCGTTTAAAGCATTAAAATATGCATTTACAGAGTCCGCTACGCAGTCGCGCAATGGTTTGTCGAATGTTGGGTTGTTGGTCGTAGTGGCCTTGTCGGCGACTGGATCTGCCTCAAAATTCATGCTGCTATCTCCTCCCTATTTATCATTATATTAAAAAAATGTTGTGTCATTTCTAGTTGTTTTTCGATGGTCTCCGCTTTATTTACGGCTTGTCTAAAGGCCGCTCCATGCTTTTGACCCTTGCTGTACCAACTTATATGCTTACGCGCCATACGTACGCCGGTGTATTCACCATAAAAGGCATATAAGTTGTTTAAATGCCCGAGCAAAATATCACGTATTTCGGTGCTTGTTGGTGCGGGCATTATTTGTCCTGTTTGCAGGAAGTGATTGATTTCACGGAAGATCCAGGGGCGTCCCTGGGCGGCTCTTCCTATCATAACCGCGTCGGCTGCTGTGTAATCGAGGACAAATTTGGCTTTTTCCGGTGTGCTGATATCGCCATTAGCAATAACCGGAATTGAAATTCTACTTTTGACATCGGCAATGGTGTCGTATTCCGCATTACCTTTATACATACAGGCGCGGGTTCGGCCGTGAATAGCTAGCGCCTGAATACCGGATTGCTCGGCTATTTGGGCAATATTTAAGGCATTACGGTTTTCGGTATCCCAGCCGGTGCGAATTTTTAGTGTGACGGGAATATCAACTGCATCGACGATGGCTTCTATAATGTCTTTTACAAGGCTCTCATTTTGCATAAGTGCCGAGCCAGCAAGAACGTTGCAGACTTTCTTGGCCGGACAACCCATATTAATATCAATAATTTGTGCACCATTGTCGGCATTGTGTTTAGCCGCTTTTGCCATCATTGCCGGCTCGGTACCCATAATTTGAACTGAAATCGGGTCGGCTTCACCGTCGTGGTTGGCGCGTCGTTTTGTTTTTTCGCTGCCCCAGAGCAGCGAGTTGGATGAAACCATTTCCGATACGGCCATTCCCGCACCTAGTTGCTTACAGAGTTGACGGAATGGGCGATCCGTTACTCCGGCCATGGGAGCAAGAAGGACTTGGTTCGATATCTGGTGTGGTCCTATAAACATTGTGCTTTGTCTTACCTAAATTAAAGTTAAAGCTTTTCGGGGGGAAGGGTATTTTAACCATTTATATGTGGCGATAAAAGCATCAATTGCAATTTGCACCTGAATATTTGACTAAGGTGGCATTTTACAAACTAAAAAGAGGTTTGTTTCGCTATAGGAAGTAAAATTGGAAGTTGATGGCATCGCTGCCGGGGTCCAGAACCTCAATATTGAGTTGAACGGGCTTTTTGCTTGGCATCAGGGCGAAGGGTTTGTTGAGTAAGCCCAGGTATTCGGTGGGTTGAAAATAGCGTTGTGCAACCGTTGCACCGGTTAAATCAGTAAATTTTAGTAATATCGTTGGGTATGGCTGGGTATAGCTAGCTTGATTCATGATTGTGGCGCTAATAAGTAAAGCTCCCTTGATTTTAGGGTGTAAACGTACATCGCGATTAATAATTTTTATTTGTTGGCGGTCGTAGTTGCCGGTGTAACGACAAGGCGCTTTTTTACAGATAGAGACCAGCAAAGGTTGTAACGCGGGTAAGGCTTTGGCAATTGCCGTACTTTTAAAAAGTACCAGTTGATAGGCGCTCAGACTAATAAGGGCAATAATCGCAACAGTGTAAAACAGCCGTTTTTTTATACTCATTGGTGGTTGTTCCAATGAAGCGACGGCATGACGCAATCGATGTGGAACCACATCGTCTAAATCATTGCTGCTAAGGATAATTTCTTCATCAATATCGGGGTTATCAAATTCTGCCTCTAAATCAATGATATCGGAATCATCGTTATTAAATGTTTCAATGGGTTGCTCGAATGCAGGGGTATTAAAATTATTTTCAATAACATCTTCGTCATCTTCAAATTTGAGATTAGAGCCAACGTCGTCTGAGTCATCAAGAGAAATATTGATATTAATAGCGGTGTCGCTGTTGATAGCCGTGTTGCTGTTGTTATCAAGAGTGGCCGATATTTCATCTTCTATATTAAGTTTATTTTCAGTTACAGAGGTTCTGAATTTATCAAATTTTAAATCTGATATTTTAAGGCTGTCGGTACTGGCAAATAATTTATCAATGTCATCCTCATCAACAAGCTCAACATCCGCTTCGCTCTGCATTTCAATCACAAAATGGTCGGCATCATTTTCTTCAAAAGGTGTGGTGATGCTGTTGTTAACTTTGATTATATTGTCGATGGCTTTATGCAGGTCGTCATTTTCTGTTTTTGTTACTAGCTTATTGGTTGCTGGCATTTCCAGTGGCGTATTAACTGCGGCAAGTTGCTCTTCATCTTCTGATGGTAAATTGGCTTCATCAGGTAAGCCGACAAAATCAAATGTGTGTTGTTGCTTGTTGGCGTCTTCTTGTTGGTGGGTGGGTTTTGATGCCGGTTGATTAGGTGTACTATTCTTCTGGGTTTGTTGCGACGTATCACTATTATTGTCAGCGAGAGAGACGGTTGGAGTGGACTCTGATATGTCTGCTGTTTCTTTGAGCAATGCACCTTCATCAGCTTCGCTGACTGCTTCGTGGTATAAATTTAAATCGGGCTCATCATTATTGCTGATTATATTCTCGGCGGGCCTAAGGAAAATATCATGGGCTTTCGTTGCCGCGCGGGTATCCGTCGCAACGATTTCATCGTCAAGAATATTATCGAAGGCTGTTTCGCGAATATCGGGCTTGTCTGATTTTGCAATATCGACATAGGTTCCTTTCGATAGTTGCGTATCCAGAGCGTTGAATATAGCATCGATTTCAGATATGGGTTGATTAGTACTGCCTGTTGATACTGACGATTGCTGTTTTTGCGAAGGTTTAGGTGTATCCGTCGTTGCTTGTTTAATGGCTGGCGGTGATGTTGGCACTGCTTTGCTAGGGGCATAGTGAATATGCTGGCGAGCATTAAAAACATTTTTACATGAGCCGCAACGAACCTTACCCTGGGCCACCTGTAACTGGGCTTCGGTAACATTAAAATTTGTCTTGCAAATGGGGCAGCAGGTATACATTTGAGTACGTATGGTTAAAGGGGGTTAGTATAAGCTAAGGTGTTATGAAATGAAAATAGCCACATAAAAAAGCAGCCTCAAAAGCTGAGGCTGCCGGGGTACTTGTCTTAAGACAAATCTTTATAGGAAAGCTTTTTTCCTTCTGTTTAAGGGATTAAAAAAGCCCATTGCACGGTAAATGTAGTTGTATCGGTACCTGTTTTAAGGTCTGCTGAGTCCAGTTCGAATTTGATTGAGTTGGTATCGTCAATATCATAGCGAAGTGCAATAACATTATGGCTGGCTTCGGTGGTTGCTAACGCTCGAAAGTAGCTGTCATTAGCATTAAAACTCAAATCTTCATAACGAATAACGCCCTTGAGTGTTTCCGTAAACCAGTAGCCAAGTTGTATATAGTAGGCTTTACCGGTGTAGGTGCCGGATGTGCCAACTTTGTTAGTATTTTCAATATTATAGTATTCGGCAAGCAGATCAAAACCATCATCATTTTCGTAAGACACGTCAAAACCGATAATGGTCTGGTCAACAATAACCTCACCTTTAGTGGCAATGGCTGAGCCGGTACCGTTTGATTCGGCTACGGCACTGTTCATAAAAAAGATCGCAGCTTTTAATGGCAGGGCATCAGGTTTGTAAATGGTACGTAAAAAGATCGCTTTATTACTGTCTGCATCAGAGGTCGGGTTAATCTCAATTTCTGGTTTGTTTGCCGATGTTGCAGCAAAGCCGGCAGCCGAGGTGTTAAGTGACGGGCCATTGCCTAAGCCTAACTCATAACTAAGGTCACCACTGCCCAGAGTGAAATCACCATTGGCCATTAGCCCAACCAAATGGGTAGGTAATATACCGGCGGCACCGTCTTCAAAATCTAAGAAGAAGGGACGTGAAACAGTATCTTGCAACATTGCACCATGATGATAAGTACGATTCCAGCTGCCGAGCGGCGAATGGAAGCGGCCAGCGGCCAGTACAAAGCGGTCATCAAAGGTATGTGCAATCCACAAACGTTCCAGATCGGTAACTAGACCTGAGGCGGTATTTTCAAATACATACTCAACAAAGGCTCGCGTGTCATCGGATATTTGATGTGTCGCATAAAAGTCCAGGCCACCCAATGCGAAGGCATCATTGCTGCCAGCTTCGTTGCTGCTGCTGTATGTGATATCACCAAATAAACCAAAGTTAACCGCGTGGGCTGATGATATTTGCAGGCCAAAAGTGACAATGCTTATTAAGCTTATTTTCATTATTTTTAACATAATTGTAATCTCCTTATTTTGCGGTTAATAATAATTTGACTGAGTCGTTGACTGTTGTGCTGTCGACATAGCCCAGTGCCCCAGGGGTATTGGCCACCCAGTTAATAATGGCCGCATCGTCTTTTAATTTTTTTGGGGGGTAACCTTTGCCGGTAAACGATATTTTTGCCCAATAGGCTTTAAGTTGCGAAGGCTTCTTTTTTACAACGTTTAAATAGAAATCTTCGGAAACTTTTTTATCGGCTGGTTGATCCATAACGGTTACTCTTATACCGCTAAGTTTTTTTAACTTACCTAGCCAAAGTTTTTTAGCCTGCTTTGTGGTGATGCTATCAACACTAATGCCTTTGTTTGCGATAACGCTAACATCGGCCTGACTGGGTATGGGGATGAGCCCTAATAATGGTAAGAGTAAAATTTGTAGAAAAGCATATTTTTTTATGCGGCTTATCATGGATATTCTCCTTTTGTTATTCCATGCGTATTACTTTTAGGGGGAAGAAGTAATTTTTTATAAATATCAAGACAGTATTGCCCCTTATATGTAAGTGTCAAATTTACGTTATGAAAATACATTGTGCTGGAATAAAGCAATTAGCATACCGTTTAGCTTATAGGGGCTTTTTAATATAAGTTTCGCTTATTGAGGCGATAAATAAATTGAGACGTATTGAAGTGGACCACTAGTCGTTAGTGTTGCTGTAAAAAGTTCCATTTACGATAATTTGGGAGTCAAGTTATATTGAAAGCTCTAATGTTTTTAGTCTATCGGTCGATACTTAAATTTAAGATTTAAGGAAAGGTTTTGTTTCAACTTAAGTTAAAAATAGAGTTAAGAAAATAGGTGTGTGATGCAGTGGTTTAAAAATTTAAAAATAAAATACAAAATTTTATCGATAGCGCTTGTGGGTGTATTAGGTTTTTCGGTTTACCTTGGTATTAATTATCAGGTTACTCAGGTGAATTCATCCCGCCTTGATTCTATTCGTTTTGTATTATTTCCGTTACTTGAACGGGCCGATGCCAATATCGTACGTCTGGGTAGAATAAAAGATATCTGGAATTCTGCGGTTACCACAGGTGACGAAGATTTGGCGGATGATGCCGAAGTTATTGCAAAAAAAGTCCAACAGACGTTTGAGGATATTATTAAACTGGATCGTAGTGTTGCTAGCGATGTTAAGAAACTGCAAGGTCATTTTAATCAATATTTTAGTCGTGCAAAAATGCTTATTTTGGGGATGTTAGATGAATCGATCAGTGGTGAACAATTAAAAATACAGTCAACCGAGTTGGCCACAATTTTAAAGGCTTATGAAAGTGAGTTAAATGCATTTAGGAACAGGCATTATATTCGATTCAATAAGGTGCTAGAAGATGCTGACTTTTCTAGTCAAAATAATCTGTTATGGGGTTTGATGATAGGGGTGACTATTATTGTCTTGTTGATTGTTACGGCTGTACTGGTAAGCGAAGGAATTAATAAAGGGGTTAATAAAATCATACAGGCATTAATGAGAATGTCGGAAGGTGACCTTACTGCGCATGTTCAGCATGATCATCACGATGAAATAGGCCGGTTGGCTGATTACTATAATGATAGTGTGGATAAAAACAGGCATTTAATTGAAGAGATGATTGCAGGCGTTATTCGTTTAAGTGCTGTCTCGACAACCATGATGGTGGCAATGAATAAAACAACCGAAAGCGTTAACCAGCAACATATGCAAACCGAACAAATGGCGACCGCTATTACTGAAATGACAGCAGCTATTAGTGAAGTGTCTGAAACAGCGACTAAAACTTCGAATGCGACTCAGCTTGCTGACATTGAAGCGGGCAAGGGAGTGCAAGTGGTCAATAGTTCGGTGAACTCTATTAAAGCTTTGGCCGGGGATGTAGAGTCTGCCGTGGCTGCGATTGAGTCACTTAAAGAAGACAGTGCCAATATTGGTGTTGTGCTTGAGGTTATCAAAGGCATTGCTGAGCAAACAAATTTACTGGCGTTGAATGCGGCGATTGAAGCGGCGCGTGCCGGTGAACAGGGACGAGGTTTTGCGGTAGTGGCCGATGAAGTTCGTAGTTTAGCCAATCGAACTCAAGAGTCGACAATGGAAATTCAGACAACTATTGACAAGTTACAACTGGCAGCAAAGAATTCGGCGGAAGTCATGCTTCAAGGCCATACGCAAGCGCAAAAATCCGTCGAGCACTCAACTTCAGCGGGTGAGTTTTTGAAAAGTATTAGTTCAGAGATAAACTCGATTGCGGAAATGAATGCTTATATAGCAACGGCAGCGGAGCAGCAGACTTCAGTTGCTGAGGAGATTAATCGTAGTGTTGTTAGTATTAGCCAGTTAGCGGATGAAACCGCGAGTTACACTAAAGAGTCTAAGGCTAACGCAGCCGAGATGTCTGAGCTTTCTGATGCGATTGGTTTAATTGTTTCAAACTTTAAAGTCAGTTAACTTCTATTTTTATTCTTAACACTATGCAGGCAAACCCGGTCGTTCTGTTGTTTAAATAGTTGAATGGTAAACATGCTTGATTAAGCAATGAGTATATTGTTTGCTTATACTATACGGCAGCTGGATAATTCGACTATTCTGGGTTTGTTTTAGTTTCTTAAGTTTAATGAATTCTTTTCCAGATTTTATATTTTGGAATCCTCGAAAATTTAGAGTTATAAATGGTGATACCGTCATGTCAGGGAAGCGCATCAGGCATAAACTCATGTATGATTGTAAGAAACGGAGATATGAATAAATCCCTGGCTGCAATAGCAGGTTTATTTTTACCTGTTTGTTTTATTATATTCTTCTTTTTTAGTGAGTCAAAAGAGTTGTTGTTTAGATTATTTTTTTGCGGCCGGTAAGACATATCCAGTCATCTTGTTGCTTATAGATTTGAATTTCAAACATGGGCGAATAGGCTTGTAGAACGGTTTCGGCTTGTTCGGCTAAAATTCCAGATAAAGCGATTTGTCCTTGTGGTTTAATTAGGTTAGCCAGATGAGAAGCCAGTTTAATTAATGGTTGCGCTAATATATTTGCAACTAACAGATCTGCCTGCCTTGTTGGCGTAGGTTCAGGTAATTGAATTTGGAATAAATCTTTAACTGAATTCTTTGTTGCATTATCTTCTGTTGCCAATAAAGCCTGAGGATCATTGTCGATAGCCATAACGGAGCTTGCACCAAGCATTGCCGCTGCTATGGCTAAAATACCAGAGCCACAACCATAATCAATAATATGTTGTTGTTGCAGTGGTGTTTGTTCTAAAAATTCTAAACACATTGCGGTTGTTGGGTGGGTGCCTGTTCCAAAAGCCAGGCCGGGATCGAGTAAAATATTAGTGCTGTCGGTATGTTGTGCAAGATGTTCATCAGCATGATGGCTGGGAACTATCCATAAGCGCTCGCCGAATAACGTTGGCTTGAAATGTTCCATCCATTCTCTTACCCAGTTTTTATCTTCTAACGGGTTAAGGGTATATCGTGGACAGCTTCCTAGTTCATTGCTTATATGAAGCAAGACTTTATCCATATTGGTATTGGTATCGAATAAACCAATTACTTCCGTATCATTCCATAAAGGCGTTTCGCCAATAGGCGGTTCGTATAAAGGTTGATCCGCCGCATCTCGTAAAGTGACAGCACTGCAACCAGCATAGGATAAAATATCAGATAAGGTATTGGCTTGTTCGGTGTTGGTTTGTATAACGAGTTGAAGCCAGGCCATTGCTATTCCTGAATTTTTTTATTTTAACCACAACGGACATGAAGCACACAATGAAAATAATTTTAAAATATTGGTTATCTCTTGAACTGTGTTATTACATTCTATTTTAATGTTTACAATATTTATTCGTCGTGTTTTTCGTGTTCGTTGTGGTTAATATTTTTAATTAATACCAAGTAATTTTTCAAGATAATGAATATTCACCCCACCTGCTGCAAAGCCGGTGTCGTTACACAAACGCTGGTGTAATGTAATATTGGTATTGATGCCATCAATCACGATCTCACTTAAGGCTCCGCGCATTCTTGCCATGGCGATGTCGCGATTGTTGCCGTGGGTGATTAATTTGCCTATCATTGAATCGTAATAAGGCGGTACGGCATAGCCATTATATATATGGGTATCAACGCGTACACCGGGGCCGCCGGGCGGATGAAAGTTATTAATCATGCCCGGTGAGGGCATAAAGGTATCCGGATGTTCGGCATTTAAGCGGCATTCCACTGCGTGACCGTTAATTTTTATATCACTTTGCTTGTATTCAAGTGGTTCGCCAGAAGCAATTAATAATTGTTGCCGCACAATATCCACACCGGTAATCATTTCGGTAACAGGGTGTTCAACCTGAACACGGGTATTCATTTCAATAAAGTAGAATTCACCGTCTTCGTATAAAAACTCAAAGGTACCCGCACCTCGGTAATTAAATTCAACACAGGCATCCGCACACTGCATGCCGATTTTATTGCGTAACTCTTTGCTAATCCCCGGCGCGGGGGCTTCTTCAATTACTTTTTGATGACGACGTTGCATCGAGCAGTCGCGCTCACCTAAATGAATAGCATTGCCGTGTTCGTCGGATAAAACCTGGATTTCAATATGGCGTGGGTTGCCAAGGAATTTTTCCATGTAAACCACATCGTTATTAAACGCCGCGCCTGCTTCGGCTTTTGTTAATGCAATTGAGCTAATTAAAGCGGCTTCACTATGTACCACGCGCATACCACGGCCGCCACCGCCACCTGAAGCTTTAATAATAATCGGGTAACCGATATCTTTGGCTATACGCATGTTAGTTTCAGCATCGTCACCGAGTGGGCCATCCGAACCGGGTACGCAGGGAACGCCGGCGGCTTTCATTGTTTTAATGGCGGCAACTTTGTCACCCATAGTGCGAATGTTTTCAGGGCTTGGGCCAATAAAGGTAAAGCCGGACTCTTTTACACGTTCAGCAAAGTCGGCATTTTCAGACAGGAAACCGTAGCCGGGATGAATGCCAACGGTATCGGTGACTTCTGCGGCACTGATAACGGCGGGAATATTTAAATAACTATCCATTGATGGTGCTGGCCCAATACAGACAGACTCGTCAGACAAACGCACGTGTTTTAAATTACGATCGGCTTCGGAATGAATAGCCACGGTTTTTATACCAAGGTCACGACAGGCACGCATAATGCGTAGCGCAATCTCGCCCCGGTTTGCGATTAGAACTTTTTCAAGCATGATGATTCACTACCTTAAATAATTATGTGTCATTGAAAATAAAAATGTTTTTAGTTAAAACAGCTTTACTCAATCACAAATAATGGTTGGTTATATTCAACAGGCTGACCATTTTCTACCAGGATAGCTTTAACCACGCCGGCTTTATCAGATTCAATCTGATTCATTAACTTCATCGCCTCAATAATGCATAAGGTATCGCCTACGGCAACTGTTTGGCCGACTTCGACAAAAGATTTAGCTGTGGGGCTTGCTGAGCTATAAAAAGCACCAACCATTGGAGATTTAACAACATGGCCACTTATTTCTTCCTTCGGTATTTCAGCTGTGGCCGCTACTGGGGCTGTTGGTGCAGGCGCAGGTGCAGGTGCTGCGACAGCAACGGGGGCAGGGGCGACAACGGTATTGGCTGATTGACGGCTGATGCGAACAGATTCTTCACCTTCGTGAATTTCAATTTCGGCAATACCTGATTCTTCAAGTAGCTCGATGAGTTTTTTTACTTTACGTATATCCATGTTTTTTACTTCGCTTAATTGGTTAGACAGTTTGGGGGTTAAAATGTTTATCTGGTTTTTAATTTATTAATAATAGATTCAAGCGCCAGTGCGTAACCTTGCGCACCTAAGCCACTAATAACGCCAATGGCTATATCTGAAAAATAAGAATGCTGGCGGAATTCTTCGCGTGCATGCACGTTGGATAAATGCACTTCAATAAAGGGGATAGCCACACCGGCAATGGCATCGCGCACCGCAACACTTGTGTGGGTAAAGGCTGCCGGGTTGATAATAATAAATTCAACCTTATCGGCTTGTGCTTGATGAATACGTTCGACAATTTCATGCTCGGCATTACTCTGGAAACAACCCATGCTGTGTCCGGCTTGCGTGGCTTGGCTCACGAGTTGTTTATCAATATCTTCAAGTCGTGTTGCACCATAATGCTCGGGCTCGCGGGTGCCGAGTAAATTCAAGTTGGGACCGTGAATAACCAGTAGGTTTGCCATTATGTGTATTTAAAGCCCGTTTAGTGAAAATTAGCTGCAAACTTAATCATTTTGACAGCATTTGTAATTGTTTTGTGTATTTTTGAATCAGTATTGTGCCTTAATTTGGTTATTTTGTCTATAAAAACGAAAATAAGCGAAATTCGGAGCATTTTGACGGAGTTTAAAGCCTTCTACTGTGATAGAAACACTATTTTTGGTTAAAAAATAAGCAAAAATAATTTAAAGAGTAAAATTTAGACAGTTTTACTCGGAAATGGGAGGGAGAGAGTTTTGAAAGATGTTAGTGAGTAGCATTGGTGCAATAAAATTTGATTACTTACAACAAAGGTTTAACGATCTCTTCAATATTCTCGAATGATACTTCACGTGAAAAGCGTTTAACAATATTGCCCTTGCGATCGATGATAACCGTGAAAGGTAGAATGTTTAGCCGATTACCATAATCCTGACTCAGTTGAATACCTTCTAGTTCGGCAATCAGAATGGGGTAATTCATTCCCATTGGATCGGTAAAATCAACCACGGCATCTTTTTCGTCAAGCGCAATACCAACGAAAGTAACGCCTTTATCCTGATAGGTTTCCTGAAACTGAATAAAGGCCGGCATTTCACGGCGGCAGGGTGGGCACCAGGTTGCCCAGAAATTTAAAATAACCACTTTGCCATCCCATTCAGATGCTGAACGGGTTTTATCTTCCAGGTCTTTTAAGCTGTAGTTTGGTCGACGACTGGATTTAACTTTTTTAACGGCTACCTTCGTGGTAGCCGTATCAGCAGTAATATTCTCTCCGCTGTTTCGGCTGGAGTATTGATTTGCAACAAAACCGGTAATCACGCCGATTATGGCAATAACAATAATAAATTTATTGTTCATAGTGAGCCTTTAAATTTGGATAGCATTGATTAATTAAGATTTAGTCATTCTCGCACACGCCTTCGCTAGGATTTGGGAATGACTTAATTTCTAAACTTTTATTTAATAACCCGATTAACACGTTCAATAAATTGCTTAGCGTCCATTGCGCCGACAATTCTAAAGCGACGTTTTTCTTTTGAAGTTGCTTTATCAAAGAATAAAATTGCAGGTGGCGCGGTTACTTTTGTGTGTGCTAGCAAGCGTTTATCCTGCTCATCATTCGCGGTCACATCTGCCTGTATTAATACAAAGTTTGCTTTTAATAGTTTTTGAACCGCTGGGGCGCTAAAGACATAATCTTCATAGACTTTGCAATAGGTACACCAGTCGGCATAGTAGTCGAGCATCACGCCTTTACCGAGAGCCTTTGCTTCTTTGAGTGCGGCATTTAAGTCTTCAATGGTTTTGACGCGCTTAAATTTTAAATGCTGTGTTTGTGCTGAACCAGCGCTGTCGCTACCGCCTACCAGGCTTGAGCCATGGAAAGGATCCTGTACATTACGTGCGCCGGTTAAACCACCCAGCATAACGATAACGCCATAAATAATAACGACAACACCGAGTCCTTTCCATAATTTACTCCAGCCCGATGCCGCTTCTTTAATAGGTTCGAGTGCACCTAAATAAATACCGGAGACAATAAACAAGATGGCCCATAGCATCATTAGAGTTGTTGAAGAGATAAAGCTGACACGTTCTAGCATTAAGATAGCGATTGCCAGCAAGATAACACCGGCGGTGTATTTTACGATGTCCATCCAGCTGCCTGCTTTTGGCAGGAACTTACCGCCCGTTGTGCCTATAATTAATAATGGTAAACCGAGGCCATTACCTAAAACAAACATGGATATAAAGCCGAGGAATAAATCACCCTCTTTTGCCGCTAGTGTGAGTGCGCCAATAATAATGGGGCCAGCACAGGGGCCGATGATTAAGGCTGAGAGAACACCCATAATCGCAACACCGATCAGGTTGCCACCTCTTTGTTTGTTGCTGAATTGGCTAAGTCTGCCTTGCAGAGAGGCCGGTAATTGAATAGTAAAGAAACCAAACATAGAAAACGCGAGAGCGACAAAAACAAGCGCGAAAGGAATCAGTATTGCGGGGCTTTGGAAGTATGCCTGGATATTAAATGAACCCGAAACCATACTAACCAGCAAACCCATTGCGCCAAAGGTAAGTGCCATTGCTTCAACATAAACCAGTGACATGACAAACGCGCCCATGGTGGTTACTTTCTCACCCTGACCAACGATAATACTCGACAGGATTGGAATCATTGGATACATGCAGGCGGTAAAGGCCAACGCTAAACCACCCAGGAAGAAGCCAATAATAATTTTCCACAGCTCGCCCGAGCCGAGTAATTGTTCGTATTGATCCTGTTCTGATACAAAGCCTGTTTGGCTTGATGGGGCAGCTGCCGCACTGTTTGTTATTACGCCGCCAGGCGCGACATTAATTTCAACTATTTTTTTTATGGGCGGGTAACATATGCCGGTTTTTTCAGCACAGCCCTGATAGGTTATTTGTAATTTGGTTTTAACCGGTTTGTCGGTTGCGTTAACAAGATCAATGCTGACATTTACTTTATTGTGATAAACCTCGATACGGCCAAAAAACTCATCATCTTTTATGTCACCCTTAGGGTAAGTCGCCTTGCCAACGGTTACTCCATTGCCTTCTTTAATAACCAGCTTAAACTTATCGCGATACATGTAGTGGTCGGGTGCGATTTCCCAATGGGCATTAACGGTATTGTCTTTTATGTCATAACCGAACTGGAACGCTACATCAGGCTCTAAAATCTCATTTTCATCTTCGCCTAAGCCAAGGTTAGAGCTCAATGAGCTTAGAGCAGATATGCCATCATCGGCGGCCATCGCGGGGTTAAAGCTTAGGGAGAGAATGAAACTAGAAAGGAATACCAAGAGGAGAGATTGTTTTTTTAACATACAAAATAGACCTGTTGCGGGGTTATTGCCCGTATTGTTGATTATTATTGAGCGTAAAGCTTCTAGTTGAATAGTAGCAGACCGTGCTTCTTTCTCTAAGTTCAAGTATGGCCTTATGTCGGTTGCCAGACAATGTGTCATTACACAGCTTATTTATCAATTAAGTCGGATAAATTATTATTTTAAGTAGCTGATATATTACAGTAAATCACTATAAAGTGTTGTTTAAGTGGATTGCTCTTTAACGGCTTGTGTTATCCAGTTTAAGTAATTTTGAGAACCCGATTCAATATTAACCACAATAAACTCAGGGGTATCGTAGGGGTGGTGTTCTTGTATGAAGTACTCAAGCTCAACTAGCTTGGATTGTGTTGTTTTTATAATAAGTAAGCTCTCATTGTCATTCTCAATTTTACCATTCCATCGGTAAACAGATTGAATATTGGGGATGATATTTACACAAGCCGCCAGTTGCTGCTTTATCACTCTGCGTGCGAGATTGTTTGCCACTTCACTATTCGGGCAGGTGCTTAAGGCAATGCAATGATTGGACTTCATAGCATTAATGGGTCGTTTGAGTCATTTTATTGTTTTGGAATTATTGTTTAATCATGGTTAATTTTCAGGGTATCCTTTAATATATCAGCATTCAAATGGCTTGATAAAGTAGATTTTAAAAATAAAAGAAACAAAAATACTTAGCATGAGGGTTTAAATCCTGAAATTCGCTCCCCATTTAAACTGTATGCCTTTTTTTCGTATTTTATTATTGTTGTTTTTAAGTATTCCGGTGCTGGAGATCTATTTATTGATCAAAGTGGGGGATATTATTGGTGCGTTTCCAACAGTGATTCTAGTGGTACTAACAGCAGTTGTTGGTGTGTGGTTACTTCGCTTGCAAGGCTTTGCAATCTTGGCGCGTGCGCAGCAAAGTATGGCTCGTGGCGAGATGCCGGCAACGACGCTTTTCGAGGGGGTGATGTTGTTTTTTGCCGGTGCTTTGTTGTTAACCCCTGGTTTCTTTACGGATGCCATTGGCTTTATTCTATTAATCCCGTTTACCCGGCAGTGGATTATCGCCTATATATTAAGGCATGGGGTTATTTCTGGCGGCCAATTCTATGCCAATCGTTCTGAAACTCATTATTCGCAGTCCTCTGCATCATCTAAAAAAACGATAGAAGGTGAATATACTTCACACGATGATTAAAAATTTGTTTTTTTAACTAAAGCGTTACTATTTAACACTCCTTCTTTCACCTCTGTTTTTACTCTGCATTTAATTTAACGCACTTATTTTGTTGTATATCCTACCGAATTATTATTTAAGCGGTCAATAATTTTTGCTGCTTTGTACTTATCAGGATTTCCGACTGCAATCACTTTTTGGTTTATGATTAAGGCTGGGAATGATTTTAGGTTAAGCTGGTCAGCCAAGGTTTGTCCCTGAGCCTGTTCCAGGTCAATAACTTCAAGTTCAATATTCTGTTTTTTACATGCCTCTTGCCAAACGTGTTGTGTTTTTACACACGACGAATAAGGGCCGGCTAATAGTAATATTAACTTCATTGATTATGAATTATCCACATTTGTTGTATGGTTCCATGTGAAAAAACTGTTAGTATATTAACGTTGTTCAGAATGTGCTTGTCCTTGATTAAGGTCAAGTTCTCCTGGTTTATAATAAAAAGGGTGCAAATCTCGTTATGGAATTTAATCGTATTATTTTTGACGAGTTTAAACATATACCACTATTTGAAGCCTTGGATGATGCCCAGCTTGAGGCCATTTTTTCCACAACAAAAGAAATCTCCTTACCTGCTAAGGCGCTCCTGTTTGAAAGAGGGTCTTCAGCCGAATATTTTTATATGTTGCATAGTGGGCAGATAAAACTTTTCTTTCTATCTGAAGATGGAGATGAAAAGGTAATGGAAATTATCTACCCGACACAAACATTCGCAGAAGCAGTAATGTTTATCCCTCAACATATTTATCCTGTAAGTGCAGAGGCAATTACTGAAAGTAAACTTTTTCGTTTTGAAATAAGTTTTTTTCGTAACCTTCTTGAAGAATCAAAAGAAACCTGTTTTCGTTTGCTGGCCATTATGGGTAAGCGTTTGCATGCAAGGGTGAATGAGATTGATAATCTGACCTTACATAATGCGACTTATCGACTTGCTGTCTATTTATTGGGGCAACTTCCTGTTGATGTGGCCGAATTATCTGCTATCCATCTAAGTACACCTAAAAATATTATTGCTTCACGCTTATCTATTAAGCCTGAAACTTTTTCCCGTATTATGATGCAATTAAGCAGGAAGGAACTGATTGAGATTAATGGTAATGAAATCACCTTATTGGATGTGAAAGGGTTGCGAGCATTATTATAGATTAGCCTTTCTTTATACTCATTAGCTATCGTACAAGTACCGATGTTTATTCTGAAAGTATGGGATAAACAATTAATTGTGCTATTGTTTCAATAAAAATTAATCTTATAATTTTGTATTTGCTAATGGTTAGTCAGTTTTAATACTAAACGGCAGGATTTTAAGTATGGAGTTAATTAAATGGAATGACCTGTTCGCTACCGGTATTGCGGGTATCGATCACGAGCATGGTGAGTTGATTGCAACGATAAATTCTTTTTATTCAAAGTTGGCACAGCACCCTGATAGCAACGAATTAATTAATATACTGAATGATATTTATGGGGCTATTCATGCTCATTTCATGCTTGAAGAAAGATTAATGAAAAAATATGGCTATGGCGAATACGAGGAACATAAGAATGATCATGCACGATTACTTGATGACATTCGTGATATCGTGGTCGATCTTGAGGCCACGTCAGACTTTAATAAACAACAGTTGCAGGAAAAATTAAATAACTGGTTTCTGATTCATTTTAAAACGTATGATGCTAGGCTGCATAAACTGTGCAATTAATGGGCAGTCAAAAGAAAATTATCAATACTTTAATTTATATAGACTAAAAAAACTGAAGATAATTTTTTTAAGCAAGACGTTATGCGTATTGTCAGCTTTTATTTAATATCAATTTGAATTTTTTTGAGCTTGAGCTAGAGTTAGCCTTAACATATGTTAAAAGTAGTTTAATAAATAGTTATATGCTAATTACTGAAGAGGGATAATTTAGCGTAAATTTTGTTATTCTTGATGTAAGTCAATTTTTGCACACATCGATGCCTATAATATTCAGCGTAAGTATGGATTCAATAATTGGAAATCAATTTTCGAATTCGGGCTGCCAGTTTGGTTAACTGCTTGATGGTATGTTAATAAAAAAAACTGGTATTTGTAAATGAGCCTTGCACACTTACAATAAAAATAATCCAAAGAGTTATAAGGAAGATTGCTATGACAGAACAAAATGAAAATTCTAATGATAATGCTGAACGGATATCCGGGATGCAATCTCTACTAGACAACCCCTTTCTTTTACTTTTTATCGGTGTTGCAATGCCCACTGTTTTTTATATTGTGTGGGGAATAATGGAAATTGTAAATCTTCCAGTTGCACCATAACTGTTCCATTTCCATTATTAATTTTAGGAGATTAGCTTATGACTACATTTATGCCGCCTGCAGATCGCAATTGGTGGGGAGTACCTGTTGGCCGACAGGAGCTTGTCTGGATTGCGATAGCACTAGTCTGGTGCATAATAATGTTCCTGATGATGCCTTTATGGCATGTGTACGGTAAACAAAATCTTTCCACTGAAGCTTATCAAACAACGCCGGCCAAGTACGGTGCTCAAGTTGAAGCGATGGTAAGTAAGTATAAGGTTGGTGAGGAGTCGGGTGTTCCGATTGTTGAACCACCCATTGGCAGCGACGTCTACATGTTGGGGCGTTTATGGCAGTGGTATCCGATATTGAAGTTGAAAAAGAATAAGGAATATCGGTTACATCTTTCTTCTATGGATTGGCAACACGGTTTTTCGCTGCAACCTGATAATATTAACTTACAGGTAGTACCCGGCTATGACATGGTGTTGAAAATTACACCAGATAGGTCTGGTGAATACAGTGTGATTTGTAATGAATATTGCGGTATTGGTCACCATACAATGGTGGGCAAAATCTATGTGGAGGATTGATTAAGATGTCTGAATTTCGTGTCTGCCCCGATTCCGGGTTTTATTTTCATAAATCAGCAGAAAGTCTGATGAAGGTTAACGCTGTTGTCGGTATTGTTGCGTTGTTGGTTGCCGGTGTTTTGGCGATTGGTGTCGTACTAACCCGTTGGCAGGAAGTTCACATTCTGCCTGCTGATATGTTTTATATGGTTCTGACCGGGCATGGTCTTAATGCCCTGATTTTCTGGATCATCTTTTTTGAGATGGCGGTTCTACACTTTGCCTCCTCGACATTGTTGCGCTGTCGTTTGGCAACACCGAGATGGGCATGGGCTGGATTCTTCCTAATGCTAATTGGTGCCATTATGAATAATGTCGCCGTGTTTAGTGGTAAGTCCAGTGTCATGATGACCTCGTATGTGCCAATGCAGGCGGAGCCACATTTTTATCTGGGATTGATTTTGTTTGCGGTTGGTGCGCTTCTACAGGTATTTGTGTTCTTTGGAACACTCGTTATTGCACAGCAGGAAAAAACCTATGTAGGCTCCGTTCCGCTTGTTACCTTCGGTGCCATTACGGCGGCGATCATTGCCGTTTTCACTATTGCTTCCGGTGCCATCATACTTATCCCGACGTTTCTCTGGTCAATAGGCTACGTCAGTCATATTGATGCGGAAATGTACCGTGTTATCTGGTGGGGTATGGGACATTCATCACAACAAATTAACGTTGCTGCTCAAGTGTCTCTTTGGTATCTGATTGCGGGTATTTTGTTTGGTGCGCGACCCATGTCTGAAAAAGTCAGTCGTTTTGCATTTTTACTTTATATTTTCTTCCTGCAATTAGCGTCGGCTCATCACATTCTGGTTGATCCGGGTATCAGTTCAGAATGGAAAATATTCAATACCAGTTATGCGATGTATCTGGCGGTGCTCGCCAGTATGATCCATGGCTTAACCGTTCCTGGTTCTATTGAAGTTGCTCAACGTGGCAAAGGGTATACTAAGGGTTTATTCGAATGGTTGCGCAAGGCGCCGTGGGGGAATCCTGTCTTTTCTGCGATGTTTATTTCTTTAGTCACGTTTGGGTTTATTGGTGGTATTACCGGCGTGGTGATGGGTACGGAGCAGATCAACTTGATTATTCATAATACAATCTATGTGCCTGCACATTTCCATGCCACGGTGGTGATGGGGACGACATTGACATTTATGGCTACAACATATTTGTTGATCCCTGTTTTATTCCGTCGGCAAATGTTTTTACCCTGGATGGCTAAATTGCAGCCCTATATCTTTGGTGGCGGCATGACCATTCTTATACTGTTTATGTTAGGTGCAGGCACGATGGGCGTAGCCCGCCGTCATTGGGATATGGATTTTGCCGGTGCGGCGATGGCATTTCAATATCCGGCAATTGCTTATACATTGATGGCCGTTGGGGCAATTGGTGGCTTGTTTGCTATTGTTGGTGGCGCCATGTTTGTGATTGTTGCCGTGGGCTCATTGTTGTTTGGTAAAAAGCTGGAACCTTCTGCCGGTATTCTGGAAAGTTTTGCTGGCAAGCCTTTGCAAGCCTCAGCCTATACAATAGACCAGCCTGAAGTATTGCAGATGGCACCCAAGTTGGATGATTCGCATCATGCGGCTACTAAAGGTAGCTTTGAGGCGCCCGGCACGTTTGCTCTGGCGATGTTATTGTTAGTGACCTTTGTGGTGTACTACTTTATTAACTGGAAGTATCTTGCTTCCGTCTGGCCGTTAGGTTAAAGCTTAACAGTTAGACTTTAGCCGTTAGAATTAACGGGCGGGATATTCCCGCTCGTTTTTTTTCGCAAATGTAAAATACTTTTGTCTGGCTATGTGTTCTAATCTTTGAGAACCAGTTATTTATTCAGGACAAAGAAAAACTACCTTTCATGCGCCAGATATTTGTCTTTATTATGCTAGCATTCGGCCTGCTATTTTCTGTGGCACTTGTGGCTGATCCTCTATCGAAATCAAAGCTGAAAGCACAACCAGAATCTAACAGTACGATCCAGAAGTTTCAGTACAAAAAAGCATTGCAGGAAAGCCAGGATGCGATAGGGAATCGACTATCAAACTTTCGCTTAACCGATGCTTCAGGTAAAGGAATTTCATTGCATGACTTTCATGGTAAACCGCTAGTACTAAGCCTTGTTTATACTAGTTGCTACCAAACTTGTCCGATGACGACCCGACACTTATCAAAAGTAATAGAAAAAGCCAGAAAGATATTAGGTAAAGATAAATTTTCTGTGGCTCTATTGGGATTTGATAGTCAGTTTGATAATCCTCAGGCAATGAAGCACTTTGCCAGAAAGCAGGGAATTGATGATGCCAACTGGTCTTTATTAAGTGCGGATGCCAAGACGATTATGGCGTTAACTAAAGAGTTGGGTTTTCTTTTTTTTACTTCACCCAGAGGGTTTGATCACGTAGTACAGGTAACCATTATTGACTCTGACGGGCTTGTTTACAGACAGGTTTATGGTGAAGTATTTAATACACCGTTACTGGTCGAGCCATTAAAGGAGCTACTGCTAGGGCGCCCACAACCAAACCAGACTTTGTTTTCGGATCTAATTAACAAGGTACGTTTTTTTTGTACCAACTATGATCCAGCAAGCGACTCTTATCATTTTGACTATTCGTTATTTATTGGCATGTTCATTGGTGCAATAATAATTATTCTTATACTCATGTTTTTAGTAAGGGAATATCGGCGAGGTAGGCATTCACATTAAACTTGATGGTGATCAAGTTAATACTGGATGTTGTAATTATAATGTGATGTATGATTTAAATTTTGCTATCAATTATTATCTGGAAGTAACTGTTGAGTTTTATTAATCCCCTCAAGCGTGCTTATCTGGCTATTGACGCCTGGTTTAATATCGCCTTCGGTTCAGAATGGAATCCACTATACAATTTAGGTCGGTTGAGCTTTTTCTTTTTCTGGGTTGTTTTTATTAGTGGCCTATACTTGTTCATCTTCTTTGATACCAGTCTTTCCGGTGCATATGCTTCAGTTGAATATATAACAAATGAACAATGGTATCTTGCTGGCGTTATGCGAAGTTTGCATCGTTATGCCTCGGATGCCGCTATCGTTACAATACTGCTGCATATGTTTCGAGAGTTTGCATTGGGACGATACAATGGCTTTCGCTGGTTTTCCTGGATTAGTGGTGTGCCAACACTCTGGTTTGTTATTACTCTGGGTATAACCGGATATTGGCTGGTATGGGATGAGCTTGGCTTGTACGTGGCGACGCTATCTTCACGGCTGATTGATGCCTTGCCTCTTATTCCCGGTTCGATGTCACGCAATTTTGTTGGTAACCAACTTTCAGACAGGTTCTTTACATTAATGGCTTTCCTGCACTTTTTAGGTCAACCATTGCTTCTGGTTTTTGCTCTCTGGATTCATGTTAAACGTTTGTCTAATGTAAAAGTAAGTGCACCTAAAGGTCTTGCCATAGGCAGTTTTATTGCTTTGTTGGCTTTGTCGCTATGGATGCCAGCGGTTAGTCACGAGTTGGCAGATTCCGGGAAGGTAACAGCCGTATTAAAGCTTGACTGGTTCTATCTTAATGTCTATCCGTTAATGGATTACTATACCGCTGGTCAGACTTGGGTTATAACTTTAAGCATTACTTTACTTCTAATGCTCTTGCCTTGGCTATTGCCAAGGAAATCTCAGCCAGTTGCTGAAGTTCACCTGGATCATTGCAACGGTTGTGAACAATGCGCCGAAGATTGTCCATACGATGCAATTACTGTTCAGGCACGTACCGATGGCGCAAAATTTGAAAATGAAGTAAAGGTAAATGCACATCTTTGTGCATCCTGTGGTATTTGTGTTGGTTCATGTCCATCATCTAATCCGTTTCGCTCAAAAGGTGAGTTATTGGTAACCGGGATTGATATGCCTCAAATGCCCATTAATGAAATTCGCAACCACATGGATAAAGCGATTGTTAAACTTCAGGGTGATAGCAAAATTATTATTCTGGGTTGTGAAAATGCACTGGATTTTTCCATACTTGAAGCACCGAATTTACAAGTAGTCAGTCTATTTTGTATCGGCATGATGCCGGCAACTTTAGTGGAATATGCATTAGCTAATGGTGCAGATGGTGTATTGGTTACCGGTTGCAGAACAAACGATTGTTATTATCGTTATGGTAATGTCTGGATGGATAAACGTTTTGAAGGTAGTCGTCAGCCCATTCTTCGCCGCCGTGCAGTGCGGACACGAATTAAAGTATTTCGTGCGGCGGTAACAGATCGCAAGAGTTTGCATCGGGAGCTTACTGTATTTCAAAACCACATTAAAATGCTGAACAGAGATGTTGAATAAAATTTTACGGTATGGATTACAGATATTTAATTATCTGATTTTTATGGGAGTAGTAGGATATTTTTCTATTTACCCAGCGTATTATCAGCTTGAAGTCAATCAGGCAGTTATTACACTATCGTTTACACATGTAACAAAAATACGTGAAAGCTGTCGGAAGCGCTCACAAGAAGAATTAATGAAGTTAGCACCTAATATGCGTTTACCTGTGGACTGCCCTCGCGAACGTTCACCACTTAAACTTGAGTTGTATCTGGACGGTAAGCTTATGACCAAGGTGGAAATAGAACCCATCGGATTTCATCAAGATCAGAGTGTTAATTTATTTCGACGTATAAAAGTGAATGCTGGTGAACATACGCTGCTTGTATGGATGAACGATGATGTGAATGTGGATGGGCCGACCTATCAATATAAACAGAACGTTCTATTAAAACCTGAGCAACTGTTATTGATTGATTTTGATGCAGTTTCGGGTAGATTTTTCACTGAGTAATATTATATAAAGTTATAGATTAAGTAGAGGTAGTAAATAGTATGGAAAGTGTAAATGTTAACGCAATAACAGATAGTTTTATACTTGAAATTCAGGACGCCCGAGGGCGGCGGTTAACGATAGGGTGGTTATTGTTATCACTGGGTGCATTAGTGATAGGTGGACTTTTTTCACTGTTGATAGTGCTTTCACGCACACCGTATTTTCAGGAAATTATTCCTTGGGTTGATTTTTTTCATACGGCATTGGTCGTGCATGTTGACATGACCGTACTGGTCTGGTTTCTTGGTTTTGCTGGTGTACTCTGGAGTATTAATCGTCGTTCACAGAATATTGGGTTTAGCTGGTTTGCTCTAGCTCTGTGTGCATCGGGAATGGTGGTGATTACACTGGCTCCCTTTTTTGGTGCAGCTGAACCGTTAATGAATAATTATATTCCAGTATTGCAACATCCTTTGTTTTTATTTGGCCTGGGTTTATTGGGTGCGGGTTTTACTGTGCTTGTATTAAGTGGTCTATTCTTTTCTCATTCAGTTGGCTCGATGATTAGTGGTGAAGGAGCACTTCGTTTTGGTTTATACACGGCATTGATTGCCGCATTAATTTCGATTGCCATGCTGATAATTTCTTATATTGATATGCCTGTATTTGCTGCGAGCACTTATTTTTATGAATTACTTTTTTGGGATGCAGGCCATACTCTACAATTTATGCATATTCAATTGATGCTTGTTAGCTGGCTATGGATGGCAACGGTTACGGGGATTGGTATGAGGTTATCGCCACGTGTTGCTCTGATTATATTTGCAATGGGCTTGTTACCTATTATATTGACACCTTTTGTTTATATGATGTTTGATTTAGGGGCGGCAATGCATAAACATGCAATGTCTTTGCTGATGCAATATGGTGGTGGTTTGGCTGCTTTACCTATTGGATTGATTATCCTTTTTGGATTTTTTAATAAAAATCAAAGTAAGATTAAAATGAGCCCTGAATTTAATGCACTCGTATTTTCCATGCTGTTGTTTGGTGTGGGTGGGGTGATTGGTTTTATGATCAGTGGCAGTAATGTAACTGTACCGGCACATTACCATGGTTCGATTGTTGCTGTTACTTTAGCCTATATGGGAATTACTTTTCATCTATTGCCACGTCTTGGTTTTAAACCTGTTACAAGTAGGCCTGCAACATGGCAGCCGATTGTCTATGGGGGAGGGCAGTTATTACATATTATAGGTTTGGTCTGGTCAGGTGGTTATGGTGTGCAGCGTAAGACGGCAGGGGTTGAACAGGGGCTAGTTGATTTGGAACGTATTATTGGTATGGGAGTAATGGGGTTAGGTGGTTTTATAGCTGTTATTGGCGGAATTATGTTTCTAGTGATTGTGTTTAAATCTATGTGGCCAAACAAAATGAGTCAGGCAATATAAAGTTAATAGTTATTCCCTGTTAATTCCAGTTCCCCCCCTTTGTTATAAATGCTGGCAGTGATGACGTCTTTAAATATTTAGAAACTCCAGTCTCTGGATTTGTGGCCTTTTTTTTCTTGTACCGCTGATAGTTGCTTCATAATCTCATCGCGGTTCATGAGTAGTGAGTTATTTCCAAGTCGTTGAAACACATCTTCTTCATGCGCATTATGTTCATTTAATGCCTTGTGTAAGGGCGATAGTGATTCTATAAAGTGATCAATATTTTTTGTTTTTATAATACAAACCAGATCACGTAAGAGCCTAACAATATTATCATGCTCTTCATGGAGTAGAGGTATTTCATCATTTGGGTCATCTTCATTTTTTTCAAAAAGTGGGTAGAGTACTTCATCTTCTAGTTGCATGTGAAGTTTTAGCTTACTTATGAAATCATTGAATAAACGTATCGCATCTTTCCAGTCTGCCATTTCTGCTGCCATTTCACATTCAGTGAGTATGGCATCATATTTATTGTGGTCATGTACTAGCCAGTTAGATTGTTCATTCATGGTTGAACCTCGTGGTTTTTTGTAATATGTAACACAAGATAATTACTTTCATTAGCTGCTAATTATGAGTTTCTTCTGAGTTTGGTAATATTATTGCTGGATTTTCTAAAGTCTGTTTTTTATCAGGTTGATTAGTCTGTATGTTTTTTGTTTGTTGTTCTGTTTCTATTGGAGCAAATATTGACCGTATAATATTAAACGATACTATCGCTAGTATTGTTATGATCACAAGAAAAATAAGAGAACGATTGGGTAATCGTTTTCCCATTCTAATTTCAATACTATTTAATATATAGTCAGATAGGCCATAGAGTATTAATGCTGCAATGGTGTAGTATATAAGTTCCATAAGAAAGTCCTTAATAGCAGGGCTATTGCCAATAGGTTAGTTAGTATAAATATGAAATGACATCACATAGATTGTGACGCCACTGACCGAAACATAAAGCCAGACTGGCAGTGTCCAGCGAGCAATTTTTTTATGTATACCAAATTTGCTACGTATCGCCAATCCTGCAGTAATAAGAACCATTGGAAATACAATGGCAGCAAGTATTACATGCGTGGCAAGTAATGAGAAATACAGATAGCGTATGTTACCTTGCCCGGCAAATGGAATGTAGCCAACTTTGGCATGATAGTAGAGATAAAATATCATAAATATAACCGAAACAAAGAGTGCTGCAATCATACAGGTTTTATGTGTCGTTTTATTTTGTTTGCGAATATTGATATAGCCAAAAATAACCAATGTGGCAGATAGCGTATTAAGCAGTGCCAGGGTGTGTGGAATGTAGGGGATAATATTCAAAGTTATTTTCTTTATTATTAAATTATTATTGAATTGTAAATACAAGTCATTATTAGAACCCGCTTGTTATTTTATTTCAAGTACAATTATTGCTTTTAAGTTATTGTATTTATTCAGAAAATGAACGATATGTTCAAAACATATCATGAATTTTGATATATTGAGAAGTAATTGTCGCCGCATTATGAGGGGGAGAAAATGAGGCAACAATTTTCATTTCTGGATTTAGCAAAAAAATAGAGCTTGTATGGCTCATTAAATACTCACCCGGAGTATCGGTTGGTTCTTTAATATAGGCTGCAGCAAATTGTTTGGTGAATTTAAGCAGATTATTAGGTTGTCCGGTAACAGCAATAAAATCTGGATTAAAAAATGTGACATATTTTCCAAGCATTTTAGGATTATCCCGCTCTGGATCGACGGATACAAAAATAACCTGCATATTCAATGCGGCTTCAGGTGTTTTCTTTAGCATATTATTGATTTGTTTTAGTGTGCTTAGCGTTGTTGGGCATACGTCAGGACAATGAGTGTAGCCAAAGAATAAAAAACTCCACTTACCTTTAATATTTTTTTCTGTAAAGGCTTGTTCATTTTGGTCGATGAGTGTGAAAGCTTGCAAAGGGATTGCATATGGGCGTAACACAGCAATGAGATCTTGAGGAATAGTTTTTTTGCTGTACTTCTGATTAAAGAAAATGATAGCGATAAGAATTATAAAAGAAATAAAAAGGATAACAGTACCTTTTGGGAATTCTTTTTTTGTTACCATTATATTGCAACCTCTATTTTTTTGATTTTCGCCACTCACCTGTAAACCACCAAGCAAAAGTTATAGCCATAATGATATTAATGGCAATTCCAAGTATAAAAAATGCGGATAAACCTCTTGAGTCTTCAATCAGTATTTTTTTATGAGTGGTTTTCTTTTGTGTCAGTATTTCTTCAGGTATTTTATTATTAGCTACAGCATTTATTTCGACACGACTTTCCAGATGGCTTGTTGGGTTGGAATATGCCGGGAAGGATAAAAAATATCCCATTAAACTCAAGCTTATCAACACGAGAAGCCTAAGATATTGTTGAGATAAAATAGTGTACCGTTTCATAGTATATAGGATAACATTTAATTGTTAGTTTTTCTTCTGATTAATATAGTTAGTTTTTTTACTTGTTCGTATTGCTTGTACACAACAGAATTCTAGTGCTATTCTGTCACGAGTTTATAGCATTAGGGATTATTAATATGAGAATTATTTTTTCTGTGTCGCCAGTATTGAAACTGGCATTGAAACCAGGGTTTACGCTGGCGTTGGTATTGTCCTTAATTTCAGGTGTTTTTAGCTTGGAGGTTAGCTCTGCCGAAATATCTGCAGTTGCAAAAAAGCATCTCTATGCAGGTTATTATTCCAGAGAAGGTAATAATGAGAAGATGGCTAAAGTCTCTGGTAATAACCAGTACTTGCGTTTCTACCCTGAAAAAAGGGTAATCAGGCTGTATATTCCATATTCTAAAACGGCTAGTTCAGACACTATTAACCGTGTTTTTAATCAAGTAAAAAAAGAAACAACAGGAAGTGCATATATCAAAGGTAAATTTGGTGTTATGGATGAGCCAATCATTGCATATCTGGATTTTTTTCATTGGGTAAATGACCAGGTTATGTATGATTGTGGTAAACCAAAGCCTTGCAGAGTAACATTTAATGACCACTCCATGACCGTAATAAAACCTGGTCTTGTTCTGGAGCATAAAATACACTATAGCCTTGTGAGTGATTAATTTTAGTTATTTTTATTAGTAAAGTATTGTTATTTTAGTTACAGTAAAGCCAGTTATAGTTTATTTAAGATATATTATTTATTCTTGATTTAAGTCAATGTTATATGATGTATTGTACTTAATATTAGTCTTTTTGATGGTTAATTTTAGTGTGATATATTGAATATTCATTTCCTCTTTTTGCGTTATGTAGCGATACTTACTTTATTATTTGTGATAGCTGGTTATGCAGCCGCTTCAGAAATTCAGACGCATTTTCCTTTTGTCCAACATTTTTTCCCAACGGCAGATCATGTCAGTGATTTAGATGGGGAGCCACCGTCCGCCGTTGTCTATAAAGAAAAATCTATTCTTGGTTATGTTTTCTATACCGATGATGTTATAAAAATTCCAGCCTATTCAGGTAAGCCTATTCGTACACTTGTTGGTTTTGATATTACAGGAAAAATTACGGGTTTGAAAATTGTACATCATGAAGAACCCATTCTTGTCGTTGGTGTGTCTGAGGCTAATCTACAGATCTTTATTAATCAATATATAGGCAAGTTTGTTAATGACAAAATAAAAATTGGTGGCCGAGATCGTGATGGTTATAAGTCCATTGATGCCATTAGCGGTGCAACGATTACAGTCATGGTTCTTAATGCCTCGATTAATAAATCCATACGCAAAATTGCTCAGGTACGGGGTATTTTAAGCCAGAATGGCAAAGTGCTTGCCGAGGTAAAAGCATTTGATGATGAACCCATCTGGATATATGCCTGGCGAGATAAAGTGTTTCAGATATCTATTTTAATTTTTGGTTTGACGGTATTAATGCTTATTTTAATAATGCAGGACTGGTTGGCAAAAAATGCCGTTTTTCTGACATATTTAAGAACGGGCTATCTTGTTTATACTGTTTTCTTTATTGGCTGGTACTCTCTGGCGCAACTTTCAATTGTTAATGTATTTACTTTTGTTAGTTCATTTATGCATGGTTTTAGTTGGGAAAATTATCTTATTGATCCCATGATGTTTTTGTTATGGGGTTTTGTTGCGGTCACTGTTTTACTCTGGGGGCGAGGTGTGTACTGTGGCTGGCTTTGTCCTTTTGGTGCGATGCAGGAATTGGTTTTTCGGATTACTGAACGTTTCAAATGTCCAACATTTGAATTTCCTGAGGTTGTTCATGAGCGTTTATGGGCGATTAAATATATTATTTTGTTAGGATTATTTGCGGTTTCGCTACAATCACTGGTTATGGCCGAGCAGCTTGCCGAAGTTGAACCGTTTAAAACGGCTATCACACTACACTTTGCGCGTGAGTGGAGTTATATTTTTTATGCAACCAGCTTATTGGTAATATCTGCATTTAATCGTAAATTTTATTGTCGCTATATTTGTCCTTTAGGAGCGGCACTGACATTTCCTTCTAAATTTCGTATTTTTGAATGGCTACGTCGTTATAAAGAATGTGGTCGTCCCTGCCAGATTTGCAGAAATGAATGTGAAGTACGTGCAATGCGTTCAACAGGTGAAATTATTGCTAACGAATGCCATTATTGTTTGGACTGCCAGGTGACCTATTGGAATGCTTACAAGTGCCCACCATTAGTTGAAAAACGTAAAAAAAGAGAACGTGCCAGTAAGTGATAAAAGAATCAGGTAATAAGCACTTGTTTTTACTTAGTTTTATGGAAGCTGCTTTTTATCCCTGTTTTAAATTTTTTTTGCTTGACCTACATCAATGTACATTTGATATATAAGTACTAATTTTCTTATATAAATATTAGAAGACGAAATATTTGAAACCAACCATGTTATGAGGGAGACGTTATGAACAGTGTAAAATTATCCATCGGAAGTATAATTCTGGCAGGAGTTTTCGCCAGCTCGCCTCTGTATGCTGCAAGCGGTGAGCATCCGGACACACCTGAAGAAGAAATGCGTTACAAGGGCGCGCCAATTCCTATTGACCCTGGCTCAGCAAAGGAGCAGCTGACACGCAAAGGGCCAAAGATTTCAACGGCTGAGTTTGCTCGAGCCAAGCAAATATTCTTTGAACGCTGCGCAGGTTGTCATGGCGTATTACGTAAAGGTGCAACAGGTAAACCATTAACCCCCGACATTACTTTGCCAAAAGGAACCGAATATTTAAAAGCTTTTATTGGTTATGGTTCTCCCGGTGGTATGCCTAATTTTGGTTCTTCAGGCCAATTATCAGAATCAGATGTCGATTTAATGGCACGTTATTTACAGCATGAACCACCCGTACCTCCTGAATTTGGTATGAAGGAAATCAAGGCTACCTGGAAAGTAATTATACCGGTAAATAAACGCCCCAAGAAGCAAATGAACAAATACGATCTGAAGAATATTTTTTCGGTTACATTGCGTGATTCAGGTGAAATTGCTCTCATTGATGGTGATAGCAAAAAGATTATCGACATAATAAAAACAGGTTATGCCGTTCATATTTCTCGTATGTCAACATCAGGTCGTTACCTTTATGTTATTGGTCGTGATGCAAAAATTAACCTGATTGATTTATGGATGAAAAAACCTGGTACCGTTGCTGAAGTTAAGGTGGGTATGGAAGCTCGTTCAGTGGAGACCTCCAAGTACAAAGGTTATGAGGATAAATATGCAGTTGCAGGTTCTTACTGGCCACCACAATATACCATTATGGAAGGCGATACACTTGAGCCTCTCAAAATTGTGAGTACACGTGGCATGACAGTGGATACACAGGAATACCATCCAGAGCCTCGTGTTGCAGCCATTGTGGGTTCACATGAAAAACCGGAGTTTATTATTAACGTAAAGGAAACCGGAAAAATTTTGATGGTAAACTATTCTGACCTTGATAACCTTGAGGTAACAACAATTAATGCTGCACTTTATTTGCATGATGGTGGTTGGGATTCAACATTACGCTACTTCCTGACTGCGGCTAATAAGTCCAACAAGATTGTTGTAGTGGATTCAAAAACATCAAAGTTAGCTGCAATTGTTAAGGTGGGTAAAATCCCGCATCCTGGTCGTGGTGCAAACTTTATAGATCCAAAATATGGTCCTGTTTGGGCAACCAGTCATTTGGGTGATGATACAATTTCTTTAATTGGTACTGATCCTAAAAAGCACAAAAAATATGCCTGGAAAGTGGTACGTACTTTAAAAGGTCAGGGAAGTGGTGCACTATTTATTAAAACTCATCCAAAGTCTTATCACTTATATGCGGATACACCTTTAAATCCAGATGCAAAAATAAGTCAATCGGTTGCAGTTTTTGATATAAGACATATTAACAAGCCTTACAAAGTGCTCCCTATTGCGAAGTGGGCGAACTTGGGTGAAGGACCAAAACGTATAGTGCAACCTGAGTATAACTACAAAGGTGACGAGGTCTGGTTCTCAGTATGGAGTGGCAAGAAGCAGCAGTCTGCAATTGTTGTTATTGATGATAAAACGTTGAAACTGAAAAAAGTTATTAAAGACAAACGTCTAATAACTCCAACAGGTAAATTCAATGTGTATAACACCATGCATGATGTTTACTAATCGGGTATTTATTATGTGTTAATTAAGCTAAATGGATTGGCGGGGCGTTTTTCCCCGCCTAATCTTAAAAACTTTAATTCAGAGGTAATGTAATGAATGAATCAGCAAAAGTGTATTTGGTAGGTACTGGCCCTGGTGACCCTGAATTGTTAACGGTTAAAGCTTTGCGTCTTTTGCAGAATGCCGACGTGGTCATTTATGACCGTTTAGTTTCCGAAGCCATTCTGGAACAGATTCCATCCGGTGTGAGTCGAATATATGTTGGTAAAAAAACTGGTAATCACACTTTCCCACAAGATGAAATCAATCAATTATTAATAAGTTTAGTCGATGGTCAACGTACTATTGTGCGCTTAAAAGGTGGAGACCCCTTTATTTTTGGTCGAGGTAGTGAAGAAGCCCTGTTTTTGTCAAAGCAGGGAATTGAATTTGAAGTCGTGCCGGGTATTACAGCAGCTTCTGCCTGTACAACGTATGCGGGTATCCCGTTAACGCATCGTGGCTTAGCGCAAGGCGTACAAATTGTTACTGGACATAGTCAGTCTGACCAGCCTCTTGAGCTTGACTGGAAAGCATTGGCTGATGAAAATAAAACCATTGTTATTTATATGGGACTAGCCAATATTGAACTGATTTGTAGAAAGCTAATAGTTGCCGGCCTTGATGATAATACGCCTGCCGCTGCCATTCAGAACGGGACAACAGCCCATCAACAAAGGGTCTTATCTACTTTATCATTGTTAGCATTGGATGCTGAAAATGCAATGATACAACCACCTGTTATTTTTGTTATTGGTAAAGTGGTATCACTTGCTGATTCTCTGGACTGGTTTGAAACAGAAGATACCATGGGAAGTTATTTTTCAGAGCCAGGAAAAATATTACATGGTTAGTAATAATAACCACAACAACTTGTTTGTGAGGTTATTGTTCATTGCCATGATGTCGATATCTTTTGCATCAGGTGCTGTTGCCGAGGGTTCAGATAATATATCCGAGCAACGTCAGGTAGAGTTGCACAATTTATTACTTCAGGATTGTGGCTCCTGTCATGGTATGACGATGAAGGGTGGTCTGGGGCCGGCCTTAACCGCCGAGGCTTTAAAAAACAGGCCTCGCCAGGTAATTGAAGCAACAATTTCAGATGGGCGCTCCGGTACACCAATGCCTCCTTGGAATACCATATTAACCAAAGATGAAATTCGCTGGATAGTTGATACACTCTATACAGGTATCAAACTATGACGGTTCTTAGTAAAACAATATTTCTAACATTATTATTCAGCCTGCTAACGGCCTGTGCCAGCGTGAATTTGCGTGGAACGGGTGACCTTGGTGTTGTGATTGAACGGGCCAGTGGCAGTGTTCGGATTATTGAAACAACAAATGCAACGGCTCTATCACGTGTTAAAGGATTAGGTGATTTATCACATGCATCGGTTGTTTATTCACGTGATGAAAAATATGCTTATGTGTTTGGACGTGATGGTGGTTTAACCAAGATTGATATTCTAAATTCAAAAATCACCAAACGCATTATTCAATCAGGTAACAGTATTGGAGGGGCCATCTCTCAAGATGGTAAACTGGTTGCCGTTTCAAATTATAAACCGGGTGGGGTTAAAATTTTTAATTCCGACACACTTGAGTTGGTTGCTAACATTCCCGCAACTTATGGCAGTATGAATAAGCAATCAAAGGTAGTGGGGCTAGTTGATGCACCCGGCCAACGTTTTGTTTTTTCACTGTATGATGCAGGTGAAATATGGTTGGCTGATTTAAGTGGAATTAAACAGGGTAGTGGTAAGCCAGTAATAACAAAGTATAAAAATATTGGGCGGCAGCCTTATGATGGTTTAATTACGCCTGATGGTCGTTATTATATAGCAGGCTTATTTGGCCAGGATGGTCTTGCACTATTGGATTTATGGCATCCTGAAAAAGGTGTTAAAGGCATTCTTAATGGCTATGGTCGTGGCAGTAAAAAAATGCCCGTGTATAAAATGCCACATCTTGAAGGCTGGGCAATGACAGAAGACTATGCTTTTCTACCTTCCGTTGGTCGGTATTCTGTACTGGTTGTTAACCGCCATAACTGGAAGCAGCTAACAACCATTGCTGTTCATGGGCAACCAATATTTGTGATGGCGAGGCCGGACGGAAGACAGGTATGGGTTAATTTTGCCTATCCACGCAATGATACGGTACAAGTGATTGATACCGAGAAATTAAAGATTATTAAAACGCTTAAGCCGGGCAAAGCCGTTTTGCATATGGAATTTACACCACGTGGTGAGCAGGTTTGGGTATCTGCGAGAGATGCCGGTAAGGTAACGGTTTATGATACACAGAGTTTTAAACCCGTCACGTCATTACCCATGAATAAACCAAGCGGTATCTTTTTTACTAATCGTGCTCATCGTATTGGTTTGTAGCTTAGCTGGAGTAATTTAATGCATCGAATAAAAACAATTACTAAAGCTGATAACAACCTATCTGGGCTGCAGCCCGATAAACAAAAACTCAACGATCTGGAAAGGCATTTGTTAAATGATTTTCAGCATAATCTTCCTTTAGTTTCTCATCCGTACAAAGAAATTGCAGAGCAACTGGGTTCTAGCGAAGAAATTATTATTGATACACTAAACAAGCTGAAAAAACAGGGTTTTGTCAGTCGTGTTGGAGCCGTATTTCGTACCAATAGTATTGGTGTAAGCACTTTGGCTGCGATGTCGATACCGGCAAAAGAAGTTGATAATGTTGCAGCAATAATAAATAGCTATAGTGAAGTTAATCATAACTATCAGCGAGAACACCACTTTAATTTATGGTTTGTGGTGACTGCCAGTGATGAGCAAACATTAAATAGTGTTTTAGATGATATTGAACATCGTAGTGGACACCCTGTTATGTATTTACCTATGTTGGAAGATTATCATGTTGATTTGGGTTTTGATCTAAGTATTGATTCTGTGGATGGACGGGAGGCCAGTTTTAATGGACATGAAAGCTAATCGTCTACCATCTTTACCTGAACGTGTTCAGTTTGATGAACTGGATCAGGCATTGATTACCCGTATTCAAACAGGACTGCCTATTAGCGTTACACCCTATGCTGATTTAGGAAAAGAACTGGGTATGAAAGAAAGTGAGGTGCTTGAACGTTTGCAACGTTTAAACAAGTCTAATGTTATTAAACGTTTCGGCGTAGTCGTACGTCATCATGAGTTAGGGTATCGAGCCAATGCAATGATAGTATGGGATATTCCAGATCAAACTGTTAGCAAGTTAGGCTTATGTCTGGGGCAGTTTGATTTTGTAACATTGTGTTATCGTCGTCCACGTCGTTTACCTGAATGGCCATATAATTTATTTACAATGATTCATGGGCAGGATCGTGATGATGTACTTGAAAATATTCAGTTCTTAATTAATCGTTGCGACCTTAATGAGATTAAATATGAAGTATTATTTAGTACTCGGCGCTTTAAACAACGTGGGGCTATTTATCACAAAGAAAATAGCCAGATAAACAACTGAACTTATGACTGAGATAGATAAAATTGATCGTAATATCATTAATGTTTTACAGGCAGGTTTTCCTTTAACGGAAACACCGTATGCTGATGTTGCAACTCAACTTGGTATTAGTGAAGCAGAGTTATTAAAAAGATTAAAGTGTTTGCTTGAAGATAAAATCTTAACCCGGTTTGGGCCAATGTATGATGCACAAAAACTCGGTGGTGCATTTAGTCTGGTTGCTATTAGGGTACCGGAAAATAAATTTGATAAAGTGACCGAAGTGGTCAATAGTTACACTGAAGTTGCACACAATTACCAACGCGACCATGATTTTAATATGTGGTATGTATTGGCAACAGAAACACCGCAACAAATAGATGCAATTAATCACGATATTGAAAAGCGTACCGGCCTGAAAGTATTTAACATGCCCAAGCTGGAAGAATATTTTATTGGTCTACAGCTACAAGTTTAATTAATAAATAGTATGGATATTGCAGTGGCACAACAAGTATTAGCCGACAACTTTGTTTTGGATGATCTTGATCGAAAAATCATTCATGCCACCCAATCGGGTTTACCGCTAGTATCACGTCCTTATGATGCTATTGCTGAATGTACAGGAATCAGTAGCAGTGAAGTTATCTCGCGCATGGGCGCGATGCAGCAGCAGGGTATTATTCGCCGTATTGCAGCTGTCCCTAATCATTTTGCATTGGGATATAAAGGTAATGGCATGACGGTGTGGAATGTGCCCGATGAGAAAATTACTGAATTGGGTCAGCAGGTGGGTGCACTGGATTTTGTTAGTCACTGTTATCATCGGCCACGATTTTTACCCGGCTGGCCATATAATTTATTTGCCATGGTACATGCTCATAATCGTGAAGAGGCAATGACATTGGTTACTGAAATTGCCAAGTTATTAGGTGAGGATGATCATGGCCATGATGTCTTGTTTAGCAAGCGAATTCTGAAAAAGACAGGTATGCGGCTATTATAATTAAATCTTTATATCGATGGTTATTATT
>VAPL010619171.1_pt1 | contig 45081 bp, 42 predicted proteins | sample 3395061 | NCBI WGS metagenome assembly VAPL01 (sample SAMN08290444, study PRJNA428436) | hydrothermal vent metagenome | isolation source: Deep-sea hydrothermal vent chimney 2 | place: Pacific Ocean: Juan De Fuca Ridge | depth 2182 m m | reverse complement strand
TCCACCAATATTTTGGAAACTCAAACCGGGCAGTCATCGAGAAACATCGCTCAAAACGAATATTTTGCAGCTGTCATCACAAACGAACACGACACCTTTGAATCCCTCGCAGAAAAATATCTCAATGATGCGGGTTTGCATTGGATCATTGAAGATTTTAATCATATCGTCACAATGCGTGCAAATCAGGAAATTATCATTCCATTAAAACCCATTAACCCACGCGGTATACACCCTTCAGGCTATCAAACCGTTCCGATCCTCTGTTACCATCGTTTTGGTAATGGCCATGTTAAACTTTCGGTCTCTACCAACAATTTTCGTCAACAACTCTCTTATCTAAAAAAAAACCACTACCGCGTCATCCCCTTAAAGTCACTGATTGCTTTTTTAGCCGGAAAAAAATCCATTCCGAAAAGATCGGTAGTCATTACCATTGATGATGGCTATCGCTCAGCCTATGAAAAAGCTCTCCCTATACTCAAAGAATTCAACTTTCCTGCAACTGTTTTTTTATATAGTGACTTCATTAATGCCAAAGATGCGCTGAGCTGGGATCAAATACGAAGAATGCAACGTTCGGGGTTAATCGATTTTCAAGCCCATTCCAAAAGTCATCCTAACTTAACAGTCCAACATCCTGATGAGAGTCACCAAGCCTACATTGATCGAATCAACACCGAAATTTCTATTCCATCCAACATAATTTCAAATAAATTTAACATTAAAAACCATAGCTTCGCCTACCCTTATGGCGAAACCAATGACATTGTTTTAAGCGCGCTTACCGCTTATAAATTTTCACTCGGCGTTACTGTCACCTCTGGGTCAAATTCTTCATTCTCTCATCCTTTACTTTTACACCGGACAATGATCTTTGGTGATTATACCCATGAAGAATTTCGAAATACCTTGCAAATATTCAAAGATATCGAGCTTTAAAACCAATGAAGTTTTTTTACATCACTCACCCCCTTAAAAACCTGATAGCAAGCAGACTAAAACATTCAATATTAATAATTTTACGGATTTTTTTTATACTTAGCTGTCTCACCGCATGCACAACAATCGCTCCCTATAAAACAATTGATTTATCGCCTACCACCATAGAAAAAGCACATTTCAATATCAAAACCAGGGAAATATTAGCAAAAAATTTAGCCATAAATGGTTACTATTACGGCTCATTAATACAATGGAAAATATTACAAACGATCCAGCCAGACAATCAACAATACCAAAAAAAAATCGAGACCTTAACCGACTTTATCAACGCACGTGTCACTCGACTGATACTCAAAGGAAGGCAAGCTTCAGCCAAGCAAATGCCTAAGGTGGCCAAAAAATTTTTTCTTAAAGCACTTGCATTAAACCCACGATCAGAAAAAACATCAGCACTCTTAATAGAAATCGAAAACAAGCATATGTCTGTAAAATTGCTGAGTCAAACGCAAAACAGGGCGCTAGCATCACCGGCACAACAAGAAGGTAAAACCAAAAAACAAGCCACTCAAGCACATTATTATCTTGAAATGGGATTAATACTAGCAAAGCACAATGATTGGCATGGCAGCATCAGGGAAATCCATAAATATTTATCCACCCATCCCAATGACGCCAAGGCCTATATATCGCTTACACAGAGTTATGCAGCAATTGCCAAACAATATGAACAAAGAAACCAGTTGGAATGGGCACTAAAATATTACATCAATGTCTTGGAGTACAACACTAAGCACCAAGAGAGATATCAAATAAAAATCAATCAGCTTAAAAATGACATTGCTGATAATTATTATATCGAAGGCGTCAAAATATACCGCGATAATATTGACAAAGCTATAAACTACTGGAAACGAGCCTTAGCTTTTAAACACACTCATGTTAAAGCAAACATACGACTTAAAAAAACACTTAAAATAAAAAATTTTTTACCCGCATCACCCCACCCAAAAAAATAACATCGACGACATTAAAAGGATTCGCCACAACAATAATGAACCATGACCCCGGAATATTACCTCAGCTGAAATGCTTTCGCACAAGATAATCGAGCATTTTATGGATCGATTGCCCTAGGTACCTTCCCTGATATGGAATTGCTGAATAAATCAGTCTACAATACACTCTTTTTGTATTATTCATGCATCACTATCGCTATTTTTGCAGGAGTAGAACTTATGGCATTAAATAAACAAACTTGCCTACCATGCCAAGGTGGCACTGCCCCGCTAGGCCGCAAGCAAGCTCAGAATTATTTACCACAAATACCTGATTGGCAACTATCGAATGATGCCACGTTGATAAACGTGTTTCAATAAACTAAACATAAACCTTAAATTATAATGGATAAAATACTAACAAACCCTTTCTGCCGTAGACTATTCCAATTGACAAGTATTTTCTTGTTCGTTTTTCCCCCGGTACTAGCAAGTGCCTCCACCGGCGAACAAGCCAGCTCTCTCGATCTAACAACACACTTTGTTGGTTATGCGGCATTGATTATTTTTTTCATTGCTTATGCGTTTGTGATGGCAGAAGAATTTACGCATTTACGAAAATCAAAACCCGTCATACTTGCCGCCGGATTAATCTGGGGGATCATTGCTTGGGCATACATTAACCACGACTTGCCTGGCTTGGCAGAACAAGCGTTTCGACACAATTTACTGGAATTTTCCGAATTATTTTTATTTTTATTAGTGGCGATGACATATATCAACGCCATGGAAGAGCGTTTAGTGTTTGATACGCTGCGCGCGTGGTTAATCAGGAAGGGGTTTAGTTACCGCGCTTTATTCTGGTTAACAGGCATACTGGCATTTTTTATTTCTCCGATTGCAGACAATTTAACAACGGCATTATTAATGTGCGCTGTGCTGCTTGCTGTCGGAGCAAACAATCCACGATTTATTAGTCTTGGATGCATTAACATTGTTGTTGCAGCCAATGCTGGCGGTGCATTCAGCCCTTTTGGCGATATCACAACCCTCATGGTTTGGCAAAAAGGAGTTATCGATTTTTGGGTTTTTTTCACACTGTTTGTTCCTGCGATGGTAAACTATTTGATACCCGCTTGTATCATGCACTTTGCTGTCCCCAACATTAAACCCGAGGCTGTCAACGAAGTTATTGTCATGAAAAGAGGCGCAAAACGAATTATTGTTTTATTCTTGTTGACCATTGCGACGGCTGTCAGTTTTCACAATTTTTTGCATATGCCGCCGGTACTTGGCATGATGACGGGGCTCGCCTATCTGCAAATTTTGGGATTTTATTTGCGTCAAACACATCACCGTGATTATGTGGACAAGAAAGCAGAAGAAGAGGTCGGAGATATCATCGCATTTGACGTATTCCAAAAAATAGCCAGAGTGGAATGGGATACTTTATTGTTCTTTTATGGTGTTGTGTTATGTGTCGGTGGACTTGGCTTTATTGGCTATTTATCGCTGATTTCTGATGTCATGTACGTCAATTGGGGAGCCACTAATGCAAATATCATGGTGGGTATATTATCCGCCATTATAGACAATATACCCGTCATGTTTGCCGTGCTTGCCATGCAACCCGATATGTCAACGGGACAATGGCTACTCGTTACACTCACGGCGGGAGTCGGTGGTAGCCTATTATCCATCGGCTCCGCTGCTGGCGTTGCACTGATGGGACAAGCTAAAGGAAAATACACCTTTTTTGGTCACCTAAGGTGGATGCCAGCCATCGCCATCGGCTATTTTGCAAGCATTGCCGTCCATATGTGGCTCAATGCTGAATTATTTCAGGGGCGGGTGCCAATTCAATAAAATACTCAGAAGATGCCTTGCTCAACCAAGGCATCTTCAAAGCTCCTCAAATATTATTCCAAAGACTCTTGCCACCGCAAGCTTGATCAATTGCCGCCATCCGTTTTGCATGCTGTGATAACTCACCTTCACTCGCATAGTGTACTTTTAATTTTGGCCGATTCGGATCAAGCCGACGAATAGCTTCAACAACGACAACTTGTTCAACAACTTGCCTATCCAACTGGTGACTGAAAGACAAACTAATCTGCCCGCCTGTCATCGCTAAATAGACATCAGCTAAAATCTCTGAGTCTAACAACGCCCCATGTAATTCTCGGTGTAAATTATGAACACCATAACGTTTACACAGCGCATCTAAATTATTTTTTTGGCCCGGATGAAATTGCCGCGCCAACACTAACGTATCAATGAATTGACAATAATCGTCCAACCGTCCCCATTGACTACCGAGCAAACGCAACTCATTATTAAGAAACCCAATATCAAAAGGTGCATTATGTATAATCAATTCAGCACCACGGATAAAATCAAGGAAAGCTTGGGCAATGTCGTTAAAGCGGGGTTTATCTGCAAGAAATTCTTGCGTAATACCATGTACCTGCAACGCACCTTCATCAATTTCACGATCTGGCTGTAGGTAATGATGAAAATGGTTATGGGTTAATTGTCGATCAATCAATTCAACCGCACCAATCTCAATGATACGATGCCCTTTGGCGGGCTCCAAGCCCGTCGTTTCTGTATCTAAAACTACTTGTCTCATTTTTTAATTCACATTTGATCTATCGCTAAGTTGGCAAGCTGATCCGCCAACTCATTTTCAGCGTGACCCGAGTGACCTCGTACCCAATGCCAAGTAATGCGATGTTGGTTGGCTAATTCATCGATCTCGCGCCACAAATCTACATTTTTCACCGGTTGTTTACTCGCCGTTTTCCAGCCTCGTTTTTTCCATCCCGACAACCATTCCGTCATTCCCTTCACCACATATTGAGAATCGGTAGATAAGTTCACGTCAGATGGATCTTTTAATGCTTGTAACGCTTTAATGACCGCCATCATTTCCATGCGATTATTGGTGGTCAAAGCTTCACTGCCTCGCAGGGTTTCTTCTTTAGTTCCCCTACGCAATAATGCCCCCCAACCACCGGGTCCCGGATTCCCCCGACAAGCACCATCCGTAAAAATCTCAACCATTGTTCGGTTTCCAACACTCATTGTCGAGTCTCCACTAAACCCGGATTAATAAATGCGCGCCGCCGCCGCCAACGTGGTCGAATCGGCGTCAGTGTCGTGACTCTTTTTCTAGCAACCAATATATACGTTCCTCCAAATGCTGGCCAAAATTTCCCACCAATTCTGTGAAAGAGAGGCTGCCTTTTTGAAATATGCTCACTGGCTATCGGCAACCGATAAAAAAATGTCTTCGCCAATTCGATCTCAAAACCCAATAATGCCAGCCAGTCCTTTAAACGCATCAAGCTAATAAAACGACCACACCAAGGCACCTCGCCTGAATGCCGAGAAAACATATGTCGCACCCCCCAAAAACTCCACGGGTTAAAACCGATGATCACCAAACGACCTTCGGGTACTAACACACGATCAGACTCACGCAATACCTCATGCGGATCCGCATTTAATTCTAAGGTGTGGGGTAACAGAACGAGATCAACACTATCCGTTGCCACCGCTAAAGCTTCCGGCTTTGAATAAAATTGCACATTACCTTGCTCACCATGAGAAAGATCGAGATCCATGACAATTTTATGGCGAATGGGACTTACCACAAAATAATCAGGCGCGTGGGTATAACCTATTTGCAAGCAGTGATATCCAAAAAAAGCCGGCAAAACACTGGCGAGTTCATGAGACTCTTCTTTTGCAAGACTTGCCCCTAAACTCGTTGTATACCAAAGGCGTAATTTCTGCTGGACTTCATCCGGCAAACTCGTTTGAGGTGTAATGACATTTCGTTTATTTTTTGATGCCAATATTTTTAGTAGATTTTTCATGAAAACGACTAAAAATTCCGAGTAAAACATTGTATTATGTTAACAATCACGTTAACCTTTAGAGAATAATAAGTGCATACATGCCTTAACAGGCTTACCCAAATATACCATAGACTCGCCAATAAATAACCTGTCGTTAGCAAATACTGGCATAATAAACATCATTAAATGAAACCAATAATTTTAAGTGGACAATTGTCTTTGAACTACATGAATGCAACCAGACAAACGCCAGCATGAACACCACAAAAACCAAAATTAACAAAGAAGCACAAATATATAGATTAAAATATCTCCACTGCCAACCATTTTGAATGACAACTGATGGATTTTTTACCAAAGGGTTCTCGAAACCTCAAGCGGGTCGCTAGAGGAATGGAAGATAATACTGTTACTCTCACTCAATATGACGACATCCCTCCAATGACGATTCTACCTTCGTGCGCCCAATACTCGGTGATGAGCTTACTGATAAACCAGGACAAGACACCCAATTACGATGACCAATCAAAGTACAGCACAAAAATTGCTAAATCGTAATACCTCCGTCACCTTACGCAGACAAGACTCAACATCAATGAAACGAGTTATCAGCAAACGGCAATGCCAAGGCGCGTAAAAATGGAGCTTTGCAAATCTCCTAATAGGATCAGCACACCACCGCTCCTTCGTGACAGCGATAGACGCTTCCGCCCGAGCATTATTTCCAGTATGATATGGCTGTACCGCACCCTTTATACGATCACACAACCAATGGTCTCTTCAAACAATATACCGGTAGTGAAATTGATGGGATTCTCGATTAAATTATATCCATCGATCGGCATACTGCTACTCAGCTTTGTTTGCTCAACTCCACCATTAGCCAGTACTGCGCCAGCGGCCACACCGGTTGAGATAACAGCGAATTTTCCGCTTAAAAATAAATCGCTCAGCGAACAACCTAGTTTATTTCTCAGCCTTGCGGCGGCCAACACCTCGACCATTAGCCATCATTTGGACTATACTGACGAGCCTCAAAACACTCGATTCAAGCACTTCCCAAACGACAAAATCAATCAATATGACGATGAAGCCCCGCTATTTATTGACTGGTTACTGCATCTAGATCCGGCGAGTTGGCAAGAAAACGAATCATTCAAACTGCCACTCAGTTCAGGCCTACCCAGGATTGTTGGACAATTGCCGGGTCAGCGCTCGTTACCTAACGGTCACTTCAATGAAGCCGCTATCCCCCACAACCCGGTGACTGAAGGCCCCGTCATTTATACCAAGCGGCCAACACTCGATAATTTATGGGACAGAATACGGCAAGGTCTCAAACTAAGACACCAATATCCCGGCACCAAAGTCGATTTAACATGGTACATCCGACATAAATCATATATGAGCCAAATCGCTCAACGAGCACGGCGTTATCTTCACTTGATTGTTGAAGAGGTTGAAAAACAAAACTTGCCATTGGAAATTGCACTACTCCCGATCGTAGAAAGTGCCTTCCAACCCTTCGCCTATTCCCACGGCCGAGCTTCAGGAATTTGGCAATTTATCCCAAGTACCGGTCGTATTTATGGGCTGAAACAAAACTGGTGGTATGATGGACGTCGCAATATTCTGGCATCCACTCGAGCGGCCATCACTTACCTAAAATTCCTGCATAAAAAATTTGACAACGATTGGTTATTAGCGCTTGCCGCCTATAATTCCGGCCAAGGCACGGTAAACCGCGCCATTCGCAAAAATAAAAAACGCAACAAACCGACCGATTTTTGGTCTCTCAACCTGCCTAAAGAAACTCGCGGCTACGTGCCTAAGCTATTAGCTATTTCGACAATCGTAATGAATCCAAAAAAATACGGCATCAAACTTCCTCCCATTGCCAACGTCCCTTACATGGCCCAGGTAGACGTGGGATCACAAATTGATCTTGCTCGTGCGGCTGAGCTTGCCAAAATCAGCGTAGAAGAATTGTACTTACTGAATCCCGCTTTTAATCGGTGGGCAACGGACCCTAACGGTCCTCATCAACTCATGATCCCTGTCGAAAAACAAAAAATTTTCATTCAAAATTTAGCCACATTTCCTAGCGACAAACGCATACAATGGAAACGCCACCAAATATTAAAAGGCCAAACCTTAAGTTCCATTGCCCGTGCATATCAAACAAGCCCTAATTTAATTTCAGATGTCAACCAAATAAAGAGTGATTCGATCCGGATAGGCCAAAATTTAGCCATTCCGGTAACGAACAAAAATAACGCAAGTTACGTGCTCAGTGCCGAACAACGACTCCGCTCATTCCAAAATAAACGCCGACCAGGTAAACAAAAATTAAGTTACCGAGTCAAGCGCGGTGATACCTTATGGGGCATATCCAAACGTTATAACATCAGCTATAAAAGCCTAGCCCGATGGAATGGACTCTCGCCACTCGACCCGCTATTGGCGGGCAAAAAACTCACTATTTGGCAAAAAGGGCGTTTTCAAAAAGCCGATTTTTCTCCGCATTCGTCACACATCCTAACCAAAAAAATCGGCTACCGAGTTCGTAAAGGCGACTCTTTAAGTAGAATTTCACAAAAATTTAACGTCAGTATCAAGGAACTCATTCGGTGGAACGGTATCCGCCGCCAAGACTATCTTAAAGCGGGTCAGCGGCTCACCGTTTATCTTGATATCACACAACAAGCTGGCAGCATATAAGAAAATTTTTCATTAAGGAATAAGGGATCAATGGCCCAATACATATTCTCCATGAATCGCGTGGGTAAAATCGTGCCACCTAAACGGGAAATTTTAAAAGATATCTCATTGTCTTTTTTTCCAGGTGCAAAAATTGGCGTCCTCGGACTAAACGGATCAGGAAAATCCAGCCTGCTGAAAATCATGGCGGGTATAGATAACGATTATTTAGGCGAAGCCCATCCTTTATCGGGCATACGCATCGGTTATCTACCACAAGAACCCCGATTAGCCGCCAACAAAACCGTGCGAGAAAACGTTGAGCAGGGGGTCGCAGACATAAAACAATTAGTCGATAACTTCAATGAAATTAGCATGAAGTTTATGGAACCGATGAGCGATGAAGCAATGAATACGCTCTTGGAGCAACAAGGGCAATTGCAAGATGCCATTGATGCAACCGATGGTTGGGATATTGATCGGCGCTTAGATATTGCCGCCGATGCGCTACAGTTGCCCCCTTGGGATGCCGCCATCGCTCACCTCTCGGGTGGTGAAAAACGACGCGTCGCATTATGCCAACTACTCTTGTCTGCCCCTGATATGCTCTTGCTCGACGAACCGACCAACCATCTTGACGCAGACTCGATTGCCTGGTTAGAACGATATTTACATGAATACTCTGGTACGGTGGTTGCGATCACCCATGACCGCTATTTTTTAGATAATGTCGCCGGCTGGATTCTTGAACTTGACCGTGGCCAGGGCATTCCCTGGGAAGGCAATTATTCCAACTGGCTTGAACAAAAAGAAAAACGTTTGGCCGTGGAAGACAAACAAAATAGAGCTCGCCAAAAAGCAATGCATGCCGAACTTGAATGGATTCGTTCCAATCCGAAAGGACGCCAATCAAAAAGCAAAGCACGGGTGGCACGTTTTTCAGAATTAGCATCGCTTGAGACTCAAAAACGCGATGAAACGAAAGAGATTTATATCCCTCCCGGCCCGCGATTAGGTGACCTTGTCATTGAAGCTGAAGCACTGACCAAAACATTTGATGATCGTATACTCATCGAAAATCTATCATTCCATTTACCACCGGGTGGTATTGTCGGCATTATTGGACCAAATGGCGCGGGCAAAACCACACTTTTTCGCATGTTAGTCGGCCAAGAAAGTCCTGATTCGGGTCATATAAGAATTGGAGAAACGGTACAGCTTGCCTATGTTGACCAAAGTCGAGATGCATTAAAAGAGGATCATACCCTATGGCAAGAAATCTCAGACAATGAAGAAATCATTCGAGTGGGCAAATTCGAAATGCCTTCTCGTGCCTACTGTAGTCGATTTAATTTCAAAGGCAGCGATCAACAAAAAAGAATTGGCGACTTATCCGGCGGTGAACGAAACCGGGTACATTTAGCAAAGCTATTAAAAAGTGGCGGTAATGTATTGCTATTAGACGAACCCACCAACGACCTTGATGTGGAAACCTTACGTGCTCTAGAAGAAGCCTTGTTAAGCTTTCCTGGATGCGTTGTCGTCATCTCTCATGACCGCTGGTTTTTGGATCGTATTGCCACACACATACTTGCCTTCGAAGGCAATGGTAAAGCCATATGGTTTGAAGGAAATTTCGCAGAATATGAAAGTGACAGGCGTAAACGATTAGGTGAAGAGGCCAACCAACCCAAGCGCTTTAAATATAAAAAACTGGCTTAGGAATGAGCAGCCTATTGTTTGACTCTGGATCTCATGAAAATTTTTCTGCCGTCGGCACAACGAGTATTACCAGCCTCAGAAAGATCCGTGGAAAATCCATTTTTTTCACAATTTTCAACCGCGAGCCCACCCAGTTCTACCTAGAAAAAAAGGGATATTAATGTTCGTTAAGTCTCCTCGTCAATCATACTTAGCTCCCCCCTTTTAAGCAGACAAACGCCTTATTCAGTTCAAGCCGATGTCTGCCCTGCGGTGAATCATGTCAAGGAATAGCTTGCCGCGGCTATATATCACCACATTAAATCATCAGGAACTTGGTACTTGGCGTATGGATCATCTGCATCCACGCTTTTTATCTCTTCTTCTTTCTCGAAGAAAAAAACTTTATCATAAGAGATATCTTGAAGTTTTTTTGCAATATCATTGTCAACCAAATGTGTTTTTCCCGCAAACAAAACGATCGCTAATTGTCCGATCGTCAACCGTTTATGCTGAGCCTCACTCACATAAACTTGGCGCACACGACTGCCATCTAAGTAACGAAACACCATCTGACCATCGTCAACATTTTGTCGGTGCTGGGCAACAATTTGCCTGACCTTCGCTTTAAGTGCTTTTTTCGCACGTGCCGCTTCTCTTGCTTCATTGAGCGCTTTATCCCGCTCCATTTTCTCAAACTGGGCTTTTTTCGCGTAATATATCGCCAAATCGCCTTCCGTCATGACATCATCTGTTTGACGCTTTTTATTTTTCACAATCTTTGCTTGTTTTTTCTTCTCTTTTTTTACTTCCTTAACTTTCTTATCTGTCACTAGGCCAGCTTGCAAAAGTTGATCTCGTAGGGAATGACTCATAGATAACGACCAAGGGTAAAAATAAAATGACCAAATTTTCTAAATACGCTTTTTCCCCACAGTATACCGGTCAGACAATGCCGGAGTAAAGCGCAGTGAAAGAAGATATATTAACCAATATCGTTTTTCCAAGCCCCTGCCTCGCCGGTACCCATTTTATTCAGTAACATAATCAATTCTGCCTCACCACGTGATAAGCCACATGATTCCACCACATCGTTAATACAAGCGCCCGATTTCACCAATTTCACCGCGTGCCGATACATTTGTTGAGAAGGCTCCTTTAACGAGAGCTGGTCTATCCGGCCTTCAATTTGGCGCATTTGATGATATAATGATTGCACTTTGTTCTGATTCGCTGCCGTCGATTCACTTATCTGGCTAATCTCTTTTTGTAACGACTTAGCGAAGGTAAATTTTTGCTCTACCTTTTTGTGAAGATAATAAACATTCAGCAAACCCGTAACAACGAGTATTATAATAATAACAATTAAAACGATTTCCATGCCAATGACTGCCCGTCACACTACCACGCCTATCTGTAACATCTCATCGATAAAACTCATTGGATCTATCAAAATTTTTTTCTCATTCCAGGTTTATCGACAAACGAAGCTTCAGCCTCACTCCAACATTCAGTTAAAATGAAGCCATTTCTTGCCATTTTTCTTCACTTAGAAATTTATTGAGATCGACCAATATCAGTAACTCACCACCTAGACTTGTCACACCCTCTATATACATTGATGTCTCATCATTCCCAACATTAGGCGGCGTCTCTATTGATGAAGCATGTAAATCCACAACTTCCGCGACGCTATCGACCAGAATTCCCACTTGCTGTGAATCAACATCAATAATAACAATACGGCTGGCATCGTCAGGATCAACACTCGATAAACCAAAACGCTTGCGTGTATCAATCACAGTAACCACGTTACCGCGCAAATTGATAATACCCAAAACATAATCAGGCGCACCGGGGACCGGAGCAATTTCCGATACACGCAACACTTCTCTCACCTGAGAAACGTTAATACCGTATACCTCTTTGTCCATTTGGAATGTAACCCAACGCAACACTTGGTCATTATCTATATCTTCAACATTGACACTCATTATATTCAACCCTTTAGGTATGCAATATGAACCATTTGCTTCACTCTCGTTTCATATTAAGATGCCATAACACATAGAATTTTTTTAATATTAATCATCGCACAATGATGTGATTTGATCGTACCGCATAATAAATTATTACCCAGATTTTTTTCTTTATTCCATTTAATACTTGATGAACTCATTCGTTCAACTTGCATCGCCGTTTCACTTGCGACCCCCCAATCACCGTTACCAATCAATAAAATTTTCTCAATTTTGTGGCATTTTTTATCAAGCTTTCCTTTTCTTCTTTTTTCTGGAACTAACAATAAATAAGGATCGATTACTTTCACATAAGCCCCTTCATGAGGATACAATCCCATCAACCAATTTGGCGAATCTGGCACCGCTAAAATATCAGAGACACAATCAATCACATCTGCCACATCTTGCTTTATACAGGCTAACCCCAAGCCCGCGACTGAAAAAAACAAAAGTTCTAATTTTTTTTCTTCATTAATGGAATTAATCTGGTCAGCATCAACGGGTAGTTCAGTAATAGAAGGATTCGCGATTACTGGCGCTATATGAACGGTATCCGCGTGACTTACATTCGATTGTAATAATGAATGCAAATAATAATTGATGGCATCTCGTTGACAAATCAAACTATCATCCATCTCTTCGTCTCTCATGCCATTAATTCCGCTTCTGGTTTCGGTACAATATTTAACTGTCGATTCAACAAATGACGGTATGCAATCGAACCACGTGCATTCGGCTTTAAAATGGTGAGTGGCTTTTTTGTCAAGCATGCCTCTCTAAACATGGTATCAACTGGAATAACACCTTCCCAAAGATGATACGGATGATCTTCCCGTAGTATTCGTAAACTATCATGGGAAACACGGATGCGTTTATCAAACATGGTCGGAACAATGGTATAAGGTAAATGTCTCTTGCTCGCCCGGGTAATCATTTTCAGTGTATTAATAATTCTCTCCAAACCTTTTATTGCTAAATAATCCGTCTGGACCGGTATGATTAAGTGTTCACAGGCGGCCATCGCATTCACCATTAACACGCCAAGAATTGGAGGGCAGTCGATCAATACAAACTCAAAATCATTAACTAATGCCTTAATGGCATTGGCGATAACTAAACCTTTGCCCATCTGAGATCCCAGCTGCCGATCCAAGGTTGCCATCGCTGTTGATGCCGGTAACAAAGCAAGATGCTCAATTCCAGTTTCTGCCAATATATTTCGAGGCTCTGGAGGTTTATCTTGAAACAACTGATAAATACTATTTTTTGCATGGTCAGGATCATAGCCGAAATAACTAGAGAGAGAACCATGGGGATCAAGATCCATCAATAACGTTGGTCGCCCTGATTTTGCCAAGATGCCCGCTAGGCTGACGGCTGTTGTCGTTTTTCCAACGCCACCTTTTTGATTCGCAATCGCCCAGACTTTTAGCACAACACCCTCTCTTTACTCGATATACCTAATAACCGTCGCAAATATCTACTTGAAGGAAAAATAATGATCGATCAATAAATCATCACACCCAATCAAAAGACGCCTTGTAATGGAATTGATGTAAAACAATCAATAATTGTACCAGCCATGAATTAAGCAATAAATCATGGCTCAATGCGAAAGCATATACCCAAGCAGATCATTTCGCCGAGGGCTGGAGTACTTGAGTTTTTATCCAGGAGTATGTCAAAAACACCGGCATAGCTAGCGTTATGCAGAGTTTTTTAGCGCACATTCGGGGGAAAAGACAAAAACCAAAAATGCCTGAGAATAGTTCGCGACGGGTATAATTCCAACTAAGAAGATTCTTCGTTAAAGAAAACTAGCCTGACCACTGGCACAGGACTAACAATAATTTGACAGTCCTGTGAGTCATATTATTGAACAGCTTTTTCTCTTGCTTTTGCATTAAGCGGTTGCGACGTGCGCTTGTCAATGCGTACCGTTTTATTTTCCGCCAACACCGCCAAGACCACCCGCCTATTTTTACGACGCCCTGAGGGACTCGTATTATCTGCAATCGGCCGATATTCACCGTAACCAATGGCCGTCATCCGCTCAGGCGCTACCCCATTTTTCTCAAAGATATGTACCACACTGGCAGCACGTGCGGCAGAAAGCACCCAATTGGAAGGAAACATCTCATTCTTTATCGGCACATTGTCGGTAAATCCTTCTACGTTAACCGGGTTAGGAAAAGATTTCATGATTTTAGCGATATCCTTTAACACCGATGCCGATTTTTTGACAAATTTGGCATTTCCACTATTAAATAGCAGGCTAGAGTTTATCTCTATCTCTAACCAACTCTTAGATCGCCTGACTTTCACTAGATCCTGATTAATAAGCTGGTCCATTGCATGTTCTATTTTATCCGCCATCTCCTGCAAGTTGACTTCTAAATAGTTATCTGCTTTCTCCGGATTATCCTTGGTATTCGTATCTGGCGTCGACTTCTGTGCATCGTGTTTCATTATATTGATTACTTTAGCACGACTGATTTCTCCCACTTGAATCGGTTGTATCGCTCTCGGTTCGGTTTTAAATGCAGTGATTAATGAATCAGAAAGCACCTTATACTTCCCTTGATTGACGGATGACAGAGCGTACAATACGACAAAAAAAGCAAATAATAGTGTAATGAAATCCGCATACGAAATTAACCACCGATCATGATTATGATTTTCTGGCTCCAGCCGTCGACGTCGCGCCATGCAAATATAACCTCCTATTGTAATCATCGATATTAGACAAGCATGGTCAAGTGCTAGCTCGTCCTACCAGACACCTTTTGATCGATGGTTCTTCAACTTTGACATAGGGAATATATTATTTTTTTCTCTTTTTTTTGACAACATCAAATGTTAAATGCGGGAAAAAACTCTTCATTTTTACTTCTATATTTCTCGGATTGTCACCTTCAGCAATGGAAACAACCCCTTCCATCACCATTTCGCGAACTTTCGTTTGATGGCTTATAATGCTTTTTAATTTGCTAGAAATAGGCAATAATAATAAATTTGCAAGACCAACGCCATAAATCGTCGCCACAAAGGCCGTGGCAATACCAGCGCCAAGTTTGCTCGGATCTGCTAAATTTTCCATCACATGGATCAACCCCATCACTGCACCTAGAATACCAATCGTCGGTGCATAACCTCCCATGGCCTCGTACAACCGCGCTGCAGTTAAGTCATAGTCTTGCTTGGCATCAATTTCAACTTCCAATATGGCTCTAATGACATTTGGCTCTCGCCCTTCAATTAATAAATCGAGACACTTTCGTGCATACACATCTTTTTCACTTTCCGAAGCTGTCTCCAAGCCCAGCAATCCTTCTTTTCTTGCGATATCGCTCCATGAAACAAGCTTCTTAATCAGCATTTTTTCTTGTTGATTTTTGGGAAACAAGATCCAGAGTGCAAGACTAAGCGCACGTTTGAACTCGCGATATGGCGCTTGCACCATAATTGCACCGACACTACCTCCCAACACAATCATTAACGCAGGCCCATTAATTAATGAGCCAATATGACCTCCATCCAAGCTCTGTCCAACAAGGATCGCCACCACGGCCAATAGCATGCCAAAGATTGTTAAATAATCCATCGGTTATACCACGTTGGCTAAATTGATGCCTATCTCTTTTATGGGCAACACTTTTTCAGTTAAACCGGCTTGTATAACGGCCGAAGGCATTCCGTAAATAACACAAGAGGCCTCATCTTGCGCCCAGATAATCGCACCTTTATCTTTTAGCCGCTTGGCGCCCCGGCAACCATCAGTCCCCATGCCAGTGAGAATAATCGCAAGCACTTTGCCATGATAATCATTCGCTAGCGATGAAAAAGTAACATCCACACTGGGTTTATACGTCATATTTTTATCTCCGCTTTCAATCACAATGATAGACTCCCGCGATCGATTTTTTATCATCATTTGTTTACCCCCTGGCGCTAAATAGGCAGTGGCTGGCCGCAACACACATCCATTACTCGCTTCTTTTATCGTTATTTTACATATCTCATTAAGACGCTTAGCAAATGCAAAAGTAAATTCCGCCGGCATATGCTGAACAATCAAAATCGGAGCAGAAAAATTTTTTGGGATTTGTTTTAACAGAGTTTGTAATGCAAGCGGACCACCCGTTGAAGTACCGATTACTATAATTGATGGTTTTATTGTTGGCTCTACCAAGCTTGAATGTTGAGTAATACGAAATTTAGCTAAATTGTTGCTTGTCAATAATGACTGCTGGTAAAGATTTTTTTTATTTTTTATAGAATAAGAAAGTGTATTTATGCGCTGGCATAATATTTTTTTTAGCTGTGCCTTATCCTTAGCTATATCCGTAAATCGCTTAGGAAAATAATCAATGGCACCCGCCTCTAATGCATCTAAGGTTGTCTGAGCACCATCCGTTGTTACCGAAGAAAACATCAAAATCGGGGTTGGATTCAATTGCATAATTTTTCTTACTGCTTCAATTCCATTCATGACCGGCATTTCAACATCCATGGTGATAACATCAGGTTCAAGTCGACACGCTTTCTCAACAGCCTCGGCACCATCGTTAGCCGTATCCATGACTTCGATATTCGGATCAGTATTCAGTATTTCGATAATACGGCGACGGAAAAACATTGAATCATCGACCACCAAAACCTTTACCGGCATCGCATGCACCTCTTTGACCTGAAATTTATTTAGTTAAAAAGCACAGCAACAATATACACATCTAAGAAATTGGAACACAATAATTTTATTGCACAGTATTTTTCTAAGCAATCGGCATCCTACGTTCCATAACATTTAACGAGGCTAGGCACATCTAAAATAAGGGCAATCCTTCCGTCGCCCGTAATCGTTGCACCCGCCAACCCTTGAGTTCCATGTAGCATCGCCCCCAGCGGTTTAATAACGACCTCTTCCTGTCCTATTAAATGCTCAACAACAAAACCGACTCGTTGATTACCGACCGATACTACAACCACATGTCCAGTTTGTGCCGCCGACTGACCTCTATTATTAATCAGCCAATCAGCCAAAAAAAATAACGGTAAGGGTTTTTCTCTCAACATAATGACAAGCTGCCCATCAACCACATTAGTTCGGGTCAAGTCCAAATTGAATATTTCGCTGACACTGGTTAAGGGAAGCGCAAATATTTGCCGTTCTAGTCCCACCATCAGTGTTGGCATAATCGCTAGCGTCAGCGGTACTTTAATGCTTAATCGTGTACCACGACCTATTTTAGAGTCAATTTCAATGCTGCCATTGAGTTGCACAATACGCGTCTTCACAACATCCATGCCAACACCACGACCAGAAATATCTGAAATTTCAGATTTAGTGGAAAATCCCGGTGAAAAAATTAATGAAAAACATTCTTGATCATCCATTCTTGCTGCACTATCTTCATCCATTACACCTTTTTCAATAGCTTTTCGACGCAGCACATCGGGATCCATGCCACCACCATCATCACTAATGATGAGTAAAATATGGTCGCCTTCTTGTTCTGCTGACAAGACAATATTCCCTTGTCTCGGCTTGCCTGCTTGTTCTCTATCAGAGGGCATTTCGATACCATGATCGACAGCATTCCGAACTAAATGCACTAACGGATCCGCTAATGCTTCGACCAAATTTTTATCTAAATCTGTCTCCTCACCTTGCAGTTCTAAATTAACTTCTTTTTTCAAACTACGCGCTAGATCTCGTACAACTCGGGGAAAACGACCAAAAACTTTCTTAATGGGTTGCATGCGCGTTTTCATCACTGCGGCTTGCAAATCGCCAGTGACTAAATCCAAATTACCGATGGCATGAGCAATTTCCTCGTTACCCAAAGCACTTTCCAGCGTCATTAGTCGATTACGCACCAAAACGAGTTCACCGACCATATTCATAATGTCATCTAGACGTTTGGTATCAACGCGAACGCTGGTTTCATTTTGTGAAGGAGAGACTTCCTTTGACGGCTTTTTATTTGCGTCTTTTGTTGTTTTTTTAATCGCCTTAGATTCTATTACATCCTGCTTAGGCTCATTTATTGTTGGCTTTAGTACAACATCACTGGACTGGACAAACTGACTCACGGGTGCATTTTCTTGTGAGGTATTAGCAATGGCCGTGTGTTTTCCTGGTCCATGAAGTTCGTCCAATAAATTCTCGAATTCTTCATCGGTGATATTTTCTTTTTCAGAAGATTCAAGGCCAGGTGCTAAGGGAACATGTGTCACATCTGCTGGCTGTTGCTGATCACTATCTTGCGTTATTAATCCCCCATCCGCACCTTTACCATGAAACTCATCTAATAAAAATTCAAATTCTTCATCAGATATATCCTCTGAGTTTTTTTCTTCGATGTGTTTATGCGTTTCTCCATCAAACGGATCGGTGGTTGATATTTCAGTATTGGGTTGTTCATTTTGCTGTTCCAAATGATCAAGCAATTCTTCAAATTCCTGATCAGAAATTTCATCAGTATTCGCAAGACTAGTCTCCGTGGTTTCGTCTAGTCCTTGCTGCTGATTTCCACGAGTCAATCCAACATCAATATTCTCATTGGATGCAGCCGAAGAATTTTTCTCGGGTTCAGAGCAAATAATTTTTCCAGATTTAATTTCTTTTAACTGATTAATCAGTTCTGAATCAGCAGCGGCTGGCTCTTCTCCAGCACGTAGTGTCTCAAACATTTCATTAAGCACATCAAGGACTCGTAGCATAACATCCATCACATGTGCATTAACCTCTCGCTCACCTTGCCTTAACAAGTTGAAAACATCTTCTGCGACATGACAAACATCTACCAGACCAGTCAAATTAATAAAACTTGCCCCTCCCTTAATTGTATGAAATCCTCGAAAAACAGCATTCAGCAAATCACTATCAGTTGGCGCTTGCTCTAACTCAACCAGCTGCTCACTTAATTTTTCAAGAATTTCGCTTCCTTCTACCAGGAAATCTTGTAATATTTCGTCGTCTGCATCAAATGCCATATAAACATTCCTTAAAACCCTAAACTAGACAATAAATCATCAACTTCGTCTTGGTTTTTTACAGCCCCGTCCAATTCCTTACCAGGTATTTGAGGTCCCTCCAGCTTGCCTTCTTGTTCCCGTTCTGCGACTTTATTCTTTGGATTAAAGTGAGTTCTGGAATCACCACCCATACGCACTAAATTCACTAAATTCGCTTCGACACTTTCTACTAAAACAATCACTTTTCGTATAATCTGCCCTGTGATATCTTGAAAATCTTGCGCGATTAAAATATCATTCAGCTTACTTCGTACCTTCATAACATCTTCTGAGGTACCCGTTAAAAAACCAGCTATTTCCCTAGATAATTCTCTAAATTCTTGCGCAGACAGCTCACGTCGAGTAAATCGATCCCAAGTTGTATTGAGCCCACATGATTTCTCTTCAATTGCATCACATAAAGGCATGGCATCTTCGACGGCATTTAATGTTTTGTTAGCCGCCTCTTCCGTTTTATTAATCACATAATACAGGCGTTCTTTTGCATTGGGAATTTCTTCTTCTGCCAAGCTCACCAAATTTTCATCCGCCCTAAAACTATTCAGTGCTTCATGAAAATCTCTAGTTAATTTCCCTAATTCCTGAAAAAGGCTAACACCTTTAATACTAGCTATTCTGTCGATTAACATATTTGCACTGTCGACATGACCTCCTTCCAGTGCTTGCACCAGGTTTTTAGCACATACCAATATCTCTTTATCAATTTCTTTATTCTCTAGCGAAGACATATATCGCCTCTTTTATAATTTCATTTTGCGTCAATACGTTCGAAAATTTTATCAATTTTTTCTTTAAGCGTTATCGCCGTAAAAGGCTTTACAATGTAGCCGTTCACACCGGCTTGCGCAGCATCTACGATTTGTTCCCTCTTCTGTTCTGCGGTCACCATTAATACAGGAAGTGAACAAATTTTTTCATTTTTACGTACTTTCTTAAGTAATTCGATACCTGTCATTCCTGGCATATTCCAGTCCGTCACTAAAAAATCAAAACGACCATTCTCCAGCATAGGAAAAGCGCTGCTACCATCATCAGCTTCAGCCGTATTGTTAAAACCTAAGTCGCGTAAAAGATTTTTAATAATTCGACGCATTGTGGAAAAATCATCCACAATCAAAATTTTCATGTTCTTGTCCAAGCTAACCCCCTAATATATGACCTATTATAAACTAGACAATTAAACATCGTTCTTCCAAGAATCCATACGTGCTTGCAAACGAATAACAGCTTGACTGTGTATTTGACATACTCTAGATTCACTCACACCTAAGACTTCACCTATCTCTCGCAAATTTAGTTCTTCTTCATAGTACAATGCCATGACCAACCGCTCACGCTCAGGTAGATTGGATATTTCTCCGGCTAAAATTTTACGGAAATCTGCCTGTTGTAAACCATCTAAAGGACTGCCTCGTTCATCTGCAAAATTATCGACATGAGCTTCATCACCAGGACTAATATCTTCAAAGCTCATCACACGATACCCACATGCGATTTGCACCATACGATGATATTCATCAATGGATACATCCAGGATACTTGCTACTTCATGATCCCGAGCATCTCTCCCTGTTTCATTCTCGACATTTCTCACCGCTTCTGCTACCAAACGCGCTTTTTTATGAACTGATCGCGGAGCCCAATCACTGCGCCGAATTTCATCGAGCATCGCACCACGAATTCTTATTCCTGCATATGTCTCAAAACTGGCCCCTTGATTTGAATCATAATTCTTTGATGCTTCTAAAAGGCCGATCATACCGGCTTGGATAAGATCATCAGGCTGAACACTGGGAGGTAGGCGACTAACTAAATGATAAGCAATGCGCTTTACTAGCGCCGCATGTTTTATTATCAGCGAATCATCGCCTTTTCTTTGGCTTGTCTCTTCATACATTACGAGTCCATTCATAGCGTAACCTCCGTATTTAGTTGACTTGCGCGAACCAGTCGCTCTATAAAAAACTCCAGTTGGCCGGTTGCTACCGACGGCATGGGCCATCTATCGACACGTTCCGCTAATATCTTAAATGCCATTGATATTTTGCTATTTGGATAAGCACTAACTACCGATTTTTGCCTTTGAATCGATTTTCTAAGTACGTCATCATAAGGCAGCCCCCCCATAAAGCTTAATACAACATCTAAAAATCGATCAGTAACCTTTTCTAATTTATTAAACAAATCCTGCCCCTCCCGCTGACTATGTATTTTATTGGTTAAAATATGGAATCGATGCAATCCATGATCTCTGCTTAACAATTTAATCAATGCATAAGCGTCGGTAATTGATGTTGGCTCATCACATACCACGACGAGCACTTCTTGTGCCGCTTTGCAGAAACTGACGACACTTGACGAAATCCCTGCGGCTGTATCAATAATTAATACATCAACATCTTCTCTATAATCACTAAATGCTTGAATCAAGCCGGCATGCTCAGCATCGCTGAGCTCCGCCATCCGCTGGGCACCCGATGCCGCCGGGATAATTTGAACATCGTTCGGACCAGTCAGTAATATTTCACTTAACTGGCACTCACCATTAATCACGTGTGATAAATTTTGAACAGGATGCAAGCCCAGCAGAATATCAATATTAGCCAAACCTAGATCTGCATCCATAAGTACCGTTCGTCGCCCCCTGGCGGCTAACGAAATGGCGAGATTCACCGATATATTGGTCTTACCTACCCCACCTTTGCCGCTGGTCACCGCAATCACTCGTACCGGACGATGCACCTTCATTTTTCGTAATCCTTCGGCTTGATCCCGATGACCGTTAACAAAACCCATCATCAGATCCTCCAAACGCCATTTCTATCACCTCATCATCAATACGGTAATTGCCTTTGTGCATCATCTGGACAGTACGTTTTATCAAATCCACAGGACGTGTTGTATGTAAATCTTCAGGTACTCGCTGCCCATCACTCAAGTAAGCCAAGGGTAATTTATAATGATAAATAATAGATAAAGCCCCTCCCAAAAGACTGCTTTCGTCAAGCTTTGTTACCACACAGCCATCTAATACGACTTTTTGATAAGCTCGAACAATTTCGTCCATGACATTAATTTGCGAGGCCGCTGATAACACCAAAAATGTTTTAATTAAAGGAGATCCTTCACTCAACATCGCAAACTGTTCTGATAACCGTAAGTCTCTTTGACTGGTACCCGCCGTATCAATGAGAATAAGCTTTTTATCATAGAGCGATTTCAATACATTTTTCAGCTCAGTCGCATCATTGGCGATACGCACTGGAACGCCCAAAATACGTCCATAAGTTCTCAGTTGTTCATGCGCTCCAATTCGATAGTTATCTGTGGTCACCAGTGCAATATCATCGGCGCCATAAGCTAATGCATACCGCGCAGCCATTTTTGCCAATGTTGTGGTTTTTCCCACCCCCGTAGGACCTACCAAGGCAAAAACACCGGCATGCTTTAAAACAACATCATCCATCACTTTCAGTCGAGTCGCCAACACGGTTAATGCCCGCTTCCATACCACATCAAACGGCTCTTCTTCTTTGACTTCTTGCAAAATACGACGACTGATAACAGGACTGATACCTAACTCCATCAATTTACGTAATACCTTAGCTTTTTGAGGCGTCCGTTTACCCATATCCCCCCAAGCTAATGACGACATTTGATGCTCTAGCAAACCACGCAAATCATTTAACTCTTTCCAGACATTAGTCAATGACTTTCCATCTTCAGGCGTATTTTTATTTAAATCTTCTCGCGGTATTTTTTTGGCAAACTCGGCTAATTGCGATTCCTGATTATCAACGTGATGTTGATTATCTAATGAAGCCAACTTTCCATTCCTCGTATACGAAGGAATAAAAGATTCAATCTCCTCATCATCGCTAACCAACTGTGGTGCCCAATCTTTTTTCTCTGATTGATTCCCTGCGTTATTGATTACGCCCTGAAAAATATCTTTCGATGGTTTTATTGAGGTTGATTTTTTTTCAGTATTCTTATCATAAGATTCTGCCATAACACGCTTCCAAAATGGGGCGTCTTCATCCGCTTGCGGCTTCATTATGCTCGACATATCATCCATTAAGCCTGCCAAGTTTTTATGATTTTCTTCGCGGTTTTTCATATTTTTTTCTGGTAATGCCACCGCTTCAACGGTTGACTCCGAGAGAATGGCATCGTCATAATCAACTGCCGCAATAATTTCCACACCTGTCTGCGTTTTTTTATTTGACAAAATCACGGCGTCAGAGCCTAATTCTTCTCTCACTTTACTGATTGCCTGTCTGATATCGGGCGCATTAAAACGTTTCAACTTCATTGATGCAGTCTCTCTATCTTTTTTACCACCCGATGTATCCTGCGACCTTGGAGCAACCCAGGCTTAAAAATATGTATCATGCTCCCACCGTTGATATCACTTTGATTTGTTTATTATCAGGAATTTCATTAAATGAGAGCACGTGTACATTTGGCATTGACCGTCGAATGTATTTGGCTAGCATTGGCCGTAAAACTGAAGATACTAACAGTATTGCAGGTTGACCTGCCATCTCTTGCTGTTGCACGGCCTCCTGCAGCGACACATGTATTCTTTCAGCCAACCCTGGCTCAATTGCCGCGCCGTTTTCATTAGCGACCTGTGTCGTTTTTTGCAATATTTGTTCCAGTGCTGGATCCAATGTAATGACCACTAATTCCTCAGCTGAACCATTGATCTGCTGTATAATTGACCGCCCCAAAGACATGCGTACTACTGCGGTTAGCACTTGCGGATCTTGTGTTTTCGAAGCACAGTCTGCCAAGGTCTCAGCAATGGTACGCATATCGCGGATTGGAATATTTTCCTCTAATAAACTTTGCAATACTTTCAATAAAACACCCAATGATAATGCATTTGGTATCAATTCTTCGATAAGCTTCGGAGCTACCTTGCCAAGCTTGTCTACCAACTGCTGCACTTCTTCCCGGCCTAGCAGCTCATGTGCATGCATCTGTAATATCTGACTCAGATGTGTTGCCACAACAGTACTTGCATCCACCACGGTATAACCTAGCGTTTGGGCATGATCACGTTGTGTTATGTCAATCCAAACCGCTTCTAAGCCAAAGGCTGGATCACGACTCGCGATCCCTGATAAATCACCAAATACCTGGCCTGGATTAATCGCTAAATCCTTCTCAGTGTAAATCTCTGCCTCGCCCAATGGCACACCATGTAAAGTAATTCGATACGCATTGGGGGTCAGCTCTAGATTATCTCGAATATGCACAGGGGGAATTAAAAAACCCAGCTCTTGGGATAATTTTTTACGAACCCCTTTTATTCGATTCATCAGTTGTCCACCCTGGGATTTATCGACTAATGGGATTAATTTATATCCGACCTCTAAACCAATCAGATCGACATTAAGTACATCATCCCAGCTCAATTCCTTGGGTGGAGGCGGCGGCGCAGGCTGGCTATCCTGCGTTAAACTCTCTTCGGTCGATCGTATCTCTCTATTTGCCAACAAATACGCACCGCCACCGCAAGCGACACCAAGCGTAAGAAACGCCACATTCGGCATACCCGGAATAAGCCCCATGCCCCCAATGATCCCTCCTGTCACACCGAGTGTTTTCGGGCTACTGAACATTTGCGACATAATCTGTTGCCCCATGTCCTGCGAAGAAGAAACACGCGTAACGATAAGTGCCGCCGCCGTGGAAAGAATCAGCGAAGGGATTTGTGCAACTAAACCATCCCCAATAGTCAACAAGGTATAAAACTCCAAAGCATCAGAAAAACTCAGACCATGTTGAACCATTCCAATAATGAAACCACCGATAAGATTAATAAAAAGTATTAGAATACCGGCAATGGCATCGCCTTTTACAAATTTGCTAGCACCATCCATGGATCCATAAAAGTCGGCTTCATTGACCACTTCGTTACGTCGTTGCTGAGCTTCTTCTTGGGTTAAAATACCCGCATTCAAATCCGCATCAATGGCCATTTGTTTACCTGGCATGGCATCCAGAGTAAAGCGTGCACTCACTTCTGAAATCCGACCAGCCCCCTTGGTCACCACCACAAAATTAATAATCACTAAAATAGCAAAAATCACGATGCCTACCGCATAATTCCCCCCAATAACAAATTCACCAAATGATTTAATCACCTCGCCGGCGGCATCTGTCCCCGTATGTCCTTCTAACAAAACGACCCGAGTTGAAGCAATATTTAGCGACAGTCGGGCCAAGGTAGAAAATAATAAAATAGTCGGGAATGAAGAAAACTCCAAGGGTCGATTGACATAAATGGCTGCTAATAAAATAATCATTGCTAACGCAATATTAAATGTAAAAAAAATATCCAATAAAAATGTCGGCAGAGGAATAATTAGCATGCCCAGCATCACAACTAGAATAAGAGGAACACCGATCCCGCAACTAAGGATACGCTGTAGATGCTGCTTTACTGTCATATTTTTGACACCCCCTTACTCTCAAGCCTATCGCCAGAATACGCTGCAACATTAATCATCTTTGCGCAAATCTTCCGGTATTTCTACATCATCATCCATGGTTAATGGTGCTGATAAATCAATTACAGAACTTTTTTTCAGTTGAAAAATATAGGCTAATACCTTAGCCACCGCAGTATAAAGCCCTTCTGGAATTTCTTGACCTAGCTCTGTATGGTAATACACAGCACGTGCCAAGGCCGGAGAAGATAAAATAGGTACATGATGATCAACAGCAACCGCACGTATACGGCCGGCTAAAAGATCTGATCCTTTGGCAACTAAGGTGGGTGCTCTCATGTTTGCTTGGTTATACTTAAGCGCAACGGCAAAATGGGTAGGGTTGGTAATGATAACATCAGCGGTTGGTACCTCCTGCATCATTCTTCGCTGTGCCATCTCACGTTGTACCATTCTAATTCTTGCTTTTACTTCCGGACTTCCTTCCGTTTGTTTGTTTTCATCTTTGACTTCTTGCACAGTCATTTTAAGTTGTCGTCTGTTATCCCATAATTGAAACGGTACATCAACCATAGCAACAATCACTAAGGTAAAACAGAGTATAAGAAAAAAGTATGTAACTTGTTTTCCCGTTTCCACTAACGCGACATCGACGGACTGATATCCAATGGCAATAATTGCTGGCATATTCCACCATAAAAGACCAACAGCAACCGCCGCAATAATGGCAAATTTTGCTAATGCCTTAACCAGCTCCAACAATCCTTTGGGACCGAAAATACGTTTAAAACCAGAAAAAGGATTCAATCGATTGAATTTTGGAACCAGCGCTTTAGTACTAAAATTCCATCCCCCTAATGAAATAGAAGAAAGCACACCAACAACGACTAAGATAAGCGAAAAACCAGCAATTGCCCAAAGCCCTTCTAATACCAGATCTTGAAACAAATTCACCATAAACTGGCTATCAAAAATTTTCTCTCTTTCTAATACAAACCCACGAACCATCACTTGAGATAAATCATTAATAATTTGCCCACCCATCATAATAAAAGTCACCGCAGAAATGACCATAATCAAAAAAGTATTTAACTCTCTAGAGCGTGGGAGTTGACCATCTTCTCTCGATTTTTGAATTTTTTTACTGGTAGGTTCTTCGGATTTTTCCTGACCGTCTTTGTTTTCTGCCATGAGCCACCTGACAAATTTTTATGAAAGTTAACACCCTGCCGGGTATATACCCGTACCATTTGAGATTTAGGCTTTATTACGGCCCTATTTGTGCCCTGACTGTGTTGAAACTCCTCGCAATAATCCCGATATTCCTTGTCGTTTCGCTTAGTCAGAACAAAAATATGTCTCGCACTCAATACCTAAATCTCAAGCGCTACGGGTATAGAATAAAGAATGGTTACGTAGTGTTAGTATTGTTTCGTAAATGTCTTAATATCTTGCATCGCTTGATTTGATAGATTTTCCAAATTAACTAACACGGCAGGTAACGTCACCATAATGACATAAAACCCAGCAATGATAGTAATAGCAAAACCAATCGCAAAAATATTTAACTGAGGTGCCGCTCTCCCCATGACACCTAAAGATAAATTAATCAATAGCAAGGCAATAATCGCCGGCAAAGAGACTAACACCGCACCGGAAAACATATGACTACCCCAGGCGACCATTTGATCAAAGTTTTCTCTCACCAACCCTTCCATTCCAATCGGCAAGCTATAAAAACTATCAGCCATCACAGAAATTAATATTAAGTGTCCATCCAATAGCAAAAAAAACAGAGTGACTAATACCATATAGAACATACCTAACACCGGTGCTTGAGAACCATTGACCGGATCAATCATCATCGCAAAACCCAATCCCATTTGCATGGCAATAATTTGCCCTGCAATAATAAATGCACTAAACACCAAATGAAAAATAAAACCCATGGAAATCCCAATTATCATTTGCTGTAAGATAACGTAAAACCCTCTCGGACTAAGTGCATCAATATAAGGTACTTCAGGAATAACGGGAGCCACCACGATCGTAATTCCGAGGGCAATCATTAGACGGACTCGCACGGGGATAAAATTAGAGCTGAAGACGGGCATGGCTGATATCATGGCAGCAATTCGAATAAACGGCCATAAATAACTACCGACCATGGTACTAATTTCTTCACCTGTAAAATACAATTTTTCGCCTATGATAAAACAATTAAGTTAAGGAATGGGCGACGCAATAACTTACCAGTTTTCATCCCACCTTCGGCCTGTCTTCGCCCGTTCGTAAGTTAAATTGATTTTAGAGAAAAATAGACGAGTAGCGTGGATTAAGCGTAGCGAATTCACGAGGAACAAGCCTCGAAAACAAATGAGTGAACCCTTGGCCTTGTCATCATTCAATGCCACACTGGCTCATTATTATATCGCTCATTGCTGGCGTAAATTCGCTGCGCTTAACCCACGCTACATGGAGAATAAATCTGAAATCAGCTTAAACTTACGCCCGATTTTTCATTCCAAAACTCAAAATATAACGACTATTCTTACGCTTTTGTTCACTCAGAACGAACCAATACAAATCCAATCTGGGCACGAAACTAAGATATAGATTGATTATCCAATGAGATAAGGAATATTTTCAAACGTTGTTCGAATATACGATAACATTAAATTTAACATATAAGGACCGCCTAACATTAATGCCGCAAATGTTATTAATAGCTTAGGAATAAAACTTAATGTCATTTCATTGATTTGGGTAGCCGCCTGAAACATACTGACCAACAGACCTACCGCCAATGCTGGCAATAAAGTAATGGCTACCAATATAATAATGATCTGCAGTGTTGCTTGAAAAGTATCAATTACCACGCCCGGTGTCATTTTTAAAGTCACTCCAGTTTAGTCAATACGAGTTATTTATACATAAAAACTTGAGGCTAATGTTCCCATAATCAATGACCATCCATCCACTAACACAAATAACATAATTTTAAACGGTAGCGATATCATCATTGGTGACAACATCATCATACCCATTGCCATCAGTACACTCGCGACCACAAGATCAATCACTAAAAATGGAATATAAATTAGAAACCCAATCTGAAAAGCTGTTTTTAATTCACTGGTTATAAATGAAGGAATTAATAATGAAAAAGGTATGTCTTCAATCGAGTCGAATTTTTCCCCACCTGAAATTTCAGCAAACATTGCCAGATCAGTTTCACGTGTTTGTGCCGTCATAAACTCTCTGAAAGGTACACCAGCAATTTCAAAAGCTTCCTGCATCTCAATTTTCTCATCCATATAAGGTGTTAATGCATCGTTATATACTTTTTCAAAAATAGGTGACATAATAAAAAAAGTTAGAAAGAGTGCAAGACCAATAAGTATTTGTCCAGACGGTGCCTGCATCAAACCAATCGCTTGTCTCAAAATTGACAGCACAATAATAATTCGAGTAAATGCAGTTAACATCATTAAACCTGCCGGGATGAGTGTTAGCATTGTCATAATAGCTAACACTTGCAATTTCAAAGTATAGGTTTGGCTTCCATCGTCCTGAGTAGCCACCGTCACCATCGGTATCCCTGGATCCGCCGCCCAGCTAGCCATAGGCATAATACATAACAAACATAATAATAAACGCAGTATATAAAACATGGGGCTCACGATTTTTTCTTTAAGTATTGATTTAACTGCTGAACAAAAGGCCGTTTGAATTTTTCTACATCAATCTGACATTCAATTGGATGTTCAAGTACATGCAGTTTTTGTATTTGACCTGGGGTAATTCCCAATAAAATTTGTTGGTCACCCACTTTCATTAAAACAACCCGCTCTCTATTACCTAAACTGATTCCACCGATTAATTTTAAGGACTGACTCGACACACCCACCTGCTGGCCAAATCTCCGATAAAACCAAGCGCTAGCAAAAATAGCAATCACCACTAAAAATAAACCAACGGCGACTTTAACAAGACTCGCCATCACCTCAGGTGAAGAGCTGAGTTGCATGCCTGTATTCGGCTCCACTGCATACACAAGTTCTAGTGGCAATACCATCATGCTCACTAAGACTAATAATTTACGAATAATGTACATCATCGTAATTTTTGGATTCTTTCCATGGAGGTAATCACATCGGTGAGTCGAATACCAAATTTTTCGTTGACGACAACCACTTCACCATGGGCAATCAGTGTTCCGTTCACTAACACATCTAATGGCTCGCCCGCTAAACGGTCAAGCTCTACGACTGATCCCTGATTGAATTTCAAAAGATTTCTAATACTTATTTTTGTCCGACCAATTTCCATAGAAATCGTCACCGGAATATCCAGAATCATATTCAAATCGACATCGCCGTCGGCATCGCTTGTCGACTCATTTTCCTCAGCTAATTCATCTAAGTCAGCAAGTTTCACATCATCATCGACGGCGACAGATTGATCTGCTTCATCATTAGCTTGCTCAGCAAAGGCTTCTGCCCATGGATCATCAACTTCACTCGTGGATTCTTTGTCTTGGTCAGTAGGCTCAGTCATGTCATTTTGCTCATCTATTTATGCTATGGATTAATCAGCTTATTAATAATTTTAATCGCGTGATTTCCATTGTGAGATCCATACTCACATGAAAAAACAGGTACATCCGATGCTTTCGCAGTGACATATTTACCAATTTCAATGGGAATCACATCACCCGGCTTAAGTTGTTGGATTTGCCGTAATGTCAGTTCGGTTTGTGTTAAATCACAACGAATATCTAACATCGCATCCATAATTTCTTCGCGCAATGCCAGCGTCCATCGCTCATCCATATCAACATGGTCACTCAGTACGCCGGCATCAAGTAACTCCCTGATTGGCTCAAGCATGAGATACGGCATGGTGACATGAAATGCACCACCTCCACCTTCAAGCTCAATGTTAAATGTAGACACGACAACAACTTCACTTGGACTCACTATGTTCGCAAAATGTGGATTGACTTCAGCATTAAGAAATTCAAAGTTAACATCTAATACCGGCCCCCAGGCTTCCTTTAAATCTAAAAAAGCTTGGCCTAAAATACTCTCTACAATTTTTAACTCAGTCGGTGTGAACTCGCGTCCTTCAATTTTGGTATGAAATCGTCCTTCTCCGCCAAAATAATTATCGACAATAATATAAACTAGCTTGGGATCAAGCACAAAAAGTGCGCTACCGCGTAACGGATTGACTCGCACCATATTCAGGCTGGTGGGTACAAATAAGCCATGGATATATTCAGCAAACTTCATCATTTGCACACCATCCACAGAAATTTCTGCCGTACGCCTTAGCTTATTGAATAAACTTATTCTAAAATATCGAGCAAAACGCTCATTGATCATTTCCAATGTGGGCATACGCCCACGTGCAATGCGATCTTGTGTGGCAAAATCATAAGAGGATATATCCTCTATGTCACCAGTATCAGCGTCATTATCAAGATCGCCACTTGATACGCCATGTAATAGCGCATCAATTTCATCTTGCGATAATATTTCGGGTCCCGACATAATTATTGAATAACGAAGCTAGTAAAAAAGACTTTTTCGATATTTCCCGTCTGAGCCGCACTACCCACCTGTTCAGTAAGTATATTTTGCAACGTCTCTAGCACTAGGACGAGTAACTTTTCCTTACCTTCCACCGAACGAAAAGTTTCAGAATCTTGAGCACTTAATAACATGAGTATATTGTTTCTCACCATGGGTGCATGCGTAGTTAAGTTATCAATCGTTGACTGATCTCTCGTCATAATTTCGATGGTCACCTGCAAAAACCTGGAACGATTTTTTTCTCTAAAGTTGATCACAAAAGCAGGATCTAGAGGAAAATAAATCGGCGGCCCTGAAACAACAGCCACCGGGGCCTCCTGAGATGGCGCCTGACCTGCCCCGCCCGAATTATCAAGCATACCTGATTCCTTGAGCATAAAAAAAGTCCCTCCCATGCTGACACTAATCACCACGATCGCACCAATCACTATCAACAATATCATTTTAATAGGAGAACCTTTTTTTCCCCCCTCTGCGGCTACAGCGTTTTTTGACATAAATACTCACCTTCATTGTTAATCCCATTCGATAGCTGTATGAAAGCAAGCCTTATACCAGTAATAAATGATGATTTTTAATTGGTCGAGTATTCGCTAGATTTGTCTTGGAAAATTAGAAAAAAGGTTGATTTGACAATGGTTTTCTAAAATAAATTAGATGAATGAAATAAATAACTTAAGGGAAATACTGCCAAATCAAGAATCAGATACAATTAAAGGACAGGATGCACTACCTTCGATTTATTAACCAGCTTAGGCAAGAGTTTGACATTATCATCAATGATAATTTTCACAGTTGTAGGGTCATTGTTGTTTATTCTTAACGCGAAATCCATTCATTACGCGCCGTAAATATGCGCCTCCCAAAACGAAAAACTAAATTCCGTGGCATTTTTATTGCCAATAACTAAGGTACTAATGATATCATCCGTGTCTCCATTGAATATTGTCAGGGTACCCTCCGTCAAATTAGGCACTAACACAAACCAGGACCCAGATCCATCATCAACAAACGCGATAGGCCGGCGGCCACAATCACATTGACCGACTTCAATCACATGGCTTACTGACATAGCCGGCAACCGTGTCGTATCAAAAATATAAAGCAAGTTTGTCTTGATGTTGTCACGCTGCACTCCCTTTCCGGTACTCGCCGTCGTGACATACAACTTACTACCATCGGGGTTAAATCGATAAGTACTCGGATAAATGTCGGGAAAGTAATAGGCGTTTTCAATGGTTTTCGTCTCGGTGTCAAAGACAGATAAGCAGCCTTGCACATGCGCCGTATCGGATTTTCGGTCAACCCCTTTACCGATCAAATACCGGCCACTGGGATTTCCTAACAGATTACTGCTCGTGGGCATTTCAATCGCATCTTCAACTTGATTGGTCTCCGGATTAATCACGGCTATCGTATGATATCCATTATTTAAATTATACAGCTTGCCCGTATGCTCCGAAAAAATCATGCCATGAGGAAATGCATTATTCGGCACCATCGACGGTGCCATGCCTTCTTTTTTGGTATCAAACAAGTTGATGACATACAATATTTTCAAAAAATTTTCAGCATCCATATCATCATTAGCGATAACACTGATGGTTCCATCCACCAAATTACTCACAAACGCACGCTTCGGCAATTGAGGCCACTTTTTAGACGGCCCCACAAATGTCGTCACATGATGACCGCGCCCCACACAAAGCGTTGCCAGCACTTTATTTTCTGGCTGCGTCACGACGGTTACCGAAGCCCCATTATCACCACAATTCAATACATCATTGCCGGTCTCTTTGTCCCCATCATTCATATACCACATGCGTTGACCAAGGACATCCCGATAGGCATAAGCCGCAATCGCGTCTTTAGGAAAATGGGTATCAACACGAATTTCCTTCGTCACTGGATCGAGCAATAAAACCCCTTTATTATTGTCAAAATGCAAAAAAATGGGTTTTTTCTCAACAGCTAATTGCGTTTCTTCGACAACCGGGATAGAACTGACCTGCCAACGACCATCGAGCGTTAATGAAGTCAGTGTACCGACACATCCATCGCCAGAATAACAAACAAAAGACGGTATTGGCCGGTCTTGAGCATTTTGCATAATTTGTCCCTCAACATAAATTTTAAATATCGATTCAGTATATTCGTTGCAATAGCACTTTAATTTGATAAAACCATCTTACATTACAGATTAGCAATAAGATCATACGGCCTCTTGACGAATTAACGATTATTATGCAATTCAATCACTTCTTGCTCTAGCGATTCTTGTTCATTTTTTTGTTTTTGGGCATCACTACGCTGAACTTCCAAACTTGCCAAATAGGCTTCAGAGATATCACCCGTCACATAATCACCATTAAAGCATGAAGCATCAAATTGACTGACGACTGAAGCAGAACGCCGAGTCGCTGTAATTAAATCCTCTAAATCCTGATAGATCAACCAATCGGCACCAATCGCCTCAGCAATTTGTTTTTCATCACGGTTGTAGCCAATTAATTCATCGGTCGTTGGCATGTCAATACCATAGACATTGGGATATCGAACGGGGGGTGCCGCTGAGGCGAAAAAAACATTTTTTGCCCCTGCCTCTCTTGCCATTTGAATAATTTGCTTTGAGGTCGTGCCACGCACAATCGAATCATCCACTAACAAAACATTTTTACCTTTAAACTCCAGCTCGATGGGGTTTAATTTTTGCCTGACCGACTTCTTACGCTGAACCTGCCCCGGCATAATAAATGTTCGACCAATATAGCGGTTTTTAATAAACCCCTCTCGATACTTAACTTCCAAGGTATAAGACAATTGCAAAGCCGCGGTACGACTGGTATCTGGAATAGGAATCACTACATCGATATTATGATTAGGCATTTCACGCTGAATTTTATGCGCCAAATGCTCCCCCATGCGTAGTCGGGCTTTATACACAGAAATACCATCCATAATAGAGTCTGGACGTGCAAAGTACACATATTCAAATAAGCATGGCGATAATACTGGGTGATCGGCGCACTGCTGGGTTTTAATATGTCCATCCATACTCACAAAAACCGCCTCACCTGGCTCGACATCACGAATAAACTCAAAACCTGCGGAATTAATCGCAACACTTTCTGAGGCAATCATATAGTCAGTCTTACCATTGCCTGTGCGTTGCCCGAATACCAAGGGTCGTATCCCATTGGGGTCACGAAAAGCGACAATCCCAAATCCGATAATCATGGCAACGACGGCGTAAGCACCCCGACAGCGTTGATGAACCGCCTTGACTGCCGTAAAAATATCATTTTCATCAATACGCAATTTATCACGGGCCTGCAACTCATGAGCAAAAACATTGAGTAGAATTTCAGAATCTGAACCGGTATTAATATGCCGCAAATCCTCCTGAAACAAACCTTCTTTTAATTCTTCCGCGTTGGTTAAATTACCGTTATGTGCCAAAATAATTCCATAAGGCGAATTCACATAAAAAGGCTGTGCTTCGGAAGAAGATGAACTACCTGCCGTAGGATATCGCACATGACCAACCCCCATATTGCCGCGCAACCGCAACATATGCCGTGTTTGGAAAACATCTCTGACCAAGCCATTGGCTTTACGTAAAAATAGACGACCTTGATCACACGTCACAATACCCGACGCGTCTTGCCCTCGATGCTGCAATACCGTTAACGCATCATAAATATCTTGGTTAACACTGGTATTGGCAACAATACCCACAATTCCACACATGCCTATACTCCAACAATGGCGATATATAATAATTCAGTTTCTAACAACATTTAAATCACTTCGCCTCTGAAAATCGCGACGTCCTAATATAATGGATTAAATATTCAGTGGTTTAATGTCAGTCAAAAGTCACATATTTTACTAATTCCGGTGGTAATTGCCCACGCAACCAGGGAAGCAAATGGGTAAAATAATCCACCATCACCGAGGTTTGCCACCACGCGTGCCCAGGTAACTTGCTCATCAAGCTAGCCAATAACACCACGACACTCACCACCACCACAGCACGCGCTAAACCAAAAAGGGCACCGACCATTCGATTAATTGTACTTAGCTTATTTTTTTTGATGAAACTACCCAATAAATAATTAACAACCGTACCAAGCATCAACGTTGTCATAAATAAAAAAATAAACGATACGGCGATTCTTAATGCCGGCATACTTAAGTGAGGAGCCAATAACACCGTCACCTGATGCGTATAAATCATCGCGACTAACACGGCAACAATCCAAACGATCAACGATAGAAATTCCCGAACACCTCCCCGAAAAAGACTGATGCTTGTGGAAATAAGTAGGATTGACAAAATTAAGATATCAATGGGATTCATATTTATTTTTCAAACATCCACATCGATTTAACCGTCATTGGACAACTTCACCAACAACCCTTTCAAGCCCGTTTCTGCCTGCAGTACTTTGCGTATCGCCTCAGCACGCTCTTTACTTAACTCAGGGCCGACTCGCACTCGCCAAATTATTCCATTTTTTCCGGCAACGGCAGAAACATAGACCCGAAACTGTTTTGCCCGCAATCGATCCTGCAGCGCCTTGGCATTATTTTCTTTAGAAAAACTGGCTAACTGCACCATCCAGGTCGGTGAATAACTCGGCAACGATTCCCTGGCTGGAATGACCTCCTGTAGGGAAGGCGATGATGGTATTTTTTCCTGCGGATCAATCGCCAGGGTGGACAGAGGCAAATCACTTTGGCGTAGTGGCATTTCACGTGTCACTTCACCGCTTGGCTGAAATTCACTCTCATTTCTTTTAAACTCACCCACCTCATCCACTCGAAAGCGCATACTTGCTACCTCTTCAGGCATGACTGGAATATTGGTTTTTTCCAAACGAATCGGATCGGCATCCTTTGGTTCGAGAAGAATTGGTATAAATATGACAGCCAACGATAATAGAACAATAGCGCCAACAATGCGATGAGTTAGTGTCGATTCACTCATGACTCTTCAATTATCCTTCCTAGACTCAATGTGTTTTAAGGTCACTGATACGGTATAAAATGAACCAAAAACCAATAATCGATCACTCGAATTCATTGCCTTCATTGCTGCTTCATAGGCCATTTCGATTTTCTGAAAACATTGCACAGCCGCTAGCGGCGATCCATCGTCGCCCTCTTGTCGATGAAAAAAATATGTCTCAACATCAGCGGCTAACATACCTCGATCGACTTGCAAATCCACCAAGAACCAATCATCAATAAGCGTTTTCAAGGGGGCAATCATCGCTGCAATGTCCTTATCTTCCAACACCCCAAAGATGGCATAGGTTTTTCCGGCACAATACATTTTAGACAAATTATCAGCCAATTGAATCGCCGCCGCCTCATTATGTGCAACATCAACAATACATGTTGGCAGACCAGGCAACACTTGAAAACGTCCAGCTAATTGAACCGATATCAAACCTTGGCGTATGTCCTGATTGCTGACGGGCAAAGCCTCTTGCAAAATATCCAACACACATAACACCGTTGCGGCATTATCTAACTGGTGTCGTCCGAATAAACGCGGCCAAGGCAAGGTATATTTTTGTTGTTGACCGCACCACCAATTCCATGTTTGTTGAGTCGCAGTCATACCAAAGTGATGATTTCGTAAATATACATGGTGACTGGCAGATTTTACCAACGCAATAATGGCCTCGGATAAATCCGTATCGCCGACCACCAAGGGTTTATCGGGACGTGAAATGCCCAATTTTTCAATGGCAATCGCTTCTCGGGTATTTCCAAGCCAATCCATGTGATCTAACGCAATACTCGTCACCACCGCCACATCCGGATCCACCAGGTTAACCGCATCTAAACGCCCACCCAGTCCCACCTCTAAAATAGCCACATCTAATGATGACTGCTGAAAAATATGAAAGGCGGCTAATGTTCCAAATTCAAAATAAGTCAAACTGATATCAGCCCGCCGCCGATCAATGCAGTGAAAAGCCTGACAAATCGATTGATCTGTCACGGCTTGACCATTCACTCGGATACGCTCATTATAATTAAATAAATGGGGCGAAGTATAACAGCCTACTCGATAATTCGCCGCCAATAAAATTGACTCAAGCATCGCGGCGGTGGACCCTTTGCCATTGGTACCAGCCACCGTAATCACAAACCGAGCGAGAGGCTGCTGCTCATTCATTAATTTTTGAGAAACCTGAGAAACACGCTCAAGTCCCATATCAATGGTTTTATTATGTAATTGAGACTGCCAATGTAACCATTGATCTAATTGCAAAAAACGCTCGCGTTGATTCACTCAATACCGCCATACATTTAGTTCATCGCACTCGGTTCTGGGCGCTCACTGTCCAGTACCTTATCGTGTTGTTCGTTTTCCCCCACATTCGATGACTCGTTTTGTTCTTTTTCTGGTGCAACACTTTTTTCTGTGACGTCAGATTCCACTTGCGGTACAATATCCACGAGTTCAACGGGATATAACATCAACGAAATTTTAGCTATTTTTTCACGCATTTCACGCCGATCAACAATCATGTCAATGGTACCATGCTCTAATAAAAACTCACTGCGCTGAAATCCATCAGGCAATGTTTCTCGCACCGTTTGCTCGATCACACGCGGCCCCGCAAAACCAATCAATGCCTTAGGCTCAGCAATATTCACATCGCCTAACATGGCCAAACTCGCAGAGACGCCCCCCATGGTCGGGTCTGTCAATACGGAAATAAAAGGAATACCTTGTTCACTCAATTTTGCGAGGGCGGCACTGGTCTTAGCCATTTGCATCAAGGAAAATAAGGCTTCTTGCATACGCGCGCCGCCACTTGCTGAAAAACACACAAAAGGAATTTTATCTTCCAAGCAAATATTCACTGCCCGCACAAAGCGCTCCCCCACCACCGATCCCATGGAGCCTCCCATGAACCGGAATTCAAAGGCCACGGCAACTAAAGGCACCCGGTCGACGGAGCCTTTAATGGCGATTAACGCATCTTTTTCTTCGGTCGCTTTTTGTGCTTGGCTAATGCGGTCTTTATATTTTTTACTATCTTTAAATTTTAAGGCATCCACCGGTTCAAGCACTTCACCAATTTCCGCACGGCCCTCTTTATCCAAAAACCAATCGAGCCGTTGCCTACCATAAACTCGCTCATGGTGCCCACACTTGGGACAGACATTAAGATGGCGCTCCAGCTCGGCACGAAACAAGACCGCACTGCAACCATTACATTTTGCCCAAAGGCCTTCGGGAACCGCACGTTTAGTCAGATTCTCCGTACGGATTTTTAAGGGCATTAATTTTTCAAACCAACTCATTTATCGTTATCCGTTATATGCTAAAGAATACTCTTTCAAAATCGATTTTTAAATACGACGATCAATAGCTGTACGCAAGCTCGCTACAAATGCAGATAATTCCGTCAGCATTTCTGCTGGCTTATCTTGTAAAGACTCAATGCGCTTCACGACCGCGCTGCCCACCACCACAGCATCAGCAAACTGACCAACCTCCGCTGCTGTTTGAGGATCGCTAATGCCAAAACCCACGCCGATAGGTAAATCTGTCAAATGGCGTAATTGTTCCATTTTTTGTTTGACATCATGGACATTCAAACGGGAAGAGCCCGTCACCCCTTTTAGTGAAACATAATAGAGAAAACCGCTGGCACATTGCGCAATACGCCGTACCCGCTCATCGGTGCTCGTCGGAGCAATTAAGAAAATGGGATCAAGTGCTTGCTGATTCAAGGTTTCAATGAAATCTTTGGCTTCTTCCGGAGGCAAATCCACCGTTATCACCCCATCCACACTCGCTTTTTTGGCGCGCTCAGCAAACAAACGATACCCCATCGCCTCAATGGGATTCAGATAGCCCATCAATACCACAGGTGTATGTTGGTTTTTTGTTCGAAACAAGGCCACCATATCCAGCACCTGAGACAAACTAACACCATGCACTAAAGCCCGCTCACAAGCCGCTTGTATGACCGGACCATCGGCCATGGGATCAGAGAAAGGCACTCCCACTTCGATGATATCTGCACCACTCTCAACCATGGCGTGCATAATATCCACGGTACTTGAGGGTTGCGGATCACCGGCAGTAAGGTAAGGAATAAGCGCCGTCTTTTGCTTTTGTTTTAATGCCTGAAACGTTGTACTCAGCCGGCTCATACCTGTATCCCCTCGCGTTGCGCAACCGTGTGAATGTCTTTGTCACCACGACCCGATAAATTCACCAAAATATTGGTATCTTTTCCGAGTTCAACCGCTAATTTAGCTGCATACGCCAAAGCATGACTCGACTCCAAAGCCGGCATGATGCCTTCAATGCGAGTTAAATCATGAAAAGCTTGCAATGCCTCATCATCGGTAATCGCCACATAATTGGCACGCCCGGTATCTTTTAACCAAGCATGTTCAGGCCCCACCCCTGGATAATCCAATCCCGCTGAGATAGAATGAGTTTCAATAATTTGCCCATTATCATCTTCCATTAAATAGGTTCGATTACCGTGCAATACCCCCGAACGACCGGCACATAGCGGTGCCGCATGACGTCCCGACGTAAGACCATCACCACCGCCTTCAACGCCATACATGGTGACTGAAGTGTCATCAATGAAAGGGTAAAATAAACCAATGGCATTGGACCCTCCCCCCACACAAGCCACTAACGCATCAGGCAAGCGCCCTGTTTGTTCGAGCATTTGCTGGCGGGCTTCCCGACCAATAATTGCCTGAAAGTTGCGAACCAAGACAGGATAAGGATGCGGCCCAGCCACGGTACCAATAATGTAGAAGGTATTGTCAACGTTAGTCACCCAATCCCGCATGGCTTCATTGAGTGCATCTTTTAGGGTTTTAGAGCCAGAAGTCACCGGCACCACTTCCGCCCCTAATAAACGCATTCGATAAACATTTAATGCCTGTCGCTTGATATCATCGGCCCCCATATATACCACACATTGCAAGCCAAGACGGGCAGCAACCGTTGCCGATGCCACACCATGTTGGCCAGCACCGGTTTCTGCGATAATGCGCGTTTTACCCATGCGTTTCGCCAATAGCGCTTGCCCTACCGCATTATTTATTTTATGCGCCCCCGTGTGATTTAAATCTTCACGCTTTAGATAGATATTGGCACCACCGAGCAAACTCGACCAACGTTCCGCAAAATAGATAGGGGACGGGCGACCCACATAGGTCGCTAAATCAAGATCTAATTCCTTAACAAACTCAGGATCCGTTCGAAATCGTTGATACGCTGCGTGTAGTTCATCAAGTGGCTCCATGAGGGTTTCGGCAACAAAGCGTCCACCGTAGAAGCCGAAATGACCATTTGCATCGGGTAAATTAACTGCCATCTGTTGTAACCTTATCAATTAAATTGACTTGCTTAATAAAATTTTTAATTTTTGTGGGATCTTTTATCCCTTGACTCACTTCGACACCGCTACTCACATCCACCGCATAAGGCTGTGTCATCGTAATCGCCCGGCCCACATTATCGACGGTCAAGCCACCCGCCAAAATAATGGGTTTCTGTAAATTTGGGGGGATGCGATGCCAATCAAAGCGATCACCACTACCGCCACTGCCACCACTAGCATGACTATCGAGTAAAAAACCACTTGCCCCTGATAAATAAGGCTGCACGTATTCAAGGGGATCAATCCCACCGCCCATCGGCACGGCTTTGATATATGGCAAATCAAAAGCTTCACATAGAGCAACAGGCTCATTACCGTGAAATTGCAGTGAAGACAAGGACAGATGGCTGACTATTTCTTCTATTTCAATCAGCGTATTGTCCATAAACAAGCCCACCGTACTCACAAATGGCGGCAATACATTCAATAGCGTTTCCGCTTGTTCCAGCGTCACATGACGAACACTTTTTTTCACAAAAACCAAACCAATGGCATCAACCCCCAAGCCCGCAGCATACGATGCATCATCGGGCCGCGTTATCCCGCATATCTTGATTCGAGTTCGCATCCCCTTCCCCTGCCTGAAACCTATATTACAACCAATTTTGAAAATGAGCGAATCACAGAACGACTATAAATCAACCAGTTTTTCATGTAATACATTGAATAGTATTTTTAGCTTGAGACAACACCCACCAAATCAACCGTGCCCATTATGTCCGCGCACCCGAAGCAAAACAAAAACAGATAGATTACCAAACTGCGTTGCTCGGCGAAAGCTGAGGTAGAGAAAATTTATCAGGATAGGAAACTTGCTGTAAATACAAGCCATATGGTAACGCCGTCACTCCCCCTTGTGTTCGGTCTCGGTGCTCCAATACCATTTTAGCCCACCCGGGTGATTGCTTACCACAGCCGATATCAATGAGTACACCCGCTATGTTTCTAACCATATGCTGCAAAAATGCATTGGCTTCAATAGTGATGATTATATATAAACCAAAACGCTGAACGGATAATTCATAGATCTGCCTTATCGGCGTGCTTGCTTGGCAAGCCACCGCTCGATACGAAGAAAAGTCATGCTCACCCATCAAATCACAAGTAGCTTGAGCCATACGTTGCTCATTAAGTGGTCTTGCTATCCAGGTGACTCGTTTTCGTAAATAGCTGGGTCTTATCGCACGATTGAAAATAATATACTGATAACGCCGTCGAACCGCTGAAAAACGCGCATGGAAATCATGGATAACCGGTGTTGCCCATAGCACGCTCACTTGATCCGCTAAAAAACGGTTCGCTCCAAATACCCAGGCTCGGTTATCTCGCTGAACAGCTGTTTCAAAATGCACCACTTGCTCAGCCGCATGTACTCCGGTATCTGTACGTCCCGCACAAATAACCGATATTGGGCTAGCCGCTACTTTAGTCAGTGCCGCTTCGACGGCTTGCTGCACCGTTGGCACACCACACTGCGTTTGCCAGCCACAGAATGCACTGCCATCATATTCAACCCCCATGGCAATTCTGTTTGCCATCGAACCTTCATTATTTAATATCACCGGATCACGCCACCCACCAAAATAACACTATCATCAATAAAGGCACACTCCATTGAGTCCAAGGGGGACAAGATTGCGCATCAAAGCATAATTCAACGGGTTCATAAGATTGATTAAACACATTAACTAAAGGATTTAACAAGGAATTGACTAATATATCAAATTTATTCTGCAAGGAGTGATTCGTTACGGGTGGAGGTTTGCTCAGCCAGTCATCAGGTCGTTTATTATTTTTAATCAGTTCGAGCGTTAAAACTGTCCGCACGATAAACCGCGTCCGAGAAAACCCCAGATAGGCCAGCGGCAAACTCAGCCAATATAAACCCGCAATCATTGCCGACGTTCGGGTCGCGACAAATAATACATTAACGGCGACCACAATGAAAACCAGCGAAATAATACGCTCAACGGCGAGTAACACACCCTCACCAGTCGGTGACAAGGTTGGCCATGTAGCAATGATAGCCTCCCCTGGGATAAACCAAAAATAAAGGATCAATATGGAGATGAAAAAAAATCGCAACCGGCGCAACATTTGCCAAGTGGCTTGAAGTGGCTTTTCTGGGAGTTGACACCAAACCAACAGTAACATGCCACCAGCGAGTAATAAAACATAGCGATGGGCCACCGCCACATTAGCAGTAAAAACAAGCAGCATCATGACTCGAACGGCAGGATGAATGGAAATCAAAGGTGCCCGCAATAAGGTAAGATTTATTTTTTATTCACCGCTTTTCAATCGGTGACAATTATCAAAAAATCCAGTGGGTATACTCATGCTGAGTATACATAATGGCTAATATGCTTTCTATACACCGAGCAAACCATCTTCACGTATTGCGTTCGTTAAAGAAAGAACGCCAAAATAGTTCACTAAACATATACTCCATAACCAGTAATATATTAGCCATGACTCCGTTTTCGTAGCTGTAACATTAAGCTTTCTGCTTCCCGTTTTTGCTCTTCATTACCACTTTGCACAACTTCGTATAATAGTTCATTGGCCGCTTCAACATCACCCATATCCACATAGGCACGAGCTAATTCCATTTTGGTAGCAACCTCATCATTTAGCAAGAAAAATGAGCCTTGCTGGCCCTCAGATACAGATTCCTGCGTCGAATCGTTAACAATACCATCTGCGGGCATTTGACCCACCACCGCATGAGTGAATTCCGACTTCGGCTCATCACCTAAAGGAGCCAACACTGAAAAGTCATGCACATCCAGCATGGCAGAAAGCTCATGGGCTTGCTCGTCATCTGAGATTTCTATTTTGGACAAATGATCCACATCTAAGGCCGACGGTTTATCCTTAGCCGCTATGTCATCAATAAACAAATCCGCCTTGATATCAACATCGTCAGGGGATTTATCTACGACGGGGTTGGCTGGCGGTGATTTCGTGGAAAAATCAGGCACACTAAATTCTAACGGTGGCAAATCATCATCTTGCCATTCCTCACTGGCTGCAGATTCACCTACCTCGCTTAAAGAACCCGATATACTTGCTGCCGTTTCTTGTTTTTCGGAAACAAATTTAGGGGTTAATTCAAGGCTGCCATCAGCACTTTCCGCGTATAACTCGTAACTACCGGGCAGCTTATCGATCTCCTCCTCATCCATCGCTTGCGGAGGCGTGGCTTCATCATCTTTTGCTTGGGCGCCTGAAACTTGTTCAGTAAAGTCCTCAGATGGCAACTTTGCGAGCAACTCATGATCAGCCTGCTGGCCTTTAAAAGCAGGATTATCAGGACATAATTCAACCCCCATATCCATCACCCGCTCCCAAATCGGATGCTCTGCACCGCCGAGTACACGATAGAGTTGATCAGCCCGCTCATTAAATGTCTCAATATCCCGTTGTGCGTACGAAATTTCCAGTAATTTCAGCTTTAACTGATGTCGCTCTGGTTCGATTTTAATGGCTGTTTTTAATAAATCTTCTGCTTTTTTAAAGCGTCCATAGGCGATATAAACATCCGCTTCAGCCAGAGGATCAATATCACTGGAGCCACTGGCCATCTGACTATTTTCGGGGGGAGCAGCAAAACCCAAATCTGAAATTGCACTAAAGTCATGGACTTCAATCTGCTCTTCTTCATTACCTGTGTGACTACTGCCCTCACTCAGATCATTTTGACTCGGGTCATCTGCCTCTGGCGTAAACCAAGTATCTTCTTCCCGCATTGAGGCAAGTTCAGCCTCTTCATCTTTATCGATTCGTTTGCGAATCAACATCCAGATCAACACAATTAACAATAACAATACCCCGGCAGCGGTTGCCAAATTCACAGGGTCTTGCAGTAATGCTTGGATTTTCTCTTTAAGGTTATCCACTGTTGATGGCAGTGCCGCTTCTTGCTCAGCGAGCTCAGGAATAACATTGCCTTCAGACAATATTTCAGTCACAGCAACGTCCTCACCCAAGCTTTGCTCATCCGTGCCTGGCACATTGAGCTCAAGCGTTGGCACATCTGCCTCGACTTCAACCTCAGACGTTGTTCCTTGCAACATTTGCAACTCTTGATCTTTTAATTGGATCAAGCGTTGCATCGACGCCACTTGATTCTCCAACGCAGACAAACGAGTATTGAGTTCCTCATTTTCCCGACGTGAGGCCTCAGCAGCTTCATTAGTTAAAGCCAGCTCAATACGTACCGCTTTAATCTCTTCTGACGAAGCATTCACACCCGCATTATCATTACCGACCGGTATAAAATCTTCGCTTACC
>VAPL010253667.1_pt1 | contig 45482 bp, 66 predicted proteins | sample 3395061 | NCBI WGS metagenome assembly VAPL01 (sample SAMN08290444, study PRJNA428436) | hydrothermal vent metagenome | isolation source: Deep-sea hydrothermal vent chimney 2 | place: Pacific Ocean: Juan De Fuca Ridge | depth 2182 m m | reverse complement strand
GCTGGTCAACCGCCGTGAGTTTGAATCCCGGATGCAAAGGTTGTTGGAAGATGCGCGTTTGAATGATCGCCAGCATGTCATGTTTTATCTGGATCTTGACCATTTTAAGATAGTGAACGATGAATGTGGTCATGCGGCGGGTGATAAAGTATTGAAGTTGCTGGCCGAGGAATTTAAAAATCATCTGCGCAAGGATGACTGTATAGGCCGGCTTGGCGGTGATGAGTTCGGGGTATTGCTGGTAAACTGTAGCCTGAAAAGCGCGCAATCAGTGGCTGAAAAAATGCGCAAGGATATCGATGATTTTGCGTTTGAATGGGAGGGTCGGCGTTTCAAACTCGGTGTAAGTATCGGTGTCGTCGCCATCACGTCGCGTGCGGATTCGATCGAGAGCATGATGGAACTGGCCGATACCAGCTGCTATAAGGCCAAACAGAAAGGCCGCAATCAGATCCATCTGTATACCGTCAGTTAATCCAGATACTTCGTTCATTCCACTGTTCTCTCTGGGGTTGTTGCATTAGCTTCTACTAATGTAAAATCAAACCTTTATATTTGTAGTCTCTGCCCCCATAGTGATAATTCGATGCAAGCTATTGAACAGCGCGAGAATAAACTGGTCGAAATGGAAAGTGTGCCGCTAGAAGGTTTTTGAGATTTGTAAACCAACCAGACTGAAATTTATTATTTATAAAAATGATTCATGATTTAGAAAATTTAACGGCTTTGTCCTACACTGAAGATAAGGCGTTGGCTGATCTCATTAAAGATGGTTGCACCATTGTCGATAGTACAGATGACGATGACTGGGATCATGATTACGATAGTGGCCTGGCGGTTGAGGAAGAAAAACCGAAACTGAAGCCACCGAAACAGTACAAAGTTATTGTGAATAATGATGATTACACGCCGATGGAATTTGTAGTACAGGTGTTGATGACGTTCTTTGCCATGGATAATGCGAAGGCGACACGTGTGATGATGTCAGTACACACCAAAGGCAAAGGTATCTGTGGGACATTTAGCCACGAGATCGCTGAGACAAAAGTGGATCAGGTGAATGAGTTTTCACGCATGAACCAGCATCCTCTGATGTGTACCATGGAAGAAGCTTGAACTTTTCAGGGAGTGTCAGAACGAATAATATTAATGGTAAAAAAATAAGGTAGCGCCATGTTGAGCAAAGAACTTGAAGCATCATTGAATAATGCATTTAATGAAGCCAGAGAAAAGAGGCATGAATATATAACGGTAGAGCATCTGCTGCTTTCGCTACTGGATAACAATAGTGCCAACATCGTATTGCAGGCCTGCGGTACGGACCTGAACCTGCTTGGCACCGAACTCAAAGAATATCTCGATAATAATACGCCCGTGTTCGGCGACGTGGTCGCCGGTGAAGTGCAACCGACGCTAGGCTTTCAGCGTGTGCTGCAGCGTGCGGTTTTTCACGTACAGTCTTCTGGTAAAAAAGAAGTGGTCGGTGCCAACGTGCTGGTCGCCATGTTTGGTGAACAGGAATCTCAGGCTGTTTACCTGCTGAACCAACAGAATGTTAACCGCCTGGACGTGGTTAATTATATCTCGCACGGCATCACCAAAGTGCCGAACGAGACCGAGAAACTGGAAGACCACTCCGAGCAGACGGCAACGCAGGATGCGGAAGCGCAGCCGCTGGAAAATTACACCACCAATCTAAACCAGCGCGCCATGCAGGGCCTGATCGATCCACTGATCGGTCGTGACGACGAAGTCGAAAGAACGGTGCAGATCTTATGTCGCCGCCGAAAAAACAACCCTTTGCTGGTCGGCAGGGGATGTAATAGCTGATACTCAGTGGGAAAAGGAAGATCCATTTCATCCTAATGTATTTGCTAGATGGATGAAAACTATTGATCTCAGACTTCAAACTGGCTATTTTGACATGTTTGGGACTTATTGTATTGATAGTGCTTCGACCTGGGGTGACGCTATTATGAATTATCAACTTAATGCCCAGTCCAGGGCCGGCGAAGCCCCTAAATTCACCCGCGACTACACACCACAAAAGATTTTAATGATTAACTACATTAAAAAACTAATGACTATTCCTTGCGACTTTATCTTAACTGGTCATCTACGTGAGGCAGAAGAAATAGTTGGCCAAACAAAAGATGGAAGTCCTTTGAAGAAAACTAAATATCGATTCAATACAACTGGTCAGGCCGTAATAACCATCCCACTTCAATTTGATGAGATTTATGTAATAGTTGGTAAGTCTGGTCCTAGTGGAGTTAAACGTGAGTTGTTAATTGATGCTCAAGGACAATACATTGCTCGGTCGCGACTAAAAGCTAACAATAAACTTAATTCAATTGAAGAGCCTAATATTAGAAAGATACTTAAAAAAATAGGTCTTCGTTGGCAGGATAAACCAAAGCTTGATTTATCCTAAGTTCGTTAAATTATTGAACGATCTATGGAGGAATGCCTATGGAACATTAAACATTAAACGCTAAAAGAATTCAAAGCTATCTTTAATTAAACTACAGGAGTAGAAAATGTTGACAGATTACAGTGCATTGGAAAATGAAATTACTGGTGCAGAAGAGCCTAAAGTTTTGCTGGCTGGTAGTGAAGTAAAAGCCCGAATCGTTGGTATTAGGACTGGTATCAGTGAAAAGAATGACTGTACATGGTATAGTCCTATCTTTGATGTACCTGAGGATCCTATGGTAATGGAGTTTAGTGATTTTCTTTGGGATCTAGATCAGGTAAAGCTTGATCCAAAATCCTATGCTCGGGCCGTGTATAAGTTCAAGCAATTTGCAACTTGCTTTGGTATTGACTTCAGTCGTCCCTTTTCTTGGGAGGATGACCTTGTTGGACTTGAAGGCTGGATGATTCTTGGTCTTAAGAAAAGTGAAGAATATGGAGATCAGAACTCAGTTAAGAAATATATTATAGGAAATTCTGATAGTCTTACTGATCCTCTTTATTAACCAAACAATGTAAAGGTCCTAGGACAAATTAATCTTTGTCCTAGGACCTAATTTTGAGGTATCTAAATGCAAGTTATATTAACTACAACTATAGACAGTACATACTATGAAAAAGATGAACCTGAAAATGGGACTCAAGAAAGATTTGAAGTAGACTCTATTTCATTCGCTTACAATGGAATAAAACTTACTTCATTAAATGAATTAGAAGACATTATCATTAATCATAATCAAAAAGAACTTGTTGATCAACTACTACATGAAATAAAATAGGAGATATTAAATGGCTAAGATTAAACAGATAGTACACAATACATACGAAATAACCTTATCGGAACCTGAGTATGAATATATAAGAAATGTCTACAATAAATTTTATAGTAAACCTTTAGATTGGCCGAGTGGAGTTCAAAATGAAGTCTTTAGACTGAAACTTTGGAGCATATTTAATTCCTTTAGCTTCATCCAAGAAACTCAATCAAAAGATTTTAAACCTAACCTTACTGCTGAACCACCAAATATCCCTAACCCAGGAAATATTATTCTTACAAAAGGGCCTACAAATGACTAATATTAATTCAGACTATAAACCCCGTCTTAGTATTGAAATTACAGACGAACAACAGCAAAGAATTAATAGATTATTAGGCACTTATGGGATCAAAAAGGCTATATTCTCAACTATCCTAGATGACCTTTTAGACCTGATAGAACTTCATGGGCAAGTTGTTGTTGGGGTCCTACTTGAAAAATCCACCAAGCCACATGAAATTCTACGATGCCTTTCCAAAGCAAATAAAATAGGAAATTTATCATGAGTACATTAAAAGATCTAGATATACTTTCTATCACAGAGATGTCACATGATGAGGCGATTGAACACCTTAGACAAATTCGTCTCAGCCGCAGAATGCCTGAAAAAAGATCTAGCAAATCTACAAAGACAATAAGAAAACCAAAATCAAAGACATCTAAGATGTCTCAGTCTCAGGCCGCAGAACTTCTAAAATTATTATCTTAAGGATCTAAAATGTCTAATATTGAGGTAGGGCAAGTAGCTATGATATCCATCTCTGATATCGAAGTTGGTGATAGGGCTCGTGAGGAGATGGGCGATCTTGAGGAAATTGAAAATTCAATAAAGGAACGTGGACTAATTTCACCTTTAGCAGTAAAACAAACTGCGCCAGATAAATATTTACTCCTGGCTGGTGAACGTAGATTTATGGTCCTAAGTAAAAATAAAGTAAAAACTGTCCCAGTAAGGATCTTTCCTGAGGCAATCTCAGAATTTGAAATGAAGTCTATTGAACTTGCTGAAAATCTCCATAGAAAGGATTTTGAATACTGGGAATATGATAACTTGATTCGTGAAGTGAATGAGCTCCAGCAAAAAATCCATGGAGCAAAATCTCCTGGACCATCTAAGGAAGGCTGGTCGCTTGAAAACACTGGTGAACTTCTTAATGCTTCCAAGGCCACTGTCTCAACTGCAATTAAACGGGCTCAGGCCCGAGACGCATTTCCTGAGTTATTTGATAGTTGTAAAACTCAAAAGGATGCTTCAAAAATACTTAAGAAAATGGATGAGGCAGTTGTTAAGGATGCAATAGTTAAAAAGATGGAACTTAATCGCCAAGATAGTTCCTTTGTTCAAATATCTAAATGTTATATCCTTGATAATTTTTTCAGTGGGGTTCAAGAAATACCTAACAATGTATTTCATTTAGTTGAAATTGATCCACCTTATGCAATTGGTCTCCATTCGACAAAAAAGGTTGCTGGTGGTGAATCTATATATAACACAAATGATTATAATGAAGTTCCCTCAAACTTATTCATAAATGGTCCTAAGAACCCTACTCCTGAATCTACTTGGTTAGGTCTTAGCACCATGCTCAAAGAATGTTATCGAGTAATGGTCGATCATAGTTGGTTAATCTGCTGGTTTGGGCCTGAACCTTGGTTCAATGATGTTTATGAAGCAATCATCAATGCTGGATTTCATACATCTCGAATGTGTGGAGTGTGGACTAAGCCACTTGGACAATCTAACCGACCTGAAATTTATCTAGCTAACTCCTATGAAATGTTTTTCTATGCCTGGAAAGGTCGTCCGGCACTAAACAAGGCCGGAAGATCAAACTTGTTTAACTTCACACCTGTAAATCCCACACAGAAAATTCATCCTACTGAACGCCCTATTGAATTGACCACTGAAATTTACAATACCTTTGCTTTTCCCGGATCAAGGGTCCTTATCCCCTGTGCTGGCTCAGGAAATGGAATAATCTCAGCCCATGACTTAGGAATGTCCCCAGTTGGATTTGAACTAAGTAAAGGCTACAGAGATAGTTTTTTGGTGAAGCTACATTCTAAGTTCGTTTAATTATTGAACGATCTTTTGTTGGTCACCCTATGTGGGTGTGGATTGAAACGTTGTAATTGATTGGTGCGAAACATCATCATTTCATCGACGATTGACAAAATGGTGGGTTGGTGGTGTTTTCAATCAATTTACATACCATGACATGCGTGAAATAATTATTGCATTACACGGCAAATTTGATGACAATTGTACAATTAACAAAGTCCGTTAAATTATTGAACGAACTACTCGGCTGGATAACAACAACAATACAGGAGTCTAAATTATGAAAGCATATCGATCAGATCATGACAATGATGCCCCGAAGTTTTCCACAAATAACAATTGTCCATCTGGGCAGGTCGTTGTAAGAAATGAGGAGGGACCGACTGGAAGTACCCTAAGTGTTGATGGTGCAGTTATTAACCCTGGGCAAAGCGTTTGTGTTAATGATGGAGCGAGTGTAGAAAAATGCAGTCCTCCAAAGTACGAACCTTGATTTTTTAAACCAATGTAAGAGAATAAGGAGAATGAAAAATGGTTCGAGACAGTGAACAATATAAGTGCAAAAAATGTGACTACATGAATTGCTGTAACATATACAAGAAGATCATGCATGAGACCCTTGAAAGCGGAATTTTTTTCCATATTTTAAAAAGAGATCTAGTAAAGTGGCTTGAAAGTTGTCCCGCTTTTCTGGCCACGCCTGGCTATGCTGAAGAAAGAGAGAAATGGTTTAAGTTAGTTGAAGAAAAAGATGCGGCGTTTGCCAAGGAAATGATGGGAGCGCCTAGAAGATCATCTAGAGAGGGACCTCCAAGTCGTGGGTTTGCCGGATGGGGGAATTAGACGTATAACTAGTTGATATGAGGAAGACCAGAATGACACCTTTAAATTATTGAACGATCTATTAAAGGACCTAAGATGAAAAATACTTATGTTCCACCTAGTGGCAATCGAAGTGCAAAGATAGCCTTTGTTGGTGAACAGCCAGGATTTCAAGAAGTTAGGCAAGGAAAACCCTTTATCGGCCCAGCAGGAAAGGCCCTAAACGAATGTATTCAAATGGCTAAACTTTCCCGAGTTGATGCTTACTTTACAAATGTAATTAAGGATCTTGATAAGCCAATTAAAAACTATATCAATATTGATACTCGTGGCAAATACTCTATATCAAAAGAAGGCTATCAATATATTCAGGAACTTGGTGATGAACTAAAACAATTAAATAATCTAAACATAGTAATTGCCTTAGGCAATATTGCATTACTAGCCTTGACAAATCGTGTAGGGATTACTAAATGGCGCGGAAGCATTCTTGAGTCTACACTTATTCCAGAACTTAAAATAATCCCCACTTTCCATCCAGCAACTTTCATTCCTCCAAAGTTTAACTTCATCAACAAGCCAATAATTATAGAAGACTTACTCCGAGCAAAGAATGAATCTGAGTTCCATGAAATTAAAAGAATTGCTAGAAATGTAAAAATTAGATCTTCCTTCAATGAATCTATTGCAATTCTAAATCATTGTTATGAGCTTGGTTGTCATGGACAAACTATCGACATTGATATTGAGATAATTAAGGGTGAATTAGATTGTATAGCATTTGCTTGGTCACCTGTTGATGCTGTCAGTATCCCATTTAGAGATTCAAAGGGTGACTACTTTAACATCGATCAAGAATATGAAGTAATGTTATTGATTGCTAAGATCATTCAATCTGAGCAGATTCCAAAAAGGGGCGCAAATTTCATCTTTGATTCTCAATATTTATTTCATAAATATGGCATAGTTCCTAATGGCACTATTCATTGCACACAGATAGCACAAAAAATTGCCTTTCCTGATCTTCGTGCTGGTCTAGATGCAGTCACTGCAATGCACACTGATATTCCATACTATAAACAAGACGGTAAGCAATGGATGAAGATGGGTATAGGTTCCTGGGAAACCTGGTGGACTTATAATGGTATGGACTCAATTGCAACTGCTGCTTCCCACCCTGAACAAATCAAGTGCCTTAAATCACAAGATAATATTGAGGTTTATAATAGACAAAGAAGATTAATCAAACCTTTAATTTATATGTCTGAGAGAGGAATAAAAATAGATGTCAGTCAAATGATAAAGTTTAAAGAAGTTCAAGAAGAAGAACTTGAGGAGGAGATTAAAAAGTTAAATAAGGAAGTAGGGTATGAAATAAATCCTAATTCACCATTACAAATAGCTAATTATTTTTATGATGACTTAGGTATAACTCCATATAAGAATAGAAAGACAGGCAAAACATCTACAGACATAAATGCACTTAAACGAATCTCTAGGCGGGGTTACAAGGCCGCACAAATCCTACTTAATATAAGAAGTTTAAGTAAGAGAATTTCTACCTATTTAAACATTGGAAAGATTGATAATGATGGAAGGTATCGAAGTTCATATAAACCTGTTGGGGCTGAAACTGGACGGTTATCATCTGGCGAAACAATCTTTGGCAAAGGTGGAAACCAACAAAACTGGCCTCATGACTTACTTAGATTTTTTATCTTTGATGAAGGTTATATAGGTTACTCCTTTGATCTTAGCCAAGCTGAAAATAGAATAGTCGCTTATGTTGGTGGAGTTTTAGCACAAATTAAGGCATTTGAAAATGGCATTGACCTACATAAAATGACAGCCTCAATTATTTTCAATAAACCTTATGGTGAAATATCTGGCACTGATGGATCTTCAATTTTAGGTGATGGAAAACAGAGTGAAAGGTTTTGGGGTAAGAAGGGAAATCATGCTATTAATTATGATACTGGTTATAAGACATTTGCACTTGTAAATGAAATGACTGAGACTGAAGCTAAACATACCCTTGAAAGAATCCATAGAGGCTATCCTCAAATTCGTCAAGGCTATCATCAAATAATTCAAAATATGCTAAAGAAGAATCGGACTATTACAAACCTAATGAATCGTCATAGGTTATTTCTTGGTCCAGTTATTCCTTCCTTCCCTAATACATCAAAGAGTGCCTGTACTAAAACCTATCGTGAGGCCTATGCACACTTTAGTCAGTCAACTGTAGCTGACAAGATCAATGAACATGGAGTAGAATTTATATATTATAATCAAGATAAGTTTGCTCCTATTGAATTACTTACTCAAATTCATGACTCAGTTGTGTTTCAAATTCCTTTATCAATTCCTTGGATTCAACATGCTGAAATGTTATTAGCCATTTCCAATTCACTGGAACAATCCTTATTCTGGCACGAGACTGAGATTAAATTTCCTGCTGATTTAGCAATAGGTCTTAATATGTGTAAGGAAAATATGAAAGAAATTAAGAGTAAAGATTTTCCTCGTGACAAATACATTCTTGCAGATAAACTAAAACAAACCTATAATGAACTCAAGGCAAATTAAAAATATACAATGGAAGATCTTAAACGGAAGTTACCGAATTGGATTGACGCTTTCTTACAATATACTAATAACACTGAACCCCCAACAATGTTTAGGAAATGGACAGCTATTTCATGTATTGCTTCAGCAATGCAAAGAAAATGTTCAATAGAGTGGGGTACGGCACTTACCTTTTACCCAAATTTATATGTAGTTCTAGTTGGCCCTTCTGCAACTGGTAAAGGCACAGCTATGTCTCCTGGATTAGAAATTCTTACAGAAATTCCTTCAATCCGAATGAGTGCCCAGGCAACTTCACTCCAGGCCCTCATTCGACATTTAAAGGACACTAACTTAACTGATATAGATATCAAGACAGGGTCACAAACTTACCATTCTTCACTTACAGTATTTTCAAAGGAGTTCACTGTATTCCTAGGCTACCATAATAATGAACTAATGGCTAGCTTATGTGACTGGTATGATTGTGATAGTCGTTGGGCCTATGAAACTATCTCACGTAAGCGGGAGGAAATCATAGGTGTTTGGGTAAACTTGCTTGGTGGGACTACTCCTGACTTAATTAGAAGTTCCTTACCGATTGAATCAATAGGTGGTGGACTTACTTCTAGGATAATTTTCATCTATGAGGAAAAGAAAGAAAAACTTGTAACCTTGCCAATCCAAAGTGCAAAGGAACGTGAGTTGTTTCAATATTTAGTTCATGACCTAGAAAAAATCTCAATGCTTGCTGGTAAGTTTAACTTTACAGAAGCCTTTGGTGATATGTGGAATGATTGGTGTATTCATGCTGAAACTCATCCACCATTTGAAGATGAAAAGTTTGATGGGTATATAGGTAGACGAAGAACTCACTTGATGAAGTTATCAATGATAGTAAGTGCCGCCCGAGGAATCAATGACTTGGTATTGACTAAGGATGATTTAGAGATTGCTGTACAATATTTACATGAGGCTGAAAATAAAATGGGACTGGTCTTTAGAGGTATTGGCCGAAGTGATACTTCTGAAATGATTTATAAAGTAACTGCATTTTTAATTAATTCAAAGATAGATGAAGTTCCTTATTGGCAATTTTCTAGGCATTTTAGTAATGATATAGATAAGTTTACAATGGATAGGATTTTAAATACACTTGAAGCAAGTAAAATTATTAAGGTTATTATTAGACCTGGGGCAGATACTATAATTAAAGTAATTGAAAATAGAGAAAAGATTGCTCAGAAATATACTGAAATTAAATAGATTGTTTAATAATTTAACAATCTATTTAATTTTACCCTCACCACTATCCTGAATCTTTCTAACCTCTTGACGAAACTTAGGAGTAAAAACACCCTTGGACATCCTAGACATTTCACCAAACTCTTTCCAGACTTCACTTTGCCTATCTCGATCAAGTTTAGTAAGTCTATCCATGAATACTTGTGCTCGAGCATCTGGTTTGAGCTGCTGTAACTGCAACCAGAATGTCCTCTCAGGTAAATCTTTAGTCCTTTCCTGCACTCTAAATCTTTCAATGAGTCGATTTTGAATATCTCTATCATGAAATGTTTTTATATACTTAAATATTTCTTCTCGACTAACATTGTCTTTAAATAAATATCCATCTGATAAGGTATCAAGTCCTCTGTCCTGAATAAACCTTTTCAAGTCTGACATTTCTTTAGCTTTATTTATATCCTTTGCATATTTAGAATAAGGATTAGTAACTCCAATAAATCTTTTAAGGACTGGAATTTGTGACAAGATCATTGCTAGATGTTGTTCCTTTTTATCTTTGGGTAAGGAACCAAAAAGTTCATCATAAGCACCACCAACTAAATAAGACCAGATTGACCCGTTAGTAATTAACTGGCCGACTGCATATTTAGTTCGTTCAGGACTTAGTCCAGTAAACTTACCAAAGTCAATTGCCATTTGAGGAGTTCTTTCAGTATATTCCTGAGCACTATTTGGCCAAGTAAAGGGTTTATCAGTATTACGCCAGATATCATTATTAGACCAAAAGTTCTTATTGGTCATATAGCCTAAGGCCGCACTTAATGTTGGTGGTAAGCCAGTTAAACTAACTGGGGACAGTTGCTCAAGAGATCCAGTTAGTCTATCTACATCTACTTCATTCCCTAACCATTTATCAACACAGGCTTCAAAGAATGACTTAAAGAATTTTTGTCCTGGATCAAGGGGGATCTTAGCATAAATATATCTAGTTTGTCCCTTACTATCTACAAATGAAAATTGATCACCAAGAGGAATGCAAAGGTTATTTTGCATGGCTACATTACCCTGTAGATTTTTCATGGTCTGAGGATTTTTAGTTCTTGAGGCTAAATAAAGTCCTGAGACAACAGTTGCAAATTGAGCAAGTTTAAAGGTTGAACTTAGGGCGGTCCCACTTCCAGGTTTAAAACTCCTAAACATTCCACGAGTACCTTGGATAGCTGCATTTAGATAAGGAATCCCATTGTCAAAGGCCTTAGCAATTCCACCACCTTGACCAAAGTCCATATAGTCTCTAGCGGCAAATGTAGCTTCGGATGTGATTTTTTCATCTTTCCTTGCCTCATCCATTGTAAGACCAAGTTCCTTAGCTTTTCGTCTAATAACCCTTTCACGAATTGCTAATCTAGTCATCAACTCAGACGTCTCACCAAATCTGCCCATTAGAGTATAGAATTTGTCAATAGGCCTTTCAATGTGTCTACCACGTTGAAATAGGCGACCTTGGTGAACTAAAAACTCCATGCCACCACCTTCTTTTATATAATCCTCATAACGTCCTTTCTTTAATGCTGCATCAGTGAATATATTTACATAGTCATGCCCTAATTGAAGTGGGTAAAGTGGCGCAAAGGAACTATACACAGATGACCATTTACCATCCTTGAATATTCTAGCAGCAAACCAAGTCTGCATAATATCACGGGGTAGGTTAGCTAGTGCAAATCCCCAGTTAATACCAGTAGCAAATGTTCTTAATACTGGGGAGCCTGTAGAATATCTTAAAATCTGACTCATCTTATATGATAATTCAGGACTACTATTAATCCATTCCATATTCATTTCAGGGGAAAGATAAAGAGCTTTTCGTTCGCCTTTATCAAACATAAAGATACGATTCCATCCAGTAGGAATCTTAGTCTTTTTATCTAACTTAGTTCTAACAAAAGGATTCTCAGGATCATTTGTTGCAAGTTCCAATAATCCTTGGTTGGCCTTATTATTAGCAATTCGTCCATAGGCCCTATTAAATACTTCCAAAGCCATTACTTCTGAACTAGGTTCAAATATATCTGTGTCACGTCCCCTAGACAATGATTCAACTCCAGAATCATATACAGTCTTTACCTTTCTACCTACTTTAGTTTTATATGATCTATCATAAATATCTACTAATTTCAATCTTCGATAGTTATGAGATGAAAGACTATTGAACTCCTCCTCTGTAATTAGTCCTGCATCAAGCATGTCTTTAAGTGGCTTCTTCATCCATTCAAAGTATGCCTTAGTTCTAACTCTAAGATCATTGACTTTTGAATCACTTAGCTTTTCAATTGGTCCTACAAGTTCTGAATAAGCTACTGATTCTTTTGGGCTTAGACCTTTAGGAAACTTAAATTGTTTTTCAGTTTTATACTTACCTATATCCATCATTCGATCAGCAAGGATTAGATTATCCAGGACATTCTTTTCCTTACCACTAAGTCCACTATATACTTCCTTCTGCATTTGTCGGAGCATCTCAGCAGACATTGAAGATGCGCCTTTTGACAAGTACATTTTTTGTAGTATTCTATATCCTTCATCTCCTAATGATTTTAATAGATCAGTTCTAATATTTCCAGATCGATCAATGATAGCTCTATTAAATGCTCTCCGACCACGACCGAGTGCCTCAAGCGGTTTAAAGGATTTTATTCCTCGAGCTCTTTTAGTATACTCAGCTAATCTTTTAGCATCATCTATAATTTCTTTAGCAATTTTATCTAAAGGAACCCCAGCATTTAAAGTTACTCCACTAACTTTTTTAGTCTGTTCAATTGTTGAACGGTCTGGCTCAATTCTTCTAGCCCAAGTTGCTGCCTCGGATGCTAAAGTTTTCCAGTTTTGAAAATCAACCCTGGATAAAAATTGTCCTTTAAGTTCATCAGATCTAGTTACTAATTCACTAAGACCATTTCTGACCTTTTCAATATTTATTGAATCATCTCCATGATACCATCTATTAACATCATTAACTAACTTCTGCATAAATGTTTCAGGATTATCTGTGATAGCTTGTTGATTCTCAGCATAGACATCTTTAAATTTATTAGTTGTTTCTACATCCTGGAAAAATGGATTATCTTCACCTTCAAATAATGGAACTTTAGTACCAGTACCTTGATCCACATCTGTGATTGGTTCATTAGTCTGTTCAATTTCTGAACGATCTTGACCAAATTTCCTCATTACATTATCATAAGCATTTTGTAACTCACTTAGATCTTTAACACTTACTGTAGTCTCAGAACCATCCTTTAATGGGGCTGAAAAACTATGGAATCCTTCAACTGAACCAAACCCTTCTTGGTATCCAAGATATTTAATCTCTACTTCATTATCCTTATTGACCTTCTCAATAGCATTATCTACTTTTTTGTCTAGTATGATTGGTTCAGGCTGTTTAACAACCTCTGGTTTATTAAGTACCTTATCAACCTTGCCACTTTGAAGATCCTTAGTTTGTTTAATTTCCTGGTCTTGTTTAATTTTCTCAGCGACTTTTACTGCCTCTTTTTCTAAGGCTGCCTTTTTAATATCAATGACTTTCTGTTGAATTTGTTTAGATATTTCATCAGGTGAAGCCTGAATATTTTGGTCTTCAGTTATTAAATCATTTGCTTTATTTGTAATATTTTCAATGTCTTTAGCATAACCTTTTTTACGGACTGCTTCATGGATCATTCCTAAGGCCATAAGACCTGACAGGTCTCCAGCAAACTTTGCCGCCCCTTGAATATTAGGATAATCCTTAAATCCTTCATAACTAGCAACTTTCTGTCCAATAGCTGAAAGCATACTCAAAGGTGCCATTACTAACTGTACTGCATATTGAGATTCAGGAGTAGATGGTTTTAATACACTTTCCTTAATCGGGTTTATTAATTGTGCTCCTTCAATCATTCCCTGATGAGCCACAGTATATAAAGTATTTAAATCCAAAGTTTGGCCAAGGACTACTTGGTCCATTAGTTCCTTACCCATTTTACTAGCTGCAATAGTAGCCCCAGTTAAAAATCCAGGGACTGAGGCAAGTAATTCTAGGCCGCCTCTAACAACTTCCTTTGGACTAGTTGCCAATGCACCAAGGTCTTTTAGATTATTAACTATAATATTATCTAATTTAGTTTTATCTTCTGGGTTATAATTCCTAGCTCCAATTGTAGTAACAAGTCCAGGACTAAGGACATTATAAGGATCAATTGAAAACTTTACATCATTAAAAGATTGCTCAAAAGTAGGAGGAGTTTTATCAACTTCTGTATGAAGTTGCTCAGTTAAAGACTTAAGGTCTTTATTTGCTAACTGATCAGCCATTGATTTAGATGACAAACCTGACAACAATGCAGCTTCCTTTTCTGCCCGAGACTTAGGTAATTGGCTATCTAAATATTCTTTAGCTGCCTGTGAATAATCTCCATTTTTAATGGCATTTAAAGTCTTGGTGAATTTCTTAGCACCAGTAGAACCAACTTGATATACCAATCTTGACAAAACACCCTTTGCATCATTAGGCAATGAGTCCCACTGCCCAGGCTGGAGCAAAGTTTTAGCTTGATCTACTGAACTATTAAATTTACTCTGAGCCTGCTCCCTAGCCTGAGGTTCTGTTAAAGTTTCATCTGGTCCTGCCTTTGTTCCATAACCTATTGAATACTGTTTATTGTCCCAATAAGATGTAGATGACTTTTCTTGGCCTGAGGATAATTTTGTATTCTCATATCCGAGCAAAGTTTGAAAGGCTCCGGATTGCCAATCTTGATTTTGGTTTTGCTGCCTTTGTTGATTCTTAACTGGTTCCACATTATATAATTGATTAGTTAATGATTCAGACACTGGAGAATTAGGACTAGGATTAACTTTATTCTTTACATCTAATTTAGATGCTGAACTATTATTTGACTGATCACTATATAACTGATCAGTTAATGACTTAATTGGCATATCGCACCTCACTAACTGAATCATTAGGCCATTTTACAGTCCAGACAAATGTCTTTCCTTCTAATTTAGCATTTTGGACCTTTCCACCAGAAGCAGTAATCTTACTTATAATATACTTTTCCTTTGCTCGACTAGTTGCAATAGCCAACTTTCTAGGATCGGAGATTGTAAATAGTTTATTTTGCATCTCATTAGAATTAATATATTTATCTACATCTTTAGAAAGTCCAGTGGGGTCAGTGAAATATTTCTGAGCTGAGATGTCAGAAGTTGCAGCTTTCCTCGCCACAATATCTCCAAGATTAATTGCTCCAGCCTTAGCCATTTCCTGAAGCCAATTATTAAATGATCCTTTATAACCACCAGCTTTAGCTGCAACATAGTCTTTTTGGTGAGTTGTTTTTGCAGCACTTTGAAAGTCAGTAAATGAACCACTATAACCTTTTGTCAAGGCATATTCATAGTTTTTAATCGCTGAAGTTTTTTTCTCCTGTGCAGGTGCATTAAGTTGTGCTTGATCAGCAGCCATTTTAGCTTTAAAATTTGATACCCCCAATGCCCCACTCAGCGCACTAGCCATATCTGCTGGAGTAAGCCCAACTAAATCAGTACTATTTAGTGGGCCAAAGGAAGGGTTTATAGGTTGCCCTGTAGGACTTGCATTAGCTGGATTAGCTGGATTAGCTGGATTAACTGTCTCAGCAGTCCCACTTACACTTCCATCCTGACCACTAAGTGCAGCAACAGGCGCCTTAATATTAACATTGTCCTTATCAAAATTAATCTTAGCCCCACCCTTCAACATACCACTTAACATTTGAAGATAATGACTACTTAGTTTATTTTGATTTTCAGCTGCTATAGTACCTTGAACTGTACTACCTATTGATGCACCTGCACTACCAGGTCCTGCAATTGCCTTACCAGCCCCTGCAAGTAAATATAGCAACATATTATTTTCTAATGGATTAGCCATTTTATTCTCCAGATCGTTCAATAATTAAACAAACTTTAATTAAAAAGTCCTATTGCTGCCCCTAGCACAGTACCAATAGCTGTGCCCCATCCGGGACTGACCATACTACCCTCAGTTGCCCCATACATTGCCCCAGCAGCTGCTCCACTTAATGCACTTCCAATTACTTTATTTGTTCTAGATGCACCCTGTACAGCAGTAGATGTATCTTTAGCCCCAGTTAAAATTCCTAATGCACGACCCTGATATGATAATACTGAAAATTCCCAAAGTTCATTCTTAGCATGTATTTCAGTATTATGATTATCAACATCCATTTTAGATGATAGATAAAACTTCATCATCTCAGCATATCCATGCGCCCGTTCACGACTCCAAGAAAGTTGAGTTTTCCATTTATCTAGTGTAGCTGTAATCATCTTAAATCGTACTTCAGCACTAAATTTAGCCATTGCTTTAATTCTAGTATTTTCCATTAGACTGCGACCAACTATAAATGAACTACTCATTACAGCATTTAGATCTCTAGCACCAACAGAAAATCTTGGGTCGGCAGTTGTAGTTATATCATCAGATAAGGTTTGAGCTTCAACTGCTATCATATCAGTTATGATAGGACCTTCAGTACTATCTAAAAATATTTTATCGTATAACTTACCAATATCTGTCTCTAGCATATGATACTTATACATATTGAACATTCCTGGGAATGATTTAATAGTATACCCAGAATTGAAGAATGTATTTTCAACATCTATATCTGTATAATTTTTATATGGTGACTTATTTTGGTGTCGACCTACAGCTCTAGAAACACCAAAAATAAACTCATTATGTTTAGCTTCAACATAGGGAGCAAACCTGACTGTTGTAGTTGTATTTCCTGAAGTACCTCCACCACCCATTTTAGTCCTCCTTATTTAAATTCAATTCAAAGATTCTAAGACCTTCTTTAAATCCAAGACCTAAAACAAGTTCAAATACTCTAGGAATCATTGATTGAGTTGTTATACTAATACATTTTTGTTTTATGGCAAACTGCTTAACAAATTCTAAGTCTGTTTTCCATACTGTTTCAGATACAGGCCTAAATGAATATAGACAATCTATAAATAATGACTTCTTCATTGAAGTTTGATCTATAGAAACTTTAGTTATTAAAATAGCTTCTAATTTTCTTTCTTCTCCAAGTCTAACAAAGCATTGAGCATGCTCAGTTAAAAGATCTTCTAGCAGTGATGTAAAATAACTAGACTGATTTTCACTTTGGGTGCCTCTAGTTTTCCTAGATGCATACTTAATAACTTCCCAAAATTGTGGAATTTGACTTGGTATTAATTTTATTCTCATAGTTCGTTCAATTATTTAACAGACTTTAATTTAATAAGTTTCCATCTGAAAATTTACTTAGTCCCGGTGCGCCAGTAGAATCTATAAATCCATGAATAAAAGCATGAAGTCGTAAGTAGTCTAATTCAAGTTGTGCATAGTTATTTGTTTTAAGTCTTACTCTAAACTCAACTCCATAACATTTAGGATATGCCCTACCATTTGGATTAACTAAAAACCAATCAGTCTGGATAAAATTCTGCTCATAGTTTATTCTATAATCAACTGCCACATAAAGATCTTCAGATGTATTAGTGCCAACTTCAACAATTTTAAGTGTTTTGAATTTCCTTGTTCCAAAATCATATATATCAGAGCATATTTCAAATGGTTGTTGAGTTAGTGGTGTAGTGGAAGATGTAGTATAATAATCACCTTTGTAATATCCAAGACCTGTCAAATCAATTGGACCACTGCCAAGACTTCTTGTAGCATGATTATATACATAACCTATTACACCATCACAAAGATATAACAAACTATTAACATTATCATAATACATATTTAAGTTTGTCATAGGAATTAAATATTCTGTATAACCTAACTTATGTAGTTTTGAATCTATTTGATATAAAACTCCTAAGGCATCAACAAAAAAATGTATTGTATTACTACCTGCAAAAGCATAGCGACTTATTAATCCAGTATTATGAATATTGTCTAGACCATAAAATACTCCAGATGGTGCTAATAGAGACACACCACCAGCGCCATAAGCAATAACTTTCTTTTCAAGCTTTAAAATTCCATAAACTACTCCAGACCACCCAAGTGGCCGCTCACCTGCAAGATTACCTTCATCTATTGTAAAATCAAGTGACCCAATCTTCGACCATTTAACCCAGCCATTTTTTATTATCTCAAAGTCATCTAGACCATAAAATGTAACTGTAATAATTATAGGATCTGCACTAATTGCAAGTCCAGGAACTCCATTTAGATCAAGTCCAAATTCTATAATAATTGGATAGCCAAATAATACAGAACTAATCCATGTTCCCTCTACAGTTATTGGGATAGGGATATGTTCTGGAATATGCTCCTGATCCTGTCTAGGGGTACGTGCCGCAGGCCATTTAGACAGTTGACCATATTGATCAACCGAAAGTTGTAAATATGATAAGGTTATAGTAGGCATAAATTAAACTCTAAAAATGGCCTATGTTAATATATGTATTAGTCAATGTAACTGTATCAGTACTTAAAAAGTCCTGCACACTTCCAAAATCATAAAATCCTATAATATGTCCAATAGTATCATCATAGATAATAGCACCTACTGAACTAAATGCAGATCCAGTAGTCCAACTAGAGTCAGTGAATGAAATAGTTATTCCTGATAAACTTGGCGCATCAAATATAGCAGCTGTAGTAACAACTGCAGTGACAATTATATAGTTAGTAAATGAAGTTGATGATATAAGATAATTTTGAGCATTGAATACAAATGTACTACTCATTAATACTATCTTAATTACATCATTAGCAAAGTCTATTTGCTTTGTAGCTAAATCTGTTTTAAAATGGTCAGTGAATTCATTAGCCATAATAAATCCTTTACTGCAATCTAACCATTATATTACTAATAGTAGCTACTCCACCATCTACCTGATACTGATCACCACCGAAGTCGATGAATCCAACTAGTGGATTTAATGGAGTCTGCACTGTGTAATCATAGATAATAGCACCTACTGCAGGACCAATAGTCCCACCACTAGCAGTCCAAGTTGTATTTGCCCAGGTGACATCTACTCGATTATTTGCACTATCCTCGGTTACAGCTACACTCAGTAAAATATTTCCACCTGTAGTATAACCGTATAAGGCCTGAAGTTCAAAGGCACTCACATCTGCAAGTACTTCATCAGTTGGGTCAAATGCAAATCCAGAACCCACTAAAATAATATTAAATTGGTCATTTGCAAAATCTATAACCTTTGTAGCCAATAGATATTTAAGTTTATTTACTGCTGCTGTTGCCATTTTGTTCTCCTAAAGGACTATTTCAAAACTAGGTGGGATCTCTCTAATTGTTCTAGTTGGTTCATCATGTAATGGAGACTCCAAAGTAATACCTATATTACTAACAGTATACTGTCCTCCATCATTTTGCACTTGCCACGAACTGAACTTTTTAGCTCCTACAATTGGATTATTGGTTGGGAGCGTCAAACTATTGTCATATATAAGTACTCCAGTTATTGCATTCGGAGGAACAACCTCTGGAAGATATTCAAGTTTGCTACTCCTGAAAAGTGGTGATCCAATTGAACCTCCTAAAGCTATCCAAGATGAACTGGCCCATGAGATAGTTGTTACTGTATCAACTGTAGTAACTGCAACCCCTGTTAAAACATTTCCTCCAGTCACATAACCATTCTCTGCAGTAATTTCATTTAAAGCAATATCATCATAGGAACTATACTGATTAGAGTATTCAAAAGCACCTTTAGTTAGAATTATCTTAAATTCATCATTTAAAATATCTATAATACCTGAAGCTAATAAATATTTGAATGTACTAGAGATATTAATAGATGTAGAATAGATATTTATAAAAGGATCATCAAATCCTGGAAATGGTATTTCTCTACTCATGAGGAGAACCTACTATAAATTGCCCATTAAAGTTACATGCAGAAGCAGATACAATATAATCAGTTGAGACAGTAAATATACCATGAGCATTTCTTGTTACTACAACTTGCCCATTACATAAATAAACAAAGTCATGAAAGTCTACTGCGTGCCAAGAATATGCAGATGTAAGTGAGGATAATTTAAGTTCAAGTGCTCCATTAATATATTCATAGATAGTTGTTTTTCCACATACTATAATTGCATTTACAAATGTAAATAGTTGTGGATATGGAAATCCATCTGTGATTATTGAAGTATCAATTTTATAAGTAGACAAATCATCTAATGTTTGAAGAACTCCATCAGTTCCTACTGCACCAATACATTCAGTTAGATATTTAGCATTCCTTGGAGCACTTTTAAAGGGTCTAAGGCCTTTTGCTAGATGGTCTGTCTGAATATTTAATGTTACACTACCATCTCTTAAAACATCCATTTAAAAAATACCTTTTTCTTTATTGAAATCTATAGATGGAATTGAATCACTTTGCATATCAAAAGATTCAAGTTTAGATATTTCCTGTCGAATCTTAGGTATAGCATTATTTAAAATATCAGGATAGTTTTCGAGTATGTTATGCCCCTCAACACTTTCAACTATTTTAGATACTATTTTTTCATGCCCTTTAAATTCAGGATGTTCTGAGTAAAACTTCTTACTCATATCAAATAAGTCATTTTGAGACTTTATAAGATTGCTCATTACATCTGGTAGAAGTAAAAAGACCCTTTGAATTATATTCTGAATTTCATCTTCAGTGATCATTAATTAGCCCTCAATTTGTGTAATGTCAACTATATCTTCCTCAATAAAGTCTTTGTCAAGACCTATTAGGTCTATGGCTATAGCAGAATCCCATAGACGAACCTTTGTTGGATTTTGACTAAAGATTTCAAGTTCTCGTAAAGCAGCCTTTAATAAAAGTCCAGCATGAGACTCACTCCAGTAGTTTGAACCTGTATCAGTCAATAACTGAGCTGAATAAAAAAGTCCTCTAATTTCAATTACAAGTTTTTCTTGTACTGGAGTATTTAACAAGATTGAATTAGATTCAGAAGCATTTGTAGATTGTATATCTACCCAACCAATATAAGATGCAAAATCAGTACTATCAGCAGTAGCATCTTCAGGTGTATATCTTGAAATTGCCGGAGCATAGTATAAGGGATTACCAGAGGACCTTGACAATGAAGAAAGATATTCAGAGGTAAGACTTTTTAAAGACTTCTTTTCAAGTCTCCATCTTGAAGTAGTGGACATTATCCAAACTTCTTTAATTGCCCTACACTGAGAAAAGAATACAGCTGACTTATTTATATCTATAAATTTAAATGTAGAAGCATAAGACTTTTTAATAGTTGATGATCGATCAAGATATTTGCAACCTTCATTTATATAAAAGTCAGCTCCATTATCAGAGAAGTCAGTATTTACTAAATCATACCGCCCTGAAAGTTCTCTGAACTTTGTACGTATTTGTAAAAGGTTCATTTTTATTCTAGTTTGTTAAATTATTGAACGAACTTTATAGCCAACTAGCAATAATTATTTATTGCCAGTTGACCATAAATTAAGGTTAGAATTAGATTTAATATTAAGTCAGATTATTATTCAGACCAACTCCATTAAGCACAGCACATTTCTGAGCCAGACCAAACTCAAGTCCGGCCTCGGTCAAAAATTCCTCATTAAGTCCATCCAGTCTACGCTGACCATATCCAGAGGAATGTTCCTTAGATGTACTCTCGGCATAAAAGGCAGTATCATCAATGAACCTATATTCAAGTTCTTTAGGCTCAAGAATAACTCCCATGTTTCGAGTCGTTGCATCATACGAAAACAGAGGATGGGTTTTCAGATAGATTGAACCAAATGGAGTAACCCATTCACGAATATTCATGCCGTAGGTTTTCTGCCCAGGTTGAATATTCATATGGCCACCGGCAGTTGCTAAGGCATCAATACCAAGCAAGAATCCAGAGCCACAAAGGCAAAGTTTACTATCTGCCCCATAACGAAAGATCTGCTCAAGCATATTCTTAAACCAGGATTCTCCACCATTTGCCCAAGTCTGGCCGGTATAGGTAGTATTCAAGGTATAATCATCACAGTTTGCACTAGCATACTGGCGGATGAAGTTAATGGCGCCCATGGTAGTTCGTTCCGGCTTACCATTATCACCTGTATTCTCAGTCCTAATTCCCCAAAGAAAAGCAAGTTCCATTTCCCAAGAATGCATTTCAAGGGCTTCGGCCTTAGCCTTCTGATAATCATTGCCAGTCCGAAGACGGGTTTTGAGAGCAGTTCGAGTAAGGGACAAAGGTGTACGAAAGATCTGTGTGTAATTATAAACCTTGGTCGGATTAAGGGCTATTGCATCAGGCATTTCACCACCCTCAGGATTAATGTTACCAATAATCTTGAAAGTGTCACAATCACTAAGATCATGTGAACTTGAATTGTCATCAGCTTCCAGCAATTTAACTGCAAGTACTGAGTTAGTTGTACCACGACTAATACTGACTACCTTACCATTGACATCTACAGTATAATCTGAAGCGTCCCGAAGTAAGATTTGATGGCCGTTGCGGATACGGCCAGCAAGTACTGTAGTAACCTGAACATATATAATATCTCCTGCTACACCACTAGAAACATAAGCAGCAGAAAGATCAGGTAAAGTATAAACTCCAGCTACTGCCCCACCAACAGCTGACTGTTCCTGAGTCCACCAATTAAATTGAGAATCATCAGATGACTTTGAGCCCATCATTGAAAGAATAGCTGTCAAAGGAGCCATCCCATTTGGATAAAGTTTAAGAATCTGCTGCCGCCAATTCTGAGGGCGTTGGTCAGCAACCCAATCACCAGTTCCACGCATTCCAAGAAATCCAGACATTATGCCATCTCCAAATAAAATATTTAATTTTTAGTATTTTGTTAATAGTAAATTGATCAGACTATTAAGTTCCAATAGCAATCCAATCAACTGCGGCCCATGGAGTAGTTGCTCCAATTGGAGTTACATCTCCAGAGCCAGTAGGTTTATAACTTTTAAGCAATATTGATCCAGCTGCAGGTGCTCCAGCCTGATCTCCAATATCAGCTACATTAAACATATGGGTGAGGCTAGGAACACCTCTAAATGATACTACAACAGCTATTACAGTTGCAAGGCCAGTAACTACAGTATCACTTGCAGTTGTAGATGTATGGGTACCACGAGCAATTTTAGCATATGCAAGTAAAGTTGCTGCATCAGCACTAACAAGAGACCACTTCATACCATCAGATTTTAGCATGACAAAATCATCATTGGCATTAAGGACATAGTCACCAGGCCAAGACTCACTATCATTCTTGTCCTGTACCGTAACAGTTTTGACTGAGGTTGCAACTCTTGCCAGAATTGAATATTCTCTACCAGTAGCTTCAGCCACAGGTGGAAGTGTAATAGTCATTGCTCCAGCAGTGGCATCTGCCCTAACTACATAATCTCGTGTAGTCATAGAATAACTTGCAGCAGGATTGACATATTTGTCAACTACTGACTGGTGCTGTGTAAATCTATTATCAAGCATTTTGTTTCTCCTATAGATCTAAAGATTTGTCCATTTCATCTAATTCAGATATTAGAGGACTTGGTTTTGATTTTGCAGATGCTCGCTGTTGACTACCTTTTTTAGGTAGTTTTGGAGTACCTCTTTCTTTGTCTTTATTATCTTCAGGGTTTTTATCTGAAGGTGCTGGTAAATTGAGACTTTTTCTAGTTTCATCTGCTACTGCCTTTAATATATCTTTATAATTCTTTGAAGGGTCTTTAGCTACCTCAGTTTCAAATATTGCAGAGACAGCCTTTTTAAATGGCTTGAGGTCATTATTAGTTGAATAAAATTCCTCAGTCATTTTATGTAGTTTATTAATCTGATTAACATTTTCTTCAATTGCATTAGGCATTGATTCATTAAGTGTTTTAATTTGCTGCTTACCGATTTCAATACCTTTTGAAAGAACTTTGTTTAATATAGAGTTGAATTTTTCAGGGTCACGAATGATGTCTTCAATATCATCCTCATCAGTTAAGAAGGACTCTTCTTTGAAGTCATCCTTAAATTGATCATCTTTGTTGTCCTTATCTGGGCCTGGGTCTGAATTATTTGCTGGCGGATTAACTAACTTATCAATAGATTTTTTAAGTTCCTCTATATCAGATTTAAGTCCTATAATTATTGAGTCTTTGGAATCATCTGAGTGGTCTTTGTTTGGGTCTGCATCTATATCTGAGCCATCTGATTCTGCATCTTTAGTATCTTTAACATTTTTATCATCTACATCACCTTCACCCTCACCATCTTCAGGCTCGTCATGATCATCATGATCATTAGTATCTTTGCTATCAATATCTTTGTCTTTATCTTTATTTTTATCCTCTGCACCATCCTTATTATCATTATCACCCTCACCATTCTTACCATTCTCACCACTATCATCCTTAATAACTTCTTCATCTGAAGTTATAGAATCTTCCATTGTTGCTAATTCATCTAAGATTTCACCAGGCATAATTTTCTCCAGTTTGTTAAATTGTTGAACAGACTATTTAACTGCTACCTTTCGATACAGTTCAATCCAATATCCATAATTAGTACTTCCATCACCACCTATATTTATTATCGAAAGGATATCATTTATTGCCGGATTCCAAGTACTCAATGCAGTTTGATTAAGAAACAACTTACCAGAATCTTTAGTACCATCTACTAATGAAATATTAGTGTCTTGAAATATAAAGGTCTTTACTTGTCCTGCTGTACCAATAATGATAGTTGAAATAGCCACAGCACCAAGGGCTGAAACTTTCAAGTATTCATCTGTTACACTTGCAAGATCAGACCCTACTGATAATGAAGTTGTTGCGGCTGGAATTGATAGTGAATTATATACATTATCAAGAAAATTTATAGCCGCTCTAGATTCTCTAACATAAGATGGGATTTCACTAATCATCCGTGTATCTGAGGGTTCACTTGCATTTAATGTCATCTTTCTTCTCCTCTAATATCTGTAAAAATATATCAGGTAAGCTAAGTAAATAATTAACAGTCTTTGTGCGTCCTGAGACATCTCCAAGATGAATCAATACAGCTGCTGTAGATGGATTTTCATCTGCGGCAGAATCTGAAATTGAAAGTAGTTCTTGTTCAAATCCAGTTTTCCAAGTACTAAGTTCATTCTGCATATCAGCCCAAAGAAGCGATTCTTTGAAGTCTTTAATTTGATCTATAGTGGCATTTATAATAACTTCATTATTCATTAGGTACCTCTGTAGGCACAATGTTTCCGGCTTGGACCTGTTGTTGGACTTGTTCATCAGGCATAGTTGTCATCTGAACATTGTTTAAGTTTCTGCGGAAATCTTCTACATTTTTAGCTCCTAGCTGCTGTGCAATATACATGAAAATTCTAGTTACATCAAACTGCTGCATTAATGCTGGATTTGAAGTAATTGTTTTAAATAGTTGTAACCATGAACTGGAGAAATTGCCTCCTGGAATTGATCCATCCCTGACAATTAAATCATAGTTAATTGAAACATCATAAGGTGATACTTTGATACTTGATTTGTTCCCATAGATTTTCTTAAGTTGTTCTGCATAAGGACCATCAATCTTTATGTAGGTTTCCTGAGTCATATATTGCTGAGTGTGGACAGCAAACATTGTTCCTATGTCTTGCATGAACTGCATTCCAATTATCATAGCAAGACGCTGAAGACGACTTATTGCAGAACCACGGGTGCCCTGAAATTCAACCCCTGTTAATCGCTCAGGGCCACCTTGCCGTAATGAACCTTGCATTGATTGGTCAGCACCTGAAATACGATCCATCCATTGAGTTATGTATGTAGAATCTGCAATGTTAGCTCGAGTAATATCTTGAACACCAAGCTGCTGGACAACTTTATCAACTCCCCGACCCCAAGCAGGTCTCCGAAGACGGATAAGTTTCCCTGGTTCTGGATTTTTCAAGTCATTGATATTTACTAAATAAGGATCTACAATCAACATATCATTTATAGACTTCCTTACATTTGCTATATGAGAGGAGAATAGAAAGTCTAATGTATGTTGTAGACCATAGAGAATCTCCATTCGGCCAATAGGTGTAATCGAATATCCATCATATTCAGGACTAGCAACTGCAATAGGATACATTCCATGATTGTGATCAGCCCGCTCGCATTGAGTTATTACATCATCAGCTGATAGACAAAAGAACCACTTTTCAGGATATTCCCCAGGACCTAATCCCCATTTAGAAGGGATTAAGTTAATGTACATCTTTATATTATCTACATTATTTTCAGTGGTAGATGAACTTACGGAGGTATTTGAACTGCCACCAAATTTCTTTCGCCGACTACTTTGATCATCTGCAAGTGCTGACCGTTTGTTTTGTTTTAATTGTAGATATTTAACATTAAAGATACCTGACTTAGGAATTGATTCCTCAGAAAGCATATTTAGATAATTATCATGATCTACCCAACCAATATAACCTCCATCCTGAATATGGTCACTGGATACTGAAGGATCAGGTAACCACATGTAAGGATCGATTGAATTTAAGTCATTGCCTTCAAATATCTTCTTGTCAATAAAATCTACATAATTAGATGTTTCAGAACCTAGATCACCTTGTACAGTGGCATTTGACCTAATTGGTACGCGGCCATATTTAGTTGTCCATCCAGGAATGCCAATACCTACTCCATATCCAAATGCATCCCTTAAAATTGTATGAATTGCAAGTGGTACTTTTGTCTTAATGCAGTGAATTTTAATTATTTGTTCAAGAAGCATTGCTCCAATAGTATCATCATCATCTACTCCTTCATATCTAAAAATCGGATCCTGGAAAAATGCCATAGTCATATAAGTTAATAAGGATTCAAGCATTGAATAGGAGTAAGGAAATATAATTGATACAGGTCTATCAGGATCTTTTTGTTTAAGTAGTTTTTCTTTATCCTTTAGTGGAATGTAAGTAGTTAATGTCTGATCTATTTTATTCCATGAGTTAAATCGTTTAGAGATTTCAGCTCGAGCTTCCTGCGCCCTAGACCATATCTTTGATCGAAGTTTATCATGAAAGTCTGAGCCAGGTTTAAGGTCTAGATTATCAGGATATTTATAATCAAAGTTGGCGTCAGAATAACTTGTTGAATTATTTTGCTGGCCTGTTACAATATATGGCATTTAGAAGCTCTTTTGAGGTTTAGTTCGTTCAATTATTTAACAGACTTTAATTTATCTACTGCTCTTTTCACATCATCTACTTTTGATGCTAAATTGTCCATCTTTTCCCCAAGTAATTCCTGACATGACTTGCGCCGTTCATGGCAGGTTGAACAACTTACTTTATGTATATGGCCTATATATTTGCCTATAAGTCCTGATAGAATAGCAATAAGTAGACCACTAATTATAAACACCGTCGGATCATTCATAGTTTATACAGATCTCCAATTTGATATAGATTCTTCATAGTCAAGTTCTGCATATTCTGATTCTGAATCCTCTGGATTATCATTTGGACTAAAATATCTTTCGCCCAGTTCTAGCATTTCAATAACATAAGCCTCACAATCCATTAAGTCCCAGAGTCTTGAACGTGGAAACATTAGCAATTGTTGTTCGAGTTTTTTAATTGTAGCACATGCCGCATTGTGATAAATATAGCCGCCACGATAATAAGGTACAAGTTCTTTTACCCGAAGTGACTTTTTCATCCCGCCTCGAGCTTTTAACCAGACTAGTTCAAAAAATGATCCTCGACGAAACATTTCATTTTTAATTGGCTGCTTGATAAATTCATTTAGTGATGTTTCCTCAATTCCAATTACTTTGGCATTTAGACGAATTGCCATTCCAAAGAGGTTTTCATATATTTCATCAGGATACATCTTTTCAGAGATACAATCACGAATGAAAATTTTTGAACTATTTAGATCTATCCCTATCCCAATTATTGCTGATTCATCAGAGTGGATTTTTACTGTCTTTGCTGGGTCAAGTAAGACCACAGTCTCAATATTATGATTATTTTGAATGTCAGTATCAGTCAGTTCAATGTCTAAGTCTGATTTATGAGTAGTAGACGGTAAATTATAGTAATGAAAGTATTCATTTCTAAAAGCTGAGTCTTTAGTTGAGATAGGTAAATTTCTAAGTTCGCGAAAGAATACATCAGTCTGTCCAGCATTTACATGCTCATCCCACTCTTTTAAGATGTCTGGTTTAGACATGAAGTCAGGGGCTGTTGGATTAAAGTTATCATCGCACGCTTCAAGTCGCACACTGGCCCATTCTTTAGAACCAAGTAAATGCTGAAGAACTGAATCTTCATGTTTTAGTGTGTCGATGTAGACGATTTTCCAATTACGATTTGTTCTAGGAGTTGACTTGATAACATCTGCATAGAGCCATCTAAGCCAACTTTTTCTTATTTCATCATTTTCTACTTTTTCAGGATCTTCTAAGTCGTCGATGATTATTAATCCAGGACGATCATTTTTGAATAGGACACCACGAACCTGTTGACCAGCACCACGAGGCCAGACTAAGGTGTTATAAGCAACCCAGGATTTCTTTGAGAATACTTCCTCAAATTCATTATCTTTTAAATGCCGTGATTTGAAGTCACCAAAGAAGTTTTTAATCATTTTATTTGTGACAAGCTCACGACGTAGGTTTTCAGTTTGAAGTGAAGCTGCCTCATGAGACTTGTTTATGTAACAGATGAAATTTGTATGGTTGAATAGGATATATCTAGTCATTAATGCTAGAGCAACTATTGAAGTCTTGCCCCAACCACGAGGTGCGGCAATTGCTACCTTGTTTTTTGTCGGGTCGTCGATAAGTTTGAAGATCTCCCCGTGGACTTTTGAAGCGAATGGTAGTGTGAAACGTTCAGGGAAGAAAGTTTTAGCCAGTGTTTGAGTCGAGATTGAACACTGAGATAATATTTGTTTAGTTAATTCATCCATTAGTTTGTTCAATTGTTAAACAATCTATTTAAAAATATGTACTATTAATATAACAGTTAGTGTAATAGTGATAAATGCCTCAACTATTATTTCTTTCATCTATTACCCTTTTCTTTATATCAATAATCTTTAATCCACTTCTAGCACCAAGCCATGCGAGGGCTAGTACTAGTAGTTGATTGCCATTCCCAGCAGTACCATGGTAAGTCCCAGCAACCTGCTGTACCTGAGTAACTACATTATCTAGATCAATCCCTAGGTATTTTGCCCCAAGAATCAATAAAACATAGATAATTATGTATAGTTCAGAACTTTTAGGGCTTGGTTTAATCATTCTGTGATCTCCGTAGTGGCGGCAGGAATAACTGGCGTCTTGGTTACCGGGACTGGGTTAATGTTACTACCAGAGGAGTACGTTTGATGGATTGTGCTGGCAGTAGGATTAAACGAACCCGTGGCGTTTAAGTCGCCCTTTTTCATATTGAAGATATTGCCGGGATGATTCCCCAAGGCTTTAATTGCATCATAACTCCAATATCCTAGGGCTCCGGTCAGGACTGTGCCGAAAATTGGCGCAATATTATGATCAAGAACATCGTAGCCCGTCGTAGGTTTAATTATGTTCAACGGAATGGGTTTGAGCTGGCGAATTTCCATCATGCCGATTACGGCCAGCAATGTGCGTTCAGTATCGGTTTTTGGCTTGGCCGTGAGCAGGGATGTTACGATTGCCTGGGACTGTACTTTGATACGGGTAGATTCCGCTGTCGAATGAGTGGACATCGCAGTTGAATAGTTGATGTAATCAGACGGTCCATTGAGTAGTCCGCAGCCGCTGAAAAGTATGGTTGCCGCTATTCCTGCGAGTACCCAGCAGAAGATACCAGCGGCCGCATATTTAGTTCTGTGCATAATAACCTCCTAATTACAATCAATCGTAGCATTATGGATGGTTGCGCCCCACCCTATAACCGACATAATACCCAGCCACCATTTCCGCGTACTATGGCTATCACAAGCGTTGGACACCAAATATGCCATAGCTGATAGCCCTACTTTTGTGCCAAGCATTACACTCTGATTTTGCATCAGCGGATTTGCTTCCACACACCTCCCACCCAGCGCTTTCTGAGTGGAAAAATAATCTCCGGCTTGGCCGCCGATAGCAGTCGCCAACATGACTTTTTCCACAGGGGTGTATGGCATGCGTGGATGAAGTGCGCAGCCGCTGAATACCAGTATGGTTGCCAAGAGCAGATATTTCACGCTAACTTCCCCATTCCGAGTTTGACCCTTTCCGCCTCACCATCTGCCCGGCATTGCTCGACGAAAGCCTGGTATGCCGAGAACTTTGCCTTATCCAGGTTCCTTCGTCGAAGCAATTTAATCTCATCCTGAACGGTATATTCAGTTTCGATTGCCTCCCGGACCCGCCGGCGAATTAGTCGAGCTTGCGGAGAATGATGTTTGAGTCGCTTAAGAAGCTTGGCGGTCATTGTTACTTCAGTTACGCTGATCTGCTTCGGCTGCTCTGGAAGTGTTGCACCGTCAGGGATTGAGACAAACACTGTGCCGTTAATATTCGCGATCTCTTGGCCGAGTTGGTTCCCGTCAACGTCCTCTGGCAATCTGAGTCTATAGGTGGTGTATTCGTCAGTTACTAATTTGTATTTGTAAATCATTTTACCTCCTGAAAAATAAAAAACTTACTCAAGGTAACAGGCCAGACATAAGCTAATGCTGGGGCCGGAAGCATCGCGATAGAGACTCCAATTAGAGGCAAACACCCCCGCATCGCCCCCACTGGCCCAACCCCCACCAGAAAGCAAACAAAGTTGGTCTCGTAGGTACTGGTAGTAGTAATCAGTACCATACAGGTTTGTGCCGGCAGTATCAACCCCCCCGCTATCCATGGGAATGCCTAATCCGGTCAGCGTATATCCAAGCCCGGAATCATCTCCACTCAAAACTTGGTTTGCCCCTGAACCGAACCGTTGCTCATACCCATTGACGTTGTATGCAGTCTCAAATGCCGGGACGAAACTGTCCATCATGGCAGCCACACCGACAGCGCCCCAATGATCTGTTGCGAGTGTATTTCCTGATGTAAAGTCTTTCATTGCTGTGGCTTCTTTCGCTACGTAGAAGTCCCCAGCGGTCGCAGTCCCTGCATCAGTCGCAGCATCATAGGCCGCATAAGCTGTAGCATCGGGAGCACCGACCAAAGTGTAGGTGTCCACAGTTGGCACAGTGTCAATCACCCAAATCTTAGCAGTAAAATTAAGCCAATCGGCCTGAGTAATCCCATCAAGTTGTATATAATCTCCAACCGACCTGCCATGCGCAGTCCAGGTGAATACCGGAGCCGCAACACTGGTTATCCCCTCGATTGCCGCCTTAGTGGCGATGCAGGTTAGGCCAAGTGAGATTTTCCACATATTGCCGTTTACGTCAACCGCTCCGCACTCCTGGCCATTGTCGGTGGTCTTGGCGAAAGGGACACCGCTGCCAGCTTTAGCACAATTAGAGTATCCATCGGAGGTAAATGATACTGTGCTATCATTTGTATCGCCGAGGGCGTTATTGTTATTCCCTTTCGGAAAATTATACGTATCATCTTTCCATGCACAGTAAGTGCTACCCTGTGCAGCCTGCCCGTGGGCTATTTGCAGGATTCTCTCAGCGGCGAGTATAAATTGACTGACTGGGAACCAGATTGAATTAGGATTAACAGCGCCGTCAACACCGTCCCGAGCATGGGCGGCATTGATAGCCTCGTAGTTGTAATTCCCGACGCAAGCCGTGAGATCGGCAATGGGGTTGTGTGCTGAGTTTGTTGATATGGGCAAGCCATTTTTGATGGAGCTGGCAACAAAACCAGTCCCCCAGGCGTTTTTGGAGTTGGTGTATTTATCTCGGAAATACCCACGCTTGGTGGTACCCCCGTCAATAAAAGCACGAGGCATGACATAGCCATCCGCGTTAGCTTCTGCCTCAGTAGCGTAACTCTGCTCACCTTTGATTGAATAGATGTTGTTTGCATCTATTTTATAGTAAAATACCGGGCGCCATATTACTTGAGAACCATCCTGATATTGATAGTTGCCGAAAGTAGACGATACTCTAGTATCATACCCGGCAAGAGGGGTGTAAGCTGCCGTACGAATGCTCTCCGGGCATATTCCGTTCATAAATCCGGGACCGCCTGGGATTCCAATATCATTCTCAGGCGGTCGATTAATGGCCTGAAATGTGCCTTCTCCTGATAAATACTCATCTACGGTGCCGGTGAATGGGACTTTAGAAAGTTGTGAACCAACAGGCTGTTTGGAATCGACAGTCAGTATTCCGTCGCTGGTATTCGTCGGAGTGCCGATATCTGCTATGCTATCTATCTGAATTGTTCCATTATTCGCGGCCATTTAATCACCATCCACTATTTTTTTAGTTCCATCTGCTATGTAGTAGGCACCGTCCCGGATGAGTCCGTAGGTGGCGACCAGAAAATAAAAGAACCAAAGCTTTTCCTTGTTTGTCATAATCTTATAATCCTACAAAAAGAAAAGTCCTACTGTTACAACTGCACCAGCAGTAGAATTTCCTGTCAATGCGACTGTAAGTTCACCATTAAATATTGTAGGTGGAATTACATCAATACGTTCTGAAGCTGTAATTACACCTCCAAGTGATCCTAAAAGATCAATAGTATATTTATCCTTAACTGTAATTGCCAAAGCATCAGGTGCTGGAGTTCCATATTCAATAGCAATACTTGTAAATATATCTCCTACAACCTGAATAGTAAGTGGTGTAAATGCTCCTGTACCGTCTGCAATAAACGATAGTTCATATGCAGTACCTGCTTTTAATATAGCTGAAGTCGATGAAGCTGCCATCTTTAATTCCTTAGTTTAAATTAATTTAGTTTGTTCAACAATTTAACAAACTATAATTTATGGTGCTTTGATTTCCTTTTTCTTATTCTCAGGATCTGCTGCATTCCCAGCAAATAAATGAACTCCTCCATACCAGGCATTAGCACGAATTTCATCCATACCGTCAGTAAGGAGGCGTTCTCGGAGTTCTTTATCCACTATTTCCCGGCATGAGTTAGAAATTAGTCCTAATCTCATTAACTGATAACTTCCATCATGTGGTAGAGAAGCACGCATTGAGTCAAGAGTGTCTATTGTAGGACCACTTGGGCCATCCCAGGCATAACCAGACCGAACTAAAAGCCAACCATCTAGAGATAATTCTAAAAATTTTGTATGGGCTAAGTATCCAATAATATTAGTTTTAAACCAGGCATCTTGGGTTAATTGATATTTGTAACCTTCTTTATAATAAATATGTGCAGATTCAAGTTTTGGCATTTTATAAGTTCGTTTAATAATTTAACGATCTATTTGTTTACTACAGTTCGGACAATAGTTAGTTAATGCTATATTATTATCCATCTGTGATTCAGCAAGATAAAATATAGACTTTGGTGTGACTGGAATGAATCCCCACGCACCACATGTAGCACACTTCATTAGAAATTTTTCCTTTAATTGTTCTGAGCAAGATGTACAAAATGGATAACCGTTGACTAGTAAATCTGGTCTATTGCCACAAACAAAGCATTGAAAGTCAGCCATTACTTAGACTCATTAGGAACTTCAATTATCATTCCTGATTCTTTAGCTGCTGCCATTCCACGGGACTTAAATTCTTCAATTTCTTCTAGTGTTGCAGTCATTGAGAATTGTCTAGAATCAATCTTTGTAGGTGCGCGATGACCACCTAAATCCATAAGAACTGTATCAGCAGTTTCCTTTTTAAGTTTTAATCCGACTGTATCATTATCAAATATTTCATCATAAGTTGCTATGGCCTTTTCAGCTAACCGACCAACCTCAAGTGAGACATTTATAGTACTCTTGTCTAATGCCTCTCGCATAGTAGACAATTTCTCTTTAGCAATTTGTGAGTTTAGAGTATTACTGACAGTAGCTGCAGATAATCCTAGAACCTTTGCAATGTCTATTTGATTCATCCCGGTCAGGGCCAATCTAATAATCTCATGCGAGCGCTGCCAAAGTCGCTTAATGTCCCAGCGGGTACTTCTATTAGTACATCGCTTGTCCGGCTCACGTACTTCAAAACCATAGAGAGGTTTTGCTGGAGGGTTAGCTACATTATACTCTAGATCATTTACCATCTTTAATAACCTTAAGAATCTTTTATTACTTTAATATCAATTTAACATATCTACAAATTTTTGTCAATTTATTTTTGAATGTATTCATTTTCCTTAAATGTGCCAATTGTAGTTATGGACTGACTATAAACTTGCCGTAGAAGGTGATTAGTCCAGACTAAATTAATTTTTTAATTTTTTTAACTTTAACCTTACCTTAATCTTTAACTTAACTAATTGTATTTTTTAGTGCATTTAGTAAAACTCCAAACAAAATGGGGAGGAGGTAACCCGCGCACTATATAGAAAAATTTACCCCTTCGAGGTCATATATAATAAACTCAATAATTACGAATAGTTATAGGCGGCTAAAGATTGTCCTTGAATAATTATCCACCTGGGTTATAATGAATTATGAGAAGTTAGTTATGTTCTTTGACAACTGAATATTGTGGATGGGTAAATTAAAAGATTCAATCGGCCCAAACCGAGGAAGTTTTTAAATGGAGGTTTGTTATGGAAAGTTTGGGTTTGATTATTGGACAGGTAAAGGACAGTTTTAAAGTCACGAATGATGCAGGAGATACAGTAAACCTGCAGATTGAGTATGACTTCAGTGGTTCAACGAATCAGGAAATCATTTCCTGGTTGTGCGGTAATCGAAGGATTGCCATGCAAAGGCCATTGCGGAAATTGTCGGCAAAGGAACTGGAAGATCTGGACGGTCAGACTGTCCCGGCAAGTAACGCTGGTAAAAAGATGAAGTCTCAGGAAGAGCAGATTGAAGGTTTCATGGCAGCATTCACCGCACAAGGAATTGACATAGAGACGGCCCGAAAGTTGGCTACGGCTGCAGTAGAAAATCCACAGTTGTTGATGGTCAGTAGTTAATCAATATGAGCCGATTGAATCTTTTATGAATAACAGGATAAGATTAATATCTTATCCTGTTATTTATATTGAAAGTTTAAACTAATGACTTGTCTAGGAAGTTTTATAAATAGATCGTTTAACAATTTAACGAACTTGATGGGCCTGGTTAGGGCCTGACCTAGTCTGGTCTGGTTATAGATTGTTAAATTACTGAACGATCTATGATCTTGCCGTTAGATCGTTTAACAATTTAACGAACTCAATTCAATTGTACACAATTTTCAATATGATTATTGACTAACTACATGTAATATTACATTTGTGTTTGCATGTTTGCATGTTTGCACGTTATCACGTTTGTCGGTACCCCTCCCCCATGGTCGGGCGGAATCCGTTGAACGATCTATGTCATGTGCATAGTTAGGTGTAAGCCCTAGGGTGTAATATATATATAGTGTGTATATATAATATATGTAAGATAGATAATAATAATATTATAATATAATAATACTATAACAATAAAGCACTAGGATTAAAGTTAGAGTTAAGGTTAGGACTAAGGTTAGAGCATAGATCGTTCAATGGTTGAACAAACATCGGGGGGGAGGGTACCGACATACGCGATAACGTGATAACGTGATAACGTGCAAACGTGAATGTACAATGTGAAGGAGTGGACAAATAAATAGATGGATAGTGAGATAGGCAAATTTACTAGGCGGCAAATTACACTAAAATGGAGGACTAGATAAATGAATAAGATAAATGAAGTTAAAATGGAAGGCTCAATATCTATTCAGGCAAGAATAGATTTAAAATGCTTGGCAAGTCTAGACAAATACTGGATGGATAATGAAGTGGTCATTAAAAGTATGAGTCAATTAGTTGGATGGTCTATGGAATTATGTCTTGAGTTGTTAGTCAAGCAAGGAGTAATAGGTAAAAAGTTTGATGTCCTTACTGAGGCACATAGTTGGATGGTTGGAAGAGAGCTGTATCAGAAAAGTATGAAGAAGAGAGGAATTAAGAAGTTGGTCACTGCAATAGGATTTGAAGAACTAAGGGCCAATGGAGTAGATCCTAAAGATTATGCTAGAAGTAAATTTGGCCAGATGCATAATGCTAATAGAGGAAATTGTGGATTTGAGGCATATTCGGAAATTGTAGATTATAAGCCGATAATTTCAGATGATGAATGGGAAAGGGTTCAGGCAAGAATTAAGGAAGAAGATGAAAAAGATGCAGCTAAGCAGAAAAAGGACTTTAGTGAAAGGTTATCAGACATTGTAAGTAATCAAGGAGTTATGAATAATGAAGTGACGATTCAGCAGACTGAATATTCTAATGTTCAAGATCAAAAGAATAAAGTGGGTGAGGTAGATAATATACCTAAGTCAAATAACATAGTTAATGATAGTAGCCAAATCAGAAAAATGACTGAGGAAGAAGTTAAAAAGAAGGAAAAAGAATTAGTATTGAAGGAGATAGAACAGAAAAAGATTAATGATCAGATGATGTTTGCCCCAAAGAGGAATAAGTAATTAGTTCGTTCAACAATTTAACGATCTTAAACCAAAACCAAGGAGATTAAAATGTATACAGTTTGCTTTATAGTAATTATGATAGTTGCATTTGCATTTGTTGCGGCTTTAGTTGAAAGTCTAGATGATGAATAATACAATTGACGTCAAATTTGGCCTGTAATGCAATTTTTGATTGGTCCATACAATGATATGGACATGGGCATTGAATGCCGTCACGGGTTCATTGTGGCCCGGCATGGCCCATACCATACGAATTATTGACCAATCCAACACCAATAATTCGTTCAATTGTTGAACGATCTATGGGCCAAAGTTAATGAACTGAACTTGGTTGAAAATAACAGTTGCAAAGGACGATTTTTTGTGTTATGGTATTGAAAATGGGAAATGTGGCCGGGACGTGAAAAAAAATCATAGTTCGGCCAAATAAGTTAATTTCATGGAGGTAAGGAAATGAAAGAGTCTATATTTAAACTTGACCCAAAGGTAGCTGCCATGTCAATCCAGGTAGTAATGGATGAGGCTGTCAAAGATGACTATGAGTATGTCGTTGTAGTTCTACCAAAGGACTATTCAACAGCTCATTGTATTACAACCCTTAAAGGGCCTAGATTAATTAGGGCGCTTAATTGGGTTTGTAGTACTTATAATGATGACGAAGTTACTGAACTTCCTGTAAGTGATGAGACAGTTAATTAATTAGTTTCTTAAATTTAACCTAAAGGAAAGATTATGATAATTTTAGCTAAAGTATGTCTTATTGTTGGTCTGGCTGGTGTAGGATTAACATTGCCTGCATTATGTAGTAGAATGGGTAGTATAGAAGTAGGGAATACCAAATCACTTGCAATTGTAGACACTATAAGTTTTGGCCTAATTGCCGCTGGACTCACTATCATCTTTTGTTAAGGTAAAATAATCACTTAAATTCAACCAGAGGAAATTCTAATGGAAAAGAAGAAATTAGAGAAAAGTTCACAGACTGAAATTAAAACTAACCTTTATTGTCAAAACTGTCTCCTCCATTCAAACCATCCTTCCTTCTGCCATCTTCGGAAAACCTTCGTCGGCCGAAAGTCCTTTTGTCAATATTATAAAAGGTCAGGCAAATGAAGATGACTGAACAAGAAGTGATAGAAAGAATAAAAGACTTAAAAAGTCAAAAGGAATCTCTTTACAATGAAATTGAACCAATTTATAAGCAATTAATTGCTGCTGAACATACCTTTATAAACATTAAGCATTTATATATGGAAAAGAAAGGTCGGTTTAAAGATCTAGATATCCAATTAGCAAAACTGGATGGAAGACTTAAGATTATTAATCCAAGGAAGAATAATCAAAAGGTCGGAAAAAAGCTTCCTTTCTCAAAGATTGAGATTTTGAGGTTGGCCAAGGCATTAGGGATTGAAGATGAATTGAAGATGGTTCTTTGAGGAGAGATGAAATGGGAGATAAAATGAAGACTATTGATGACGCTAATACTGGTGAGATAAAAAGAAGATTTCTTGAAATTATTGATGGAGTATTTGGTGACCCTCCTATATTTGAAGGAATAGATTCTTTTCGTCTTGGAATATGCAAACTGGAATGTATTGATAGCATACTGCATATTTATTTGAGGCGCCCAGGATTGATTATAGGCAAAGGTGGTTTTACAATTAACAGTATTACTGATAAGCTTGGTGTGCCTATAGTATTGCATACAGTTATTTTGCTACGGTGAGGAGAAACTAATGACTAAAGATGAATGTTTTGATGCTATTATAACTCTCTGGACAGAGTTGGCAGAGAATCCGAAAAAAGAAAAGCGTGATGCAGTTGGGAAGATTAAATATGTTAACAATTGTCCTGCCTGTGATTATTTGGCTGATAAAGTACATCATATGGAATTTTTCTGATAGAAACTGTAAAAAATTCTGTCCTATATACTCAATATGGGGATATGATCCGGAAAATGAAACAAATATAGGTCGTTATGTGCCTTGTGAACAACAGACATCTCCTTATAGTCAATGGGAGAAGAATAAATGTGAGGAAAAAGGAAATTATTATTATTTTTATCATTGTCATTGTTATGATAGACAGTTTTTTGCTTATCTGATTGTGGAAATGACTGAAGCATTGAGGGAGGAAACGAGAAAATGAAAGGTTGGTATAGTAAACTTACTGCGAAACAACGGCGGCATTTGGTCGAAATCGGGGTCCATACGCGAGAGGAAGCAACAACAGCAGTACAGAATCAGGATAATAATGCTTTTCCTTGCTGGGAGTGTATATCTATTGGCCGAAGACTTGGTATTCCTTATAAATTAACGGCATTTCATGATGCTTGTGATTTGCGGAAAAAAGAGGAGAAAGAAATAGAAGTTATGATTCCGTTACCGGTTCTTCAGCAGTTTGTTGAAGCAATAAAAGAATTACAAATTTTATTAGCTGATGATTTTAACTCTGAGGCTAATATTCCAAAGATTATTGGAGCTATGAATGCTTTATTATCAGTTATCCCGGAGGAAATAAAATAGGTATACCTATTTAGGAGAAAAGAAAAAATGAAAATGAGAAAAGCAAACTTTAAAATCAAAGTTCTAGATTCTGCTACTGACTGTATCAGTATGGAAACAGTTACCGGCTGGGTTGCTGGTAAGTGGGGTCGGACGGGTGATGAATTTGCATCCGGCGATGGTGATCTTTATATTGTTGATGATAGTGACTGGATGGGTTTTTGCCCACGGCAGAAGGGGAGCGATCTTTAGTAGGCCAAATATTTGATCATAGATTAGGATGTTTAGTAAGAACACTTGACCCAGACATCGGTCAGCAAAAGGATAAAACTAAAGAACTATCTATTTTGTATCGAGAAGCGACAATTCTACTTGATTTAATAGTTGCAGAGTGGAATAGTGATCCTTTAAGTGTTCAATGTTTTGATCTGCATATTGTACATGATGCAAAGCGTGTAATGGATCAAATTAAAGAACGAGATCCTAACTTTCAAGAATTATTTAGGAGATAGAAATATGACTAATGACACTCCATTTTATACCTTTCGTCAATTTTATATCCCTGGACGGATGGAGGAAGGCATTGAAAGATATATCTATGACCATGTCTCAACCGGGGAATTTTTAACAAGTGTATTTGAAAATAATTTTATAGAGGCTTGTGGACGAGCTGATGACGAGAACTTGATAAATCTTCCTGCCTATGCAGCATTCCTTTATAACAAAGCACCTTCTGCTTGTCATGGGTCAAGAAAAAAGGTAGAGGAATGGCTTAGTCGAAGAGCTCCCCAGGATTGAAAATAACCATTGACAATTTAATGTACTACATGTAATATATAATTTCAAAATACCAAATTTGGCAATAATGTCAAACAAAAGAATCAAAAGGAGAACCTAAAATGATTCAAAAAGAAGTGGTTGCAAAGGTACCTGGAAAAGGCGGTGAGGAATCCCTGTCATGCGTCTGCGTAGTGAATTACTCAGATGATCTTAATGAAGCTGTTCAAATGTTTGGTGAGGAAGCTATCTTGACTAATGCCTTCAACAACTGGCGTGTTACACTCCAGTCAAACATCCGGGCGCAGTTGAAGCGGGGCATTCCTTGTGAGCAGATCCAGGAAAATCTTAATGAGGCTAAAATGGGTGTGACTGCTACTGGCGGCCGGGTAGATGCACAGACTGCATTTATTGCTAAATTCAAGACTGCTACCCCAGAAAAGCAGGAAGAAATGCTGGAGCTTCTGCGGGAAGCTGCACAGTAAAATAAGTTTCATTTCCTCCTACTTGGCGCTTTAGACAGATTAAAACCTTGTCTAAAGCGTCATTTTTTAAACTCAATTTATGTACATTTAGGAGAATTTTATAATAGATCGTTTAATAATTTAACAAACTAATAAAGGAATAAGATAATGGATAAAGTGATAAAAAGCAAAAATCCTTCGATTAGGGAACTTGAAAGATATAGTAAGAAGTTGTATGAGAGATATAAAGTCCATGTAGCAGTAGAATGTTCAGCCCGATGTTATACAACTGGTCTTATGATAACTAGATATGAAATATATGCCGCGGATAATTTCAATAGGCATTTTGAGTCCTGGCCTGAAGCTAAAAAGTTCCTCAACGAAAAATTAGGTATAGTAAATGTGGACTAGAAGAAAAGGCATTCTTCTATGCTACCCATTTGAGGAAAAGCGTCTATCTAAATGGGACCCTCCTTATATCGTCCAACCTAAATTTGATGGTGTTAGGTGTAGGGCAGTAAAGGTTAATTTAAATAACTATCTTCTACTTTCCTCAGAAGAAAATATTTACTTTAGCATCCCGCATATTAATGAGGCTTTAAAGTCCTTAAACCTAAACATTGATGAACTTGATGGAGAACTTTACTGCCATGGAATGAGTTTTGAAGAAATAGTTTCAATTACTTCCAGGACAAGAAATCTTCATTCAGATCATAAGTTGATCCAACTTCATTTATTTGATCTGATAAATAATGATACTCAAATTGAGCGGATTTTAGCATTAGAAGAGCTAAAATTCCTGTCACCTTTTATCAAAGTCAGCCCTTTTTGGGTCTGCCATACATTTGATGAGGTGATGAAGGCCTATGATAAAATATTAAAGTTAAACTATGAAGGAATCATAGTAAGACATTTAACAGCCCCATACATTAGGCGTAGATCAACCTATGTGATGAAATTCAAACCTAAAAAAAGTGATGAGTATGAAATTGTTGGATTTAATGAGGAAGTGTCAAAAGATGGAGTATCTAAAGGGGCTCTCGGCTCATTGGTATGTACTGGTATTAATAATTGCATGTTCAAAGTTGGTTCGGGCTTTACTGCGGAAGATAGGAAAAGGTACTGGGATAAACGACAAGGACTTATTGGAAAGATATGTAAAATATCTTATCAACATTTAACAGATAAAAAGATTCCTAGATTTCCTGTATTTTGTGAGATTTTAGGATTGGAGGAATAAGAATGAAAGTAGAAGAGTTGACTGAACTTTTTGGACGGGCCGCTATAGAGTTGACTGAAGATATAGAAGATAATCGAATTAATTATCTTGGCGGTATTCGTCAAGATTTAAGGGAGATTCTTTTGATACTTAGTAGATATCAGGAGGATTTATCAGTAGAAAAAGCAGTTTCGAAAATAGCAGCTTCTTGTAGTACTGAAAATAGGGTGATAGATCGAGTTTTGGAGATAATATGATGAAACAGAAAGTCGTTCTGTCTTACCTAACTGTCTAAAGACCGAAATTGTTATGATGGCAAATCTACGAGAATGGCGACATTTCATCAAACTTCGTGGATCAAAAGCAGCACATCCTCAAATCAGACCTATAGCACATAAAATATTAGAGATCTTAATGGATTATGCTCCTAGTATATTTGAGGATCTATTTGTCGATGCATGTGTTTAAAATTTAATGCTGTACTAAATATTAATTTAAACTAAAGGAGACCAAATGTTTAAAAAAGTTCTTTTCACAGTAATTTTTCTATCCTTAATTTCAACCTCAGTACTTGCTGCACAGAGAGTAAAATTTGCCTGGAATTATTCTACAAAGGCCCAAAAAAATGTCACTGACTTTCGTCTAATCCAAGATGGAAATAAATCACCTGTAATGGTTGGTATTAAACCATCTGCAAGAACACTAACTTATAATCTTGCTGATACATCTACCTCACATACATTTTCCCTGATTGCATGTAACAGTAACACAAAATTGTGCTCAAAGCATTCTAATGTAGTGACTATTCCTGTAATCGTTCCGCCTGCAGCCCCAACTAACTTTCATACTATTTTAATAGGGCAAGAAGTTATCTCTGGCCAACGGCGAAGGTAATTATAAATAGTTTGTTCAATAATTGAACGAACTTAAAACTAAATGGAGGATTTTAAAATGTCGGATGCAACTACAAACTACCAATTTTTCATCGCTGGAGTTAAATTTCATAAGGCCCACACTGTAATCAATGATATTAAACAAGATGATATTCTTGAACTTGCTCCTGAACCTGATAATAAATATGATCCTAATGCAATAGTTATTAAGTTCAAAGGTGTAACTCTTGGCTATGTACCAATGAAGATTAGTTCAGAGGTTTCAGCTTTTATTGAAGTTAATGAGGTGAAATGTTTAGTTTTAAAGATTAATCCTAAGGCTGCTACTTGGGAACAGATTGAAGTTAGTATAATTAAAGTTAATTAATTAGATAAAGTTAAATTTAACCAAAGGAACTAAATGAAAAACCTATACTGTGCCCAATGCGGTCAAGAGCTTTACCTTATCAGAAAAGCATCAAGGTCTCAAGGAATAATATTTGATATGGTCAAGCCACATGAATGTCCTCCTAATGTTGTATTTAAGTTAACTGAAAATATCATTCCCAAAGATAAAAAATCACCTAAAGAACTTAATGAGCTCTTTGATTCATTTAAGTTTGTTAAAAAATTGAACAATCTCGATAAAAAGTTAGAGATTGAACCTACAGACTCTAATCACCTAACCGATAATCGGCCAGAGGAATTTGTCAAAGATCCTACTGTTTCATTAGCACCCCCAAACCTTCTTAATTCACTGCAGGCCTCAACTACACCCAAACAGAAGCCGCCTAAACTTTCAGGAGGACAATCTCTGGAGGATTCTGATGAGTGAAGTTAATGTCTTTATAGTTAATAAAAGCAGCCATAATTTTCATCGGGCTGAGGACTTTGGCAATATTATATTCTTGTCAGAGGGGTCTATAAATCGCTATGCTACAAATAACATGTATAGACAATTCATGGACCGAATGGAAAGTGCAACTGAGAATGACTATATTGTATTATGTAGTCTAAATGTTATGAACTCTATAGCCTGCGCTATCTTTGCTCAGAGATTTAAGAAGCTAAACTTACTCCTGTTTAAAAATGGATCTTATATTGAAAGGAACTTAATCATAGGAGAATAGAGAAAATGGCAAGTAATATAACAGAGAAAAAGAAAAGATCTAACCAGATCAATTTTGCTTTATATAGAATAAAAGGAATGATTACACAGTGTGAAAATATAAAACAACTTCCTTTTATTAATCATTTTGACTCATTGTCTTTGACTTTAGCCAAAAATCAACTAAGGCAAATTTCTAAAGGGTGGCAAGCAAGATATATAAAAAATAAAAGAGGAAATAAGAATGATAAGTGAAAGAAGACTTAGGAAGTGGAGAATGGGTGCACTGAAAGATTACAACTATCCAATACATGATGCTTTTGCATCTGATCTTTGTAAGACCTGCAAATCTTTTCAATTACAGATTCTCCTTATGACTCAGGAATTATTGGACCTACATCTAATAAACAAGGAAAAGACTAAATGAATCAACTACAGCCTCACCCTACCTGGGATATTAAAGACAGTTCAAAGCTCACAACTTATTCAGAATGCCCTAGGAAATACTTCTATGAGTATATCCTCGGCTGGAGAATGGATAAGCCTGCCCATGACTTACACTTTGGTGAATGTTGGCATAGAGCTAGAGAATATCAATTAATCCACGGCTACAATGATGTTCCTGGAGCATACAGAGCTTTCATTGACCACTACCGAACTGAATTTCCGCCAGAGACAGATGATATTTATCGTCCTAAAGATCCCTTTGCAGTTGTAACAGCTCTTGAAAAGTTTGCTTTAGAAAGATCAAGTGACTTAACACAAAATAAACTTCTCTATACTGAAATTTCAGGGACAGTTCCTGTCAGTGACAAATATGTCCTTCATTATCGGATGGATTCGATTCTTAGAAACTTGGAAAGTGGAAAGATATTCTCCTGGGATCATAAATCCGCTAAACGGTTCAGCCCTCAATGGGCTAATAAATTTTACCTAAGTCTTCAAAATGGTACTTACACCCACTGTCTTTATTGCCTTTATCCAATCGAAGAAGTTCTTGGAGTAGAGTTTTGTGGTACTTCATTTGCTTATCTCAAACGCAACCAAGAATATCGAGTAGAGTTTGAGCGCGTCCCTGCATGGAAGACTTCTGAACAAATGTCAAATTGGCTCTGGCATGTGAATTACTTACTCGATTCAATTGAAACTGAAACAGATCACCTACTTCATTGTCAAGAAGCAGATCAAGTAATGACTGCCTTTCCGATGAATACTACTTCATGTAATAATTACTGGGGATGTATGTTTCATGACTACTGCATATCTTGGAATAATCCACTACGAAGCATTTCTGAACCACCTTTAGGATTTAAGACTGAATTTTGGGACCCCTCAGCAATGGAAACTACTAACAAAATGGATATTAAAGTGCCTTAAATGAAACCATTAATTAATTCAGGAGTAACTATTAAATTGTCTAAGGACAATAAACAATTAATAATACTCTATGATACTCATACTAGACAAATCAAATTCCCTATTGAATCAATCTATGATCTAACTACTTATGCACTTAATAACTTAAAAATAGACCGATCAATTTCTGTATCCCTAGCTAAGAAAAAGGGACTTGTGATTAAAGAACTTAATAATTTAAAGGAGTAGAAAATAAATGGCTTATGATAAATTAGCTGAATTAAAAAGAGTAAAAGATTACTATAACCAAGACCCACTTCAAAAACGCTTCAGTGCATTAATAACTGGTGAGTCTGGTGCTGGAAAGACATTTATATTAAGGACGGCCAGACTCCCTATCCATATTGACTCCTTTGATCCTGGCGGTACTAAATGTCTAAGTGACTTAATCTCCTCAGGGGATGTAATAGCTGATACTCAGTGGGAAAAGGAAGATCCATTTCATCCTAATGTATTTGCTAGATGGATGAAAACTATTGATCTCAG
>VAPL010006145.1_pt1 | contig 45739 bp, 34 predicted proteins | sample 3395061 | NCBI WGS metagenome assembly VAPL01 (sample SAMN08290444, study PRJNA428436) | hydrothermal vent metagenome | isolation source: Deep-sea hydrothermal vent chimney 2 | place: Pacific Ocean: Juan De Fuca Ridge | depth 2182 m m | reverse complement strand
GCTGCTACCAATAAGAATAAATTCAGTGCAGTAGGTATTGCTAATATTTTATACAAACGTAAGAAAGAAATGGAGGCCATGGCTAATGGCATGGCTGGTGGTGGCATGGTATATACAAATTTAACTCCTGATGGTTCAATAGCCCAATTGGATAAATCCACTGGTAAATATAAAAAGTTAAAGTTAACAGATAAACACTATGAGTCTGTGGCACTACATAGTGCTAATCCTCTTCATCCAAATATGTTACATCGCAGTGTTTGGTCTGACCATTATTTTTCAAAGAAAAAACCAGGTGGCTTACACTTAAAAGACGCACTGAATCGTAAAGGGTTGATATTAAAACAAAATGATAGGTTAAATGAAAAAACTTTTTCCAAATTTAATAAAATAGCTAATAGTGACAAAGTAAACCCATTTGAGAAGGCAGATAGGGCAAATATGGTGCTGCAAGCATTAGCAAATAAAAATTCTCCACCAGTAAAACATATTGCGGCAGTAGGTTATGCTAAAAAAGATCCTACAAGCTATGGTGTTAATAAATTATACCAACCAGAAAATATAATAAATAAGGCATTGTCTGGTGGAAAGAAAACCAACTTATCTCGTGCAGTATTATCAAATATAAAACTATATAAAAAGCTAGTTGCTTCTGGAAAAACTTTGGCAGATCCAGAATTAGCTAAATTGTTTTTTACCACAAAACGATTTGCTAGATATTTAATGGCTGAAAAGTTTGGAAATATGCCTTTACATAATAACATGCCATTTAAAATTACTGGTAAGCAGATCCCAATAAGTTCTGGATTTTTTAGTAAACTTCCAGGTGCTGCAAGCAATATGGATTTAATAAAGGCCATGTTGACAGATACTAAAACATCAAAAAATGCTCCACTAGATCATAAAAAACAATTACATACTGGTGGGTTAGTAAGAAGTGATGGTAAGTATGAACTACAGTCAGGGGAGATGGTTTTACCTCGTAAATTTAAAGATGGTGGTCAGGTAAATAACGCAGTAGAAAACTTTGTATTTTCAGGAAATTCTGCGTCATCTAAAGCTGCAGACTCATTTATAGCAAAATTTGAACATGTGGTTGCTAAATTGAATGAAGTAAAAATTAAAGTGCCTAATGTTAAAATAGAGGGGGCTGATAAACTAACTAATATACAAATAGAGGGTTTAGACAGGCTAGAGAATGTTAAGATAGATGTGCCGAGAAGTATAGACTTAAATACATCTGGGCTAGAAAAATCATTGACATCAGCAATGTCTAAGTCATCTGTAGGGGCTGACAAACAGGCTGAAAAACTAGATCAAATAATAGAAAAAGTACAAAATCAAGTATCTGCTGTAAAATTAGATAATAATGAGGGCATAAAACTTTTAAATACTAAATATAGCAGTTTAGAAGATGGTGTTACAAATGTACACGAACGAATAAATTTAGAAGTTGCTAGTTTTAGAAAAGACATAAATGATGCAAAATCAGAATTCGGGGTAGGTGTAAATACAGTGCAACAAAATATAGATTCTGTAAAGGTAGATATGTCTGGTTTAAAAAGTGAACAAAACTATATAAAAACTAAATTATATTCTAAGGTTTAACTTGAAGAGGAAACGTTGACAGATTTTTTAGATGCATTAAAAACTTATTGGCCAGGATACGGTGTGTATACTTATTCTACACCTAAAATGCTACCAGAGCCATTACCTGCTAAGATTTTTAAAGCCTGTGGCATATCCTATGATGTTAAAGCTAATTTTGGAGGAAGTTTAATAGGAGTTGATATGAAAAATGTGGATGCAACATCCGCATTAAAAATGGCACTTATCGAACATTTTGCAAAAGGTGGTGATTATCTTTTGGAACCAGTGGTTAATGGTTATGGGGTAGTAGAATTAATAGAGGTTGGTAAAGATGAGGCTGATCTTTCAGATATGTATAGTAAGATATCAACATCAAATTACATGACCTATGAGAATGTTGTAAAAATAACCGGTAAAAAACCCAGGCCAATAAGGCGTATTGGGTCTGGCGTAACACTTACAGATCCAGTTAATTATGGAGCTAAGATATGGGATACTAGCTATATGGCTACTGGCTGTGAATTAAAAGAGATGAAAAAGCACGCTACTGTTACTTTTAAAGACCCACATAAAGGATATACAAGTAGAGATGGTGTGGATTGCAGTGTTTATGAAGCAGAGTGGCCATGGGAACGTGTTATAGGGTGGGTATACTATTTAGATCCTCAGTTCCATAAATCAGTAGATGCTTATAACTCATCTAAGATCAATGAAGAGGCATTGAAGAATAATGTCAAAATTTTTTTTAAGAATCAGTCATCTATACCATTTTTATTGTCAGGTTATCCAGGAATAACTGGATTACCAGATCCAAATATGCCGGAAGATTATATGCCATCTTTAGGTGATTTAAAGAGACGTACTTTTAATATAGGTATTGAAAGTGAATATGCCTCTTGTTTTGAGGACTTATCGGATGAGTATAGTTGTAGTGATGGCGGTTTAATTATAAATATACCTAGTTATATAAGGTATGAATTAATTCGTAATACTTGGGAAGATAAGTTACTGAACATTTCCAAAATATATGTTATTGGGCAAGAGTTACATACATGTGAGGTGTTTCCATCTAACGAAGCCTATAAAAACCAGTCTTCCTCTTTGGACGCCTCTAACTGGGATCTTTGGGTAGGTATGTATGATTGGACTCCACGTTATATAAATTTAGATGAGGGAACTGATTACGCAATAGCTAGAGACCCAGATGGGACAATGTGCGTGCAGTTCATAGATAACTCACATATAGCAGATGTTACTACATATGGTAAAAATACTAACTATAAAATTACCAGTGCTTGCCCATTTTATTACTATAATGTATTAACAAATAAATTAGAAAAAGGTATACAGAATAAGTCTGGTGCCGGAACAATTTTTCCAAGGTCTAATAGGACAGGTATATTAGTGCAACAAGTTTGGGCCCAAATAGATTTGGACCTACCATGTTTAGTAGTACAAGATCCTTTTGGGAAAGCAGATGTAATTGCCGGTAATGTTATATATCAAATGGCCCCTATTATACTTAGGTCTGAGCCTGCTCCAGAAGCAATTGATGGTATACTGTTGGATTTGACAGAGGTGTTTAGATCACAAGATGCTGATCCTACCACCACACAAAATTTCGAAGAAACTGACTACGAAAAAATTGTTGCTTCGATGGACGGAAAACAAATATTAGAATTAAACATGTCTACACTAGATGCTGAAGAGACTGTAGAATTATCATCCAAACTTAAAGATATTTTAGATAATGATAGAGATAATGATATAAATGTTAGTTATGTATGCGGTCCAAGCACTAACCCAACATTAGGTCAGAGGGGACCTGCTGGAGGTATAGTTAACAGTATAAATTATAGTTATGCTGATAACGGGTCGTACACTGTGTCTGTTACAGAAGGATCTTATTGTGTTCCAGGAAGTATGTCAGGAATAACTGGCGGATACGCAACTAAAACTGTGGAGACATTACAACAGGCATCTGGTACCATCATACAAGATTATGGAAATCATATGATCTACAAGGTTTTAGTAGATGGTTTTGGAGTAGTAGATGAGGTGGTAAGCGGCACAGCTAAAATTTTGAGAGAAGGAGATAGAGTGTCTTTAACTATTTATAATGTTCCAGTGGAGAGTTGACAATGGCTATAGAAAGTATCCCGATAAGGGCTATCATAGGTTTTGAGGAAACTGGTATAACTGTTTCTACACCATATATAAGTTCATTTAGTGTGACAAAATCAAGAGGGCAAGCATCAACAGCGTCTGTATCTATGAAAGTTGATGCTGCGTTGGTGGAAAATATGAAAGGTAAAATACATATAATAGCCGGTCCCAGAGATAATATGATTAGGGTTTTTACTGGTTATGTAAAAACAACTACCCCCAGCCCATGTTGGGATGACCCAGCATTTTTTATGGTTAATTTATCAATTGTTGATGAATTGTTTAAGTTAGAAAGTCGAAAATTTACTAGACGCCAGTTAGACTCTGATACTTCGTGGGCTATTATAAATGATGTTATATCACAAGGAACAACTTATGCTAAAGTTAAATATGCACATAATGCGCCTTTAGTGTTAGTATCAGATAAAGAGATCTTAAAAGAATTAGCAAATAATGATGCAGAAACAGAAAAAACTGATCAATCTCCAAAATTAGCGGTAAACAGTCCAAAACAAAGTGTAAAAACAAATCAGCGTTTAGAGGCTAAGATAGGTTATGTTTCATTAACTAAAACAGATACAAATAAATAGTGTTATGAATGTAGTTGGAACTTTATCATTAAGTTTAATACCTGGAATGTATGTAGATATATCTATTCCGTCCATCTCTCAAACTGACACTATGCCTAATGGAATGCTACCAAAAACAGGTACGTTTTCCTATAAAGGAGAGGAGCGTGACTTAATGCGTGGATTCTTTCTTGACAATGAGTATGTAGGGCAACTATCAGAATTACCGGAGGATGCTGATGTAGAGTTAAAACCAAGAATTAGGTATACACACAATAAACCTTTTCCAAATAGAATTTATTTTATTGACATTTTTAGTAGTTTTGCAGTGGTAGATATTGTGGCTATACCAATACATGACCATTCTTCCATAACTCAGGGCGGCCCTGCTTTTGGAACATATTACAGTAACTATAATAAGATTATACAAGATCAAAATACAGAAAATTAATATATATATATATTATGTCAATATACGTTGGTAGTGGGGAGTGCTGTAAGTTGGTAGGTAATATGTGGATAGGTGTTGGTGGTATAATATCAATATCTTCAAGGTTTAATACTGAAATTGGAAAAGCAGGTAATAATATATTAGTTGGCCCTACGACAGGGGTAGTTTCTGTTGGGGCATACGCAGGTAAATTCGCGCATGTGGGGTGCCCAGGACGAGGTTCTGTAACTATACCATGGAAAAAACGGTATGACTGCGACCACGATAAAACGTACTATATATTTTCGGGCGAGGGTGAGTCTAATGTATCTGGTAATATTTCAGGACTCATTACTTTAAATAAAGTGGTTAATTCCTATAGAGTTGTACAGGCGTCTGCCAGTTCTGGTCCAGCTGCTATATATGAAGATGAGATACAGTATGATGGCTATGGTGCCAAATATGTGGGAAACCCATGGCAGTTTGATACATCATTGGAACAAAATGTCACTATTGACACAGGTATTGCAGACTATGGTCCTATGTTTTTGCAGAGTTTTTCATTAGATTTAAATGCAAATCAAATACCTACTGTAAATTATGAGTTTGTTTACTCAGTAGAAAATAATTAAAGGTGGAAAAAGGTGGCTGATACTAAATATACTGGTTATCAATATAAATTACGTACTGGCTCCCCAATGCCAAAAGGGGTGTTGGCAGGAGGGGAGTTTTATGTGCATACATTTATGGCTGAAAAAACAAAAGTAGATATTTATACTTATACGGAGAATTTACCAAGCAGTAAAGAGTTTAGGGGACAGTCTGCGGGACTGACAAATAGGGATGGTAGTTTTATATCTGCTTCTTTTAGCAGACTAAAAGATAAATCTGGTAAAGTATTTTCTGGTACAGTAACTTATAACCCTATATTTATAGATGAAGATGATTTAGATACTTCTCCAGGACCATAAAAATGAATGATGAGTACTTAAAAGAGTTTATAGAATGTACCTCACTGTCTATATCATATGATATAATGGGTATTGCTACTGTATCCTATACCCTGGTTAGAAATAGGCCAGGTCTAAAAGCCTGGAACCCAGTAACTTTTGGAAATAGAACATTTGTTGGGTACGTGGCATCAATAGATTTAAAGCAGATAGAGGACACAGATTGGTATGAAAATCATGTTACTTTAACTACAACTACAACTACTTAGAGAGGCAAAATTATGGCTTGTGGTGCTTGTTCTAAAAAGAGGAATTTGATCGACAAAAACTCTCCTATAAAGGGAGATAGGGAGTACTTAACAACAGCACAGATACGTGCCAGGCTGGAGAGATATAAAAGAAAATTTTGCCCAGAGTGTAGTAAGCGCTATGATTGTGACTATAGTAGTTATGTAGAGTGTAAAAAAATAAAGTAACCTTTGTATATATAGAACTTTTAGTAAATGATAATGGCCAAACTGGTCAGTTAAGGAGCAACAATGTCAATAATAATTGGAAGTGCTACTCAAGTACTAATTGGTGGCAAAAGTGATGGTTTCCAATCGGTGCAGTGGTCCATACAGGTACAAAACAACCGCCTATGGCAAGTAGGGTCTTGGAACCCTTATGCAACTCAAGTAACAAAAACGTTAAATGTAAGCCTAACAACATATGCCTCAGTACTTGGCGAAGTAATTTTAGATCCAAGTAGTGATTGTACTGATAGTACAGCCAATAAAGACATTATAATCAACCCACAATTTTGCGGAGTTGCCGTAGATACATTTAACGAGACAAGTATGTTTATAACTTCGTACTCATACTCCAAAGGAGATCCGAATTCTTTTGGGACTGAAAGTTGGCAATTTACTAAATGGGTAGATTCTAATGTTACTGGTACAGACATTATTAACACGACAGCTCCGACGGCAGTACTTCAAGGTATAACTGAAGGTAACTACACATCAGATATCGGGCTAAATTTTGGCTTAACATTAAAAAATGAACAGCAGTCAAGCGGGTTCCAAGGAAATGTGCAATCAGGGTTTCCAGGTATAGGTCGTGGTGATATAAGTGTGTATGGTATTGCAACAAAGGTTGGTGGTGGTGATTTACAAAATGCAGGTAAAATAGGTAATTCTTCGGCAAGCATACCACACTCGCCGATATATGCTTAATTGGAGTTAAAAATGGCAGAATTTGATATAGCAAATAAATACCTTCTAGAAGTACATTGGAAGGGGGTTGAATTTATAAATACTACCAACCTTAAAGTTAGCGGGTGCGTACTGTCTGGGCCAGCTACTTCAGAAATATCTAGTATAAATAAAGAAGACTATATAAGATTAGATTTTTCTAACCAGTATGTTGTTTTAGTTAAAGATTACTACATATCTAATTTAAGTTGGAATGGGTATTCCAAAACAGGTAATAATTTTAATTTACACAATGTAATACTAAAAACAATGTATCCTGGAAAAATTCAAAGCATTGCTGCAAGTGATTATATAATGATCGACACTTCTGATCACGAAGATGATAAGCATAATTATAACTTGAATTACAAGTCGTATTTAATAAAACAGGGCGGAGAGTTATATAATTTTGGTGGTAATTAATGCCTAGAAAACCTGGAACTCGTTGTAATTTGAGTTGGGAAGATAGATTTGGGACTATTGCAGATGGTAATTTACCTCAGTATAAAGTAACAAGAGACTTATGTGAGGTAGATATATCTGCTATTACATACCCAGATATAAGTATGAGTGATTTTCATTACTATCATATGAAGTGCCCTTACTCGGTTGAGGCTGAATTTCATTATGTTAGAAATATTAATATAAATGATGTTAATTATTTTGATATGGAGGATGTTACTTCTGGTACTTTAGGGTTGTCTCCACACACATCAACAAAAGGAATTATGATAAAAGAACAGCGAGGCAGGAAGTATGGGTGGTTATGTGTTGACCCAACATGTCCTTACCATATAGCTACTGGTAATTACTATTTTTATATATAAAGACTTATATTGATTAAATAATAAGGGGGAGTGGGAATGGCCATTAACATAGATGCACAGAATATTGACAAGTACCCAGGAACACTAAAAAGGGTAACCATTGACTTAGATCAGATAGTACCATTGGCATTTGAGGGTGATGAGCAGTTTGTATTGACTGTCGCTACATCAGCTTACAGTGATAATGCTGCAAGGACGGCTATACCAACTACCTACGTTTCAGATTTAAAAATAGGGTGGATAAAATCATCCGGGCTTACTGGTATAGGTGGACGCTTTGCATTAGACAGTAACACTAATAGTTTGAAAGTAAAAATGGATGCTACTGTAAGTGGTTCAGATGGTTCTGGTTATTACACTATAACTTTAAATTATAATACAGATGGAACATCTATAAGGGGTGAAGTAATAGCCTCTGATTTGGAAGAAAAAATAAGAGAAATACAATGCGTTGCTGCCGATGCTGGATATCAGAAGGCATATACAAATACCAGTGTTGAGTGGAAAGATGGAAAATTTTGGATTATTTCAGGTACTATAGGTAGATACTACACCGGTGAATATAAATCCTCAGTGGATGCTGTTGGGTCTGATATTAGTAGTTGCGCCAAATTATTGGGATTTAATACCCCTGTAAAAAGTGAGCATATTGCTAGCGTCAGCATAGCAGAATCTTTAATAGTTGCTGATTATGTAGGTGATTATCCCTATGTATATATAAATAATGGTACAGGTGTTAAAGCAGGGGACTGCTTATCTATTACTGATGGTACTAAGTTGGAATACTTCCCAGTTATTGCCGTATCAGGTACGCGCCTCACTGTCCCAACAAGTACTGTTAATGGCTTTACAGCCATTATAGGAAACTACACATTAATGGATTATGCTCGTGTGCAAATACTTCGAGAACAGGACCCTGATGTAACTCCTACCCCATATTGTAGTTCAGTAGACGCGTTAATTAGGTATGGCGTAAAAAATACAATAAATTTAATTGATTTTAGTTCATAAAAAAAAATGGCTGAAGTATTAGTTAGACATAGTTTAAATACCAATAAAGCGATTAAATTCAATTTTACTATAAGACAGGTAACCACTACTAAAAGTAAAGGTGATCCTATATGGATATTCGAAGTAGGAACTACCCATCTTAATATTTCAGGGGAATCAATACCTCCTATTATTATACATAATATAGATTTAAAAAACATAGATCTTATACTTGAAAATGCTGTTAGTAATCTTTGTACAGATATAGAATGGGGAGTCCTAGAAACTGACCAAAGTGCCCCGGTATTAATATGTACTTACCCTGAAAATAAGGCATTAGATGTACCGATTAAATCAGTCATTAAAATAAACATAACAGATTTACTCCCATCAGCTGGTATAGACCTATCTGATTTAAAAGTAACTTTTGATAATGGGGATTACTTATTTGACATAACTAATGAGATAAAAGTGGAAGGAGTTCCTATTAATTATACACTTAAATGGTACCCACATAATTTAGAGGTTTAGTTCTATGGCTAATAACATTAAACTACGGAAACAAAATTTTACAATGTTAGGAGGCTATTTTTTCACTTTTGATGAAGATCAAGATGCCCTACTACAAAAAACTGATGATGGGAATACTGCTTTTTCATATCCTTTTGATACTTTGTTATCTAGCGAAGTTAAAAGTTTGGAATATGATGGGATAAACTTTTGGACTTTACAAGATGGAGTGACAGACAGCGTAGTTATTAAACGATGGGTTATAGATAATTACGTATGTAAACTAGAAGAGACTTTTACGCTAGTTCCAAATGCTTCTCATAAATATAATGTAGATACTTTTACTATAGCCCATTATAATACTGCTTTATCTGCCACTGTTTCTGGAGGAGATTCCACTCTATACTTGCAAGAATATAGTAACCAACCGTCTGTAATAACTGGGGCTATATTACACATAGGACCTAATTTTAAAGGTGAAACAGAAGAAGTAGTAGTTAATGGAACGTTGTATGGCGGAGTAACTTTAACAACCGGCATAGTTAATGACTATTCAGTAAACGATGAAGTGCATTTTCATACACATTTATGGTTATTGAATAACTATAATGGAGTTGATGCTTCTACTGGTGCTTTATATAAAATTGATTCCCATACTGGAGCATATGTCACGAAATATTCGGGAGGTCAATATAAAGACATTACTGCTTCTACATTCTCTAAGATAGATTCTTTTATAGACTATGGTTCTGTAGACAGTTTGGTGTATGTAAAAGGAAGTAATGCATTATTTGTAGACATAAGTGAAGACAGTGCTACTACACAAGAGGCTTCCAATTTAGATGATAGCTTTGATGGTAATTTAATTCCACCTGATCCTTCCAGATGGGAAATAGATAAAGGCTCTCCTCAATTAGTGAACAACGTACTGTCTATGAATACAAATAACAGTTCTGAACGTATACTGTCTACTTATTACCTAAGAAATAATTTTGAGGTAAATATAAATTGTACTTTAGGCACACATCCAACATACTCAGGTTCTGAGCATTTCATACACTCTTTTGGACTACTATTTCCAAATGAATCTAATCGTTACTGTTATATAGCAAGAGCTAATAATACTGAATTAGACACGAATGAAGGAGAAGAGAACTTTCATACTATATATAATAAAACAAATGTATCTTTAGCTGATATTACTACTAGTGGTGTATCAACCATCAGTGCCTATGATTTCAAAATCAGCAGAGCAGCATCAGATGTGAGCTTTTATTATAAGGCTACTAGCAGCGGTAGTTGGAATTTTTTAAGTACTATAGAGATGTTTGATTCCGACTGTAGACTTATGCTAACCTTAGATAATACCATAAGTTCAGATGTTGACAGTACCTTTGATACCCTAACTTTTGATTCGGGTACAGCTGTATATTTTTCCACAGCAACCGCGTTACCTTTTTATGGGTCAATGGTGATGGATAATATTAGTAACAATACTGTGTCAATTATATATGGTCTGACCATAGTTTCTCCTAATATGTACAGATTGCAAGGATCTTCCAGTAATTATAATTACAGTCTTTCCCCTTTGGAATCTTTTGTAACTTCAATTTCTTTGGCTGCCTCACCAGCTATTATAGCTGCTAATAATCTAAGCACCTCCACAATAACTGCAGTTGTTAAGGACCAATTTTTACAACCTATTTCGGGACGTAGAGTTACTTTTTCTGAAAACGGGGATGGTAGTATAACTGCTGGAACTCAAATTAACACCAATTCAGATGGAGAAGCTGCAACTGTGTACACAGCTGGGTCTGAAGCTAAAGAAGTACATTTAACAGTCGTAGCAGAACAGACCAACTAAGGAATAGTGTGAATTTATGGCTTACGAAAATATACGGTTGAATAAACCAAATATAGCCATAGTTGGTAGCTACTTCTATAGTATTGATGAAGTATCTAATTCTCTTTGGGTTAAATTAGCTGATGGTTCATTAGCCACCCAATTTCCTACTGATACTCTAATAGGAAATGCTATAAAAAGCTTACAATATGATGGGCATTACTTTTGGTCTTTGCAAGACGAAGGTACCGGATTTTTAATTAGGTGTTGGGAACTTAGTAATGCATTATGTAAGTTAGTCAGATTTTTTTCATTTCAAGATAACTCCTATATTAATTATGCCTCTTCTGCTTTTGGGGTAGAGCACTATATCACCCATATATCCTCTGATTTAATAAGCACTTCTAATATACTTAATATAAACGAATATTATAATAATGTAATTGATACTGGGGTTGTCCTTACTTTAGGTCCAAATATTTATGGAGATTGTGAGGATGTGGTAGTAGACCATGTTACCGGAATAAATATACATATAACAAATAAAACTAAACACCTATATAAAAAGAATGATTTAGTATCTTTTAGTAAAAGTTTATTAATATTTAATGATTATGATGGGATTTCCCCTTCTAATGGGTCTCTTTTATGTATAGACTCACATACTGGGATGGTTATAACCTCCACTTCAGGGGTAGAGTATAAAGATGTAAAAGCTGCTACTTTTTGTAGGTTAAAAAATACTTTTGTGGACCATCCTGATGCATACAGTCTTACATATATAAAAGGCACTAGTGCCAAATTTCGTGATATGAGTGATTTAGTAGATAGGTACACTTCGAGTGTGGTAAATGATCCTTTTATATTAGAAGGGCCACCTAACCCTAAAACTTGGTCTATTGAATATGGAAATCCTGAAATTACCAATGAATCTTTGTTTTTATCCACCATAGCTGGGGAAGAGGATTCTTTAAAATCTAAATGGGCTGTTTTATCGGACTTTAATGCTACTGTAAGTGGTTCTTTTATAGAAGGCACTACTTTTTTGACAGGTCCTGGAGAAGTACGTAATTTTTTGAAAATTAATCAAACAGATGGAGTTTCTTTTGAAACAGGGATAAGTTATTTAAAAATTACACCTTTATTAACAACTAATTTATTACTAGGCTTTGACATGTCCCTGACTAGTGGTGGGAATCTTTATGATGGTTCTGGTAATGCCAATATAGGTTACTTAGTGAATGGTGCCGCGGTAACTAGTGGAATATCTTATAATTCATTAGATTTTGTTCCAAATGCATATAGCTATACCACATATTCAGGTACTTTGGCAAGTGGTGTGGGGACATTGGCTGCTACCTTCTGGGCTAAATGTGATAATTTTAATGATTCCACCTTATTTATGATAAAATCAAAAGACCCCGTTGAAATCGTCAAGTCTTGGACTAGTGGGCCATATTCTAATAATACCAATATATACAAAGTATTAGAAATTTTAAGTGCCACTTCATTAGTTGTTACTGTATCCGGGGAAACTGAACCTAACTATGACTTTATAACAATATACAATGAAGATAACCAAGAGGTTTTTAGACATTCTGGGAGTATTAATAGCACTTTTACAGTTCCAGGCTATAAGATCACTGCCCACTTTACTAGTGACGTTTCTGTGACTAAGTCCGGGGTTACTGTAACTATAAAAGGGGATATGATACCAAATATTGAAGTTGTATCTAATAGTGCTAATTCTACTATAACCATTAAATCTAACGTGTCTTCAAATACTGTAGGATCTCTTACATTGCAAGTTAATAAATGGTATGCTTTAGCTTTTGTGTTTAACTTAGGAAGTACCAGCTTATATATTAATGGTAAATTAATTGGAACTATCACATTAGGTTTTAATACCTTCGAATTTCTTGGTTTAGATTGGTTGTATTTGGGGCATTCACCATTAAATACAGGTGATTATTTTACTGGCCAGTTAAGAGATATTAAAATATATAGTCAACTGCTTACAGCTATTGATATTTCCAATATGTATTATATGGAAAGTATATTTAATAACAGATTGAATTTTTATACTTCTTTGGATGGTGAAATAACATATATAACTACTTTAAGTTCTGGAATTGATAACTATATTTTAGGTATAAACAAAACAAATGATTACATATCAGCTAGCTGTGAAGAAATAACTTCTTCTGGAGTATATAAAAGTACCACTACAGTACCTTTTAGTGTATCAAAATCAGAGGCCTATTTGTCTTTAGGTTTATATTCTATCAATGCAACTGCATCTGGAGTTATTTTAAATGCCTTTACTATAGATAATGGATTGATTCATTATCCTAATAAAAATGAAGTATTATATGGTATAGCTAATTTGGAAAATGTAAAAGTAGATCAATCTACTATATTACCTATATATGATATATCAATAATGGATAGCACTCTATACCGATTACAAAGAGGGGCCACTTATTATGGTACTGATAATAGTTGGGCAACTTATAATTACCAACTCACACCCTTAAGACCTTTTATTGATTTTATAACCGTTGGGGCAAAACCCACTATATTACCAGCAAATGGTAAAAATGTAGCAGACATTAATATCTTAGTGACCGATCAATATGGTAATCCAGCACTAAATAGGCCTGTAAGTCTCATTGATGATAATACAGTAGGATTTATGACTAGTGCAACAGTATACACTGGGGATATAAATAGTCACCCAGGGGAAGCTATAGGAGTTTATAAAGCTGGTGTAGATGTTACTCCTGTGCTTATTACGGCTAAAGTAACTCAATATGATTGAGGAATAAGATGGCCTACAAAAATATACAATTTAATTATGATAACTTTTGTATAGCTCCTTTAATTAATACCTATGCCAGCATAGATACTACTAATAGTACAGCTATGTTGCAGATTCGTAATTCCAGTGGGGTTGTACAACAGAATTTTAGTTTGTCTCCTACTATAGCTCAATATACATCAGTTCAGGCTTTAAATTATACTGGCCCCAGAAATATAAATGCTTACCCTTCTGGTTTACCCTTTTTTACCATGGAAAAAGTTAGCTCAACTCAATGTGTAATAAAAAGATGGAAATTAAATACTGATTATAATCGTTTAGATTTAGCCCAAACTTTAACTTTTACAAGTGACAGTACATATTCTTATAATTGTAATGCTATGGCAGTGGAATATTATACAACTTCTTTTAACCAAGCAACTGCTACGGGCACTGGTTATATTAAAATAGAAAATACTTTTGCGGATAAAATTGATGCAGGAACTATATTATATTTGGGACCAAGCACTGATTCAACTTATTTAGGCGCCTTTGAGGAGGTTGAGGTTACTTCTACTTCCGGTGTATACACTTATATTACATCAACAGGTAATACACCACCATTAAATCAATATAATGCTGGAGACCCAATAACTTTTTATAAAGACCTATTTTTGTTTAGTGATAGTAGCACTACTACAACAGATAAAGGTACTTTGTATAGGATAGCTTCAGACGATGGTGCTATTAAATCAACACACGAAAGTGCCATTTATGTAGACGTTACTGCTGCATCCTTTGGTCTTCCTTATGGAAATACCATAGGATTTGTAAAAAGTTCTAATCTACTGTTCGTTGACATCACAGACTTTGAAGTCAAAAAGTCGTTTGCTTTAGTAAATTCGCAGCCTGGTGAAGGATCTTTAACAGCCCATGATTTGGAATTTACAAACACTACTTCATACAGACTTCAAAAAAGTACAATCAAACGAGGAGATACCGGAGGATTAACAGAATACTTATGGAATAATTATAATTATCAACAGGATGCTATATTTCCATATGCTGATTCTATAAGTATTTATACTACTTCTAACAGTGTTTTACATAATCAAGAAACTACTACAATTCAAACGGTAGTTCGTGACCAATATGGTTCGGCTTTGAATAACCAGTTAGTTACTTTTAGTAAAACATCTGGCGACCTTCCAGGCTCATTTAGTATACCTTCTGGTAAAGTATATACTAATTCATCTGGTATAGCCACAATAAATTATACTTCTGGATGGTATGATCCTAATGTCGCAGATATTTGTTGTGATACTATAAACTTTTCAGCAATGACTGATAATTCTGATATATTTACTGGTAGTCAATATATTTGGGATGAGTTTTCTTTACCTCTCAGATTTAAATATATAACTTTAATGGCTTTTATTCAAAAAATAGACTCAAAAAGCTCTATTACCAATTTGGAACAATTAGAAACCTTTATTTCTGAATTAAAAGTTATATGTTTAAGTAAATTTTGGAATCCAGGTGGGGACGGTGATGGGCCTAAAGGTACAGGTGGAACAAATATTAAACAACTAGCTGTTTTTAATAGTTACGTAGATTTTACTATTATTTCAGAAGGGTTTAATAGTGATAAAATACTTACTCAATTAAAAAATAAAATAGACTCCTACCAATTAAGCCAAACTTATGTAAGTAGACATATACTATACGGTAATCAGGATACTACAATAATAAACCAGTTTAAATTTTTATTGGAAGCAGTGCCTGATTTTTGGTCTGAAAAAAATTCAATAGATACTTCTATATGGTTAAAATTAGCTCCTTTTGGTTTCGACTTGGATGCTTCTACACTATCTTTTAAAGTCAAAGAAATTTCATATGCGGGAAATGAAGCTTATAGAGAATACGCCAACTCACCATATTTACAAGTAAGTAGCTTTGATGCTGGTTCTGGTCTATTGGGTCTAGAATTGACTTATAACCCAGAACACTTATTTCATTATAGTGGTATAGTGTATGTAGTATTGAATGTTAAAGATAAAGCAATACCTTCTAATAATATTAATCTAAATTATTGGTTTAAATTAATATCTGATTACAAAGCACCGTATATAGTAAATGAGTACCCTTTTAGAAATCAAACGGGGGTTTTAGTTAATACTCCTCTAAGTTTTGATATTATAGACTTAGGTGCTGGAGTAAATGTGTCTACTTTAGAATTATACGTAAATGATAGAATGCAGTATTTTACATACATTCCAATAACTGCTGGTTATCACATAGAATGCACGTTAAATAGTAACTTCTTTTATGGTCAGATAGTTACCATATCTATTTTAGCTAAGGATATGTCTGAAAATAATAATATATTATTTGATACCTATAGGTTTTACTGTGAAGGCAGTACTCCTCCTTTGGTGGATTCAGATAGTTTTATACCAAAAGCTTGTGTAAAAGATATAAATAGACATATGAATAAAATATCTTTTGAGGTGTATGAAGTAGACAATTCAGGTATTGATAGGGATTCTATATATTTAGAAGTGGATAATAAGATTAAACCTATAGAGTTGACTCCCATCATATACCGAATAATGTAACTATAGGATATATAGAGGCTTCATATGACAATAGAAGTTATAGATTTTTCTATAAAATCAAATACATGGGTGGATGTTTCAGAGCCTTTAATTTTTATGGCCAAAGTTAATGATACCTCTCAAACTCTTACTTCTTATGGGACTTATTTTGAATTAAATAATAGGAAATTGAACGCTACTATATCTGGTATTTACCCATATATAGTAACATCAGATCCTGTAACAATAAGTGGTAATGTAGATTTATATTTACATTTAACTAATGCGGCTTATACAGATGTTAAGTATTATGCTTTTAATTTTGGGTATCATGCGGAATACAAAGATTTGATGTCAGATTGGGGGCTTAATAAAGAAATAATTATAAAAGCTTCGGTAACTAATTCAGCTATTTGCCCTAATACTACAAAGTATTGTTCCTATTTTGTAACAGAGGATTATAAAAAAGCAGACTTACGTTCCGTTATAACACCAAGAGGTTGGGGAGATTTATACTCAAACATAAAAGGACAAAAAGCAGAGTTACTTTCTGGTGGTAATTATACTATCAAAATTTCAGGCATAAAAGATTTTGCTGGTAACTTAGCGGAAGATATAGTCTTTAACTTTACTGTTGAAAATATACTATAAAAAAGTAATTAAAGAATTGGAGGATTTAATATGTGTGCTGCGATAACTAGGTGGGTACAATACCCAATTGATTCTGTTGGTATAGCTGATGATGGAAGAGGGGCAGGATGTGTGGGAACTAAAGGTAGTTCTACTGCATTATCAAGTGTTGGAGATAGCTTTACCATAGGTTCTAATAATGACAGACTACATCTAAATATTGATGGGGATACTGCTCCTTATATAGTATTAACTTCAGGCGTAGATCTTGACCCTAGATTTTTAGCTAAGGATGTAACTGAAAAAATGCATGATTTAGGAAAAAATGATGCAAGATGGGATAACGCTATATGTGAATGGACTAATACCCCAAATCAAGGGAATTGTTTTAAAATTTCTTCCGGGTCACTAGGTACTTCCTCCTCAGTGTCAGTTGTAAGTGGGACTGATAGTGCACATAGTACATTAGGTTTTAGTACTAAGTCTGAGGTTGGTGGGGGTGATGGAATAAATAATTTTTCAGGTACTGTTAGTATATCTGGAACATATGGAGGATTTTTAGATGAGGTTTATACAATATTTATAACCAATGATAATGATGCTTCTAGAGGTATAGGGACCCCTACCAAAAATATTACCTATGCCGGTACGATGTCTACAGGAGGGATTTATACTTATACTACAGATACCATATATACATTGACCATTGATGTAACTAATGGTACTACGATGGGAGGTGGTATTGGTAATGTGCCTCGTATGACCTGGACATCCTCACCCTCTTCTGATGATTCTACAGTAGCTACTGAATTACTCTATCCAAACACTTGGTATAATGTAGGCACTAAAGGTTTGATGGTAAAATTTACTGATGCTGTTTTCTCTGCGGGTAATTGGACAATCCCATGTTATAAAGCAGACTATACTAGTGGTACTAACGTTACAGATAGTCCAGGAAATGCTTATTTTGCCTATTCATCTAGTAGAGGTGATATGGGTGATGCTGCTGTTACTCCAGTTTCAGGAACTTTTGGACCGTTGGGATCTAGAGGAATATACTTCAAATTTAATCCTACTTCCGGAGCAGATATGCTTGGAGTAAGAGACACTTTTAGTGTTACCTGTTCTGCTCCTAAACCCAATGCATATGATGTAAATAATCTAAACTATGGGAATGTGACTGTTAGTACTGAAAGTGATGTTAAATGCGTTATTTTCGAAGTGCTGTCAGGGGCTGTTCAATTAAGTACTGTAAAATTCGGCTTACAAAGTGACGGCTCTTTTAGTCACCATGACGCAGGTAATGCCGATACTGACTTTAGATTTGGGACAGTAGGACCAGGAAATTTAGGGGGTACAAGTCCTGAAAATGGTATAGAATGGCACCAAAATGTGGTTCCTTCGGATATTAGTAGTAACACCCCACCACCATATTTATATTCTACCAAAGCTAACTTATCAGTGGTAGCTACAGCAGATGATAGTGAATCTATAGGTAATGTTAATTTAATGGGAGATCCTATTTGGATGAATATTAAATTAGGAAGTAGTGAAACAGGTGCTAATTCGCAGATATTACATAGAGTTTATTTTGACTATAGTTAATTAATAGTTAGGGTTACTGTTGTGGGTTTTTAAATTTAAGGGTTTTTATTATAGAGGTGAATTATGGTTATTACTAGGGGATGGGAAGTTACACTTAAAGATGGTACTGTTATTTATGAAGGGCAGTTGGACTGGAAGAAAGTACCTAAATTGCAAATACAAGAATTAGCCTTAAATTACATGGGTAGGCGTTGGGCTATAAATGGTAAGAGTGCTTATTTTGTAAATACTAACGCTTCAATTATGCCAGGAGTTATTGACTCTTTAAGAATCGAAAAAACTACTATAGGTTATTATGATGGAGCCAGTAAAGTATGCTATACTATAGATGAGCAGACAGGTAGTTTTTCCATAAAAGTACTTAATTAATAAATATTATGGCTAAAAATTCTTGTCAATACTGGGTTCCAGATGAACCGGTAGTTTGTAGATACTGGGACACTTCTTTAACTATGTGTACTTATACTGATTTTAGTGGGAGGGTATTAATAACTGCACCTTTAGCTCCTTATTGTAACCTTATAGGTACTTCATATTATAATTGTGCTCTATATACAGCACCGCCTGGAATTTCAGCCAACGAACGAGGTAGGTGTGTTTTACCGGACGCTTCAAGGCAAGTCTCTAGGCACAGCGACTGTGCTTTATGGGTTAGACCTGTAGCATCAGGTGTAGGAACAACAGCCAAATATCTGGATTCTCCGGTATATACCATGGATTCTTCTGGCAATACACATCTTTATTCACCTAAAACATATTGGAACTTTGCGGACATAAATGGGTATAAAAAAGGTGATTGTGATGGTAAAGGAACTACTGTTACATGTTCTGGATATTCACCATACTCATTAGGATTTAGTGCATTAAAACCTCAAGAGCCAACTACTGCTCTTATGAATGGTTTACTAAATCCAGAAAATTATGACCTTCCTTATTGTATAACTTCAAGTGGTCTAGAATATAGAGATCCTCTTTCCTTGTCAATTTTTAATCTAAGAGCGCAACTAGGAAGATGCCGTTGGTGGGAAGGGCCTCATACCGATTTTATAACTGATCCTATAGATGGTAGTACTTCTTCTATTAAATCCCTATGTACCCATAAAGATGAGAGGGCTCATCTATTTCAAAAATATCAACTGACTCCTCAAAATGGGTATATTGCTCCTTGTAATGGTGCTAAGCCTGAGTGCCCTGGATATAGCTCAGATATATGTTGGAAATATGTCAGGGACAAATTTATGTCAGAGGGCGATAAAGTCCTGGCAGAACAAATTTTGGAGCTTAGGTATTATTTGAAGCACGAAGCTTGGGGGCGTCTTGTACCTAAGCAGATTAATGGTGAATTAGAGCCTGTTTATGGGAATTTGTATAATAGCTCCTTTTTAGAGCCTGATTTATATTCCTGGAAAGGTACTTTTGAACTAGGAACAGCCGCCTTAAATACAGTCAGTGCTATTATCCCAGCAATTAAAAATTACTTCACTCAATTTGAGTATTTTAATGTGGAGCATGAAGTTTTAAATTTAACAGCTGGTATACCTACTAGAAACCAGCCCTCATATTTTCCAACTCTTGTACGTGATTTAAAATATACTTATTTGAGTCCCATAATTAGAACAGTTTTTGATAAAGAAGTTACAGATTTTAGTAGTTCTATAGCCTCCATTTTTAAACCTTCTAATATATTTGAAACTTCAAATATAAACCATAAATATTTGGCAATATGGGGAGATAGTTTTTACTACAATAGTTATATTTTTGCTATAAACTTTAGTGATCCTGATTTGTCTGGTATACATTACATATATCAGAAATTAAAGTTATATGAAAATATGGTTGAAATGAAAAAAGCTTTAAGTAAAGAAGTATTTGAAGACTTTTACGAGGATTTGGATAATAAATTAAACACCCTTATAAATAATTTTCCTGACAAAATATTTTATAACACTTTAGATATAGGTGAAAATGCCTTTTATATAAACTCTGAAACCTTTTTTAGTGATAATGATATAGTAGTTTTTGATAGTACAAAATCTTTTTGGGAGTACGACAAAATATCGGTAACTAAAAAGTTTATAGGGGCTTTGATAGGTCAGACTAGTTTTTCGGTCTATGGGGATGGAGGAACTGTTGAGTTTTTGCCAGATTATAGAAGAGGGTTTCTTGGGAATGTTAATAAAAATTGTAAAGTAGGTTTTACCGTTTTTCCTATTAATAAAGAAAACCTAAATTTAGATATAGCATATATTTATAATGACACCCTTACTAGTAAAGGTGCTTGTTTTAAAAAGTATAAAATCACTGCCTATAAAAATCTTAAGTTAAATTCAGATAATGTTAAGTTTATAGGCAATAAAGGAAAAGCTGTTGTAATAGTCCCAGATATTGAAAATAAATTACATAATATCCATAGTAATTGGGAAATAGATGGAGATATAACATTATACTTTACTGATCCTGATGGGGAAAGAAAAGTTATTGTGATGAATATTGTAAATATCGAGGATGAAAGTTTAGAAGTCAACCAAATATTGGTACAGCCTAGGAATTTGGAAAAATTTACGTCACCCTGTAGCTTTGAATTACAATTAGGAAAAAACATCTATACTTATGAAAAAAGAAGCTTTGATGAGTTTCCGTCTGGAGAAATAGAGCTGTTAAATAATGATGCCATTCAAAGTACTGGTAAACTTGACGTGTCAAATAATGTTGCACAAATATCTAACTTTACTGATGCCGGAATATTGGCTTCAGTAGTGTATAAAACTTCTACTGGTCGTTTAAAGGGTATTACTAGAAGCAAGCTTTTAGTTTGGGTAAGACAGCCTTATTGTAGGGATTTTGAAATAATGTACACTTGGTCATTAGAATACACTAAATGGGATTTATATCCTGCAGGCATATGTGCTTACTCTCAGACTGATAGTGTACTGGACCATGCTTTTGGTAAAGCTGCAGCAAGCTTTTCACCGAGTTGCGGAGATCATGATAAAAGTAGCAGATCACAGTGTGCCCCTATGTGGTACCCATATGGTACATGTACCCCTCAAGAAAGATATAGTCAGTTATCTAGCGCTCATGGAAATATAACAAATATCATGGGCATATTTTTAAAAAAGGACCCTGATGGAAACCATCTTTATGGTAATTGGAACTTACGTATGTTAGGCCCCCAAGAAAATTTTGGGAAAGAGAAGATACACGCTTCTATATGGAAATGTGACTGTGACTACTCTTATTACAACTTTAAAAAAGCTTCCGATAACATATTTTCAGGGTACGCAAGATATAGAGGTGGATTGGACCCTTTGACACATGAGTTTTGTACTAGATACGGTGGTTTACTTCCTAAATTTGGTAATGTTTATAGAGACCAACTCAACTCATATCGAAGCCTTGATCGAGTGCCATATTTAAAACAAAGTGGTTCCAGTTATTCGGAAGATTATAGATGGATGCCAGCTCCAGAATACTTTACAGACCTTAATATTTTTTCATCTCCTTCAGAAGTGGGAATGGATATTTATAGTGATGATTATAAAAGCCCTTATTATAATCAATTGGGTTTATTGGCCATAAATGATAAAATAGAGGATATTAGTATAAATGAAGAAGTTGATTATGCTAATAGATATAGATTCGAAGATATATTTGATACTAATCTTAGTATATCTCTCTCTTATCCTTTACCTAGACCGTTGTATTCTTATACTACTTCTGATGGAGCAGCATCTACTATAATAACTTGGTATTCCTATAAAGAAATTAAACCCGATGTATCTATACAATGGGCTTGGAGAGAAGCTTGGAAATCTTTACACAGGCCAAATAGTAAACTCTTTTTTAAAGATTTACTTTTGGGTAAAATAAATGAAAATCCTTATAGTTACAATCTATTAGGATGTCTGGATATTTTTTACCCAGACTACTTATACGATACAAAACAACGAGAATTGCGACAGGTTATTAATGAGGGGGACCATTTTTTGTCTTTTGTTGTGTCTAAACCTATAAATAGTTTATCTAAAGAAAATGTGATTCCTTTCATTTTACTCCAAATAGATGACACTGGGTTACCCAGAGTTTTTGATCTAGACGGTAATTGGGTAAAAGGAGAGGAGTTGCCTGAAAACATTTCTTTTAAAGGGTACAACATAGCTAAAGTCAAAGTTTCTTGTGATAAATACTATTCACCAGATATAACTGGTACATCTTGGGCAACTACTTCCTCTTTATATATAGAAGATTTAATAAATACCGCTTTTGAAGCTAAAGCTGAGGAACAATATCTGTTTATGTATGACCAAAATGGTGTATATGATGAAAAGTACTTTAAAAGGGGCCTTGATGTACAAGTTAATCCTGGAAAATTTAATCTACTACCAAAAATATATAATAAACTTATTGCCGAAGACTATGAATGGAGTTTTAGTTCTCCTCCAGTTTTACAACCACAAGCCTTACTATCCAATTTAGTAGCCGATGAATATTTTCCAGCCTCGATATCTTTAGATGGAGCGGAGTATAAAACAGTTGAGCCTAGTATTTTGAGCATCACCTTAGATTTTTCAAAAAATGCTAAATTTTTTATTCCAAAAGTTATTAGTAAACTAATATTGAATTTTAAGTATTTACTTGATTTAAATAATTTATTAGCGTATAATGTACCAAATATCTTTATTTATAAAAAAGAGGTTTTAGAAAAAGAATTTAGTTTATTTGCTACTGTAGATGGGAGTTTAGCTGCTGAGTCTTCAAGTGATTCATATGTAGATATATCAATAGATTTACCTTTTGATTATTTATCTTTTAAAACTCCTATTAAAGAACTGAAAATAGAATTGGATAATAGTCTGACAAGTTTTACAAATATAGATGAAATACAGGGAAAAAATTGTAATAAGATAGATAATAGGATTGAATTAAAAGAAATACAGTTAACTGAAGTTAAAATAGCTTCTATAAAAGAGCTTATTACTACTTATGAACGTAAATACTATGTATCATTAGGTAAATATGGTGATATTCCACCAGAGGGTAACAATACTAGCGGAAAAATATTATTTCCTCCGTTGAATGAAATATCCACCCCATACCATAGAGACACTTCATTTGGTATTCTGGGTGTTCCTAATAGTTCCGGCAATATTAAATCCATGAATAAATGTAGAGGGCGTATTCTTAAAAGCTGCCATAAGGATAAAGAGATTTACATGGGTACATCTGTTGTTAATATGGAAAGGGAACAAAAAAAGATTCATGATGCTGTTGTTGAAGAAGGTAATACATATTTTGGGGCCAAAGCTATAACACTGTCCAGTTTAGTACCTGAATTTGAACAACTACATTTAACCAACCCATCTTGGGAATGTGCTTTTAATAATACTTTGTTAATGTCCCTAGCCCCAGTTATACCACAAGCTAACTTTAATGATGGTGGGTTTTTATGGAGCTATGATGCTGAGGCACCGATTAAGACATTTTGTGGTCATTACTACCTGGATTTCGTTCACTTTGTGTACAAAGGGGTGGATGGATACTATAGCTATGGTGGTTTTACATGGATGGAAGCTCTATACCAAGAAGTATCAAATGAACTGGATTATGGGTTTTTTGCAAATATATTTGATTCATTCAGCGGTGGATTATGGGGTAGTGATGCACTGGAGACAAGTCGTGGGGATAAATCTACTGTGGATACTAGTAAATTAACTAAGTTGTCTTTTTAAAAAAAATGGGTAAATATGGATTATACAATAGAATGTGAGATATGTGGTGGTAAGCTAATATTAGATAGTGAGTTAAGTGTAAGTTTATACTATTCTGACAAGCCTATACGGTTTAAATCTACAGGAAAAATTGTAGAAGAGAGTCTAAATGAACATTTAGTTTATAGATGTTCCAATTGTGAAAAATGTTTTAAGTATTCATATAAAGACTGGGAACTACTTTTTAGGAAAAGGTTGGCTAAGATTGTATCTGAGGCTAAATTACGTGCCAATTTTAAAAATATTGACCCTGAAGATTTGGACCCTGATAGGGGGTTAGAATTTTGTGGTTACTGTGAAGGCTACGACGGTGTTGGTAATTGTTTAAAAGATATAATAGCCAGGTGTAGTTTACGGTAATGGCCTTTAGGACGTAAAGCCCAAGGCTTTTAAGCTTTGGGGGTATAAGCTTTTCGCTTTAGCATTAGTTTGCAGTTGGCAAAATTATAAAAAGTGTGATATTACTAAGTATGAAAATAACAAACAGTGAGAAAAAATACAAATCTTGGCATTCGATAGTTTATAGCTGTCAGTGTCGTATAATATTTTGCTCGAAATATAGACGGCTAGTTTTAACCAATAAAATAGAACCAAGGTTAAAAGACCTAATATTGGAAAAACAGAATGAATACAGGTATTCAGTAATTGAAGCCGAAGTAATGTAGTACCATGCTCACTTGCTATTAGACGTCAACCCTCAGATCGGCGTGATGGGTGTAATCAGTAAGATTAAAGGGTATACTGCCAACAGGCTTAGAAAAGAATTTCCAAACTTGAAAAGTAGGCTTCCATGCTTGTGGACACGAAGAAAATTTGTATCCACCGTCGGGGCTGTTTCATTGGAAGCCGTTAAAAAATATATTGAGGATCAGAAAGGAAAGTGAAAGTGCAACGTACTTTAAAAGTTAGGGTAAAAGACAAACATGCTAAAATGTTGTCCGCAATAGCCTTTGAAGTGAATCAGGTTTGGAATTATTGCAATGACCTCAACAAACATTCTTATTATTTTCAAACCAAAAAGTACCTTTCGGGCTTCAGCATGTGCAGTTTTCTGAAAGGATGGAGTAAAACCGAAGCCGAATCAACCGGCATGCCCACAGTACAGGAAACTGCTGCTGTATTGTCAAAGTCTACTTTTCAACATAAAAGAGTAAAATGGCGGAAATCATTTGGTAAAATAAAATCTCTAGGGTGGGTTCAATTTAAAGATGGCAAGGTGTGTTTTGCTGGTAAAAAATTTGACGTATGTGATTCATACGGACTTGATGAATACAAGCTAACAGCCGGTAGTTTTTGTGAAGATTCAACAGGAAGGTGGTTTTTCTGTGTTGCAGTAAGTATTGAATGCTCTGATGTTAAAGCAGGAAAAAGGGGTTTGCTAAATCCTGCGTATTTAATTGCTGGGGTCGGTCATGGCCCTCAAGTAGTTGGCATCCCAAATGCTTTAGCTTTGAGAGGGTGTCAAGTAAGGAATATCTATGAGTTATAATTTTCTTAAAAACGCTTTAGTTATTAAGAATTCGGAGCTGTGTAGTTATGACACTTCCAATGTCTATGCCACTAATTTTAGTATTAATGGAAATGTAGATGGATGGGATGTATATAATGATATATATTTCTATGGCTGTTGGAAGAATGTGTTGTTTGGAAGTTCTTATAGTAGATCTCCTTATATTGGACGAAATACCCCTTTTCTTCCTATTAATGGGGAAGATTTTTATATAGTTAAAATAATGTTAAAACTAGTGAATAACAATAAGGATGCTGCAGTTTCAACCTTAACTAAAGCTAAAGTAGCCTGGACAACTTTACAAGACCAAGTTTGGGATAACAAAAAGGAACATACGTTTGATTTAATAGGAAACAACCAGTGGAATTTATATACTTTACAACTTGGGATAGAAAAATATTGGGTAGGAGAAATAAATAATTTACGAATATATCCTTTTATAGATGGTAGAGAAAAAGATCAGTTTGCGATTAAATACATAAAGATAACCTCTTTGAATAAATGGAGCTGTGCTAATACCTCTTGCGACTACTATCAACAGTATACACATAATTGTATAGGAGCCGGAACTCATGGAATTTCCGAAGCACTTATTTCTCGTAATTTATATACAACAACAGAAAATGTAGATGACTTATTAATTATAGATATAGATGGCTATGGAGCGGCCAAGTTTCTATTAGGTACAAATACAAATGTGCCTGGAAAAGAAATGGCGAAAATACTTAGTAATAAAATAGCATCCTTGGCCATAGGAGGATACTGTTATGTAAATGTAATATATACCGAAGAAAAAACATTGAAAATAGTTTCTGGCACTTCAGGGAATAGGAGCACAGTAAATGTTATATTCAGTGCTGCAGCTGAACACTTAGGATTTTTCAATGGTGGTATGTCGTCTCAAAATATTGTTAATGGTTTAAAAGTGGCTTCTGGTTTTGATTACGCATCCACCAAATTACTAACAACCGTAGAAATAAATAAGTTAATAGATGGAGATACACACTCCACAGCTTATAGACATTCCCCTAAGAATTATAGTGTAGAAGTAGGTAGACAAGATTACGATAAGATAGTAATGAATATTAGTTCTATTAGTTCCATCTATGATGGTGATAATAGTTTATCTAATAATGGTAATACTATAATAGATTGGTCCCACCCTGTAAATAATAATGGTATTTTAAAAAAAATAATAGTTTCTGGTGAAAGAAATTCTAACTCTAAAATTAAAGTTTGTAGGCCAAAAGTAGATAATAAACTAGAAGTGGTATATGAACTTGGGTTTCCATCTCAATCAGCATTGTATAGCAAACAAAACGTCGTCCACTCCGTGGATTGCAGTATTCTAGTAAATAAAGGGGATGTCCTAGCTTTTTATGACTTTGACCTGTCAGTTGGCACAACATTAGTAGGGTTGCCAGATGCTACTTATAGTCAAGTAAAAGGAGAAGCCAACGGCATTTTTGATCCAGGCAAATCTTACTCTTACGGCGTAGGTGGATTTATTTTTTATGGTAAAAGCAATAAGTACCAAACTAATACTTTTTTAGATATAGATTTAGGTAATAGAGTTAATATAGAAGATATATCTTTATATGGTAAAGGGGAAACTAATACTTTTGAATACAACATAGCTTCATGCTTAGATGTTAATTGGAGTATAGACTTACATAATGGTACTCATCATCATACTGTATCTAACTATATAGCTACTTGGACAGATACCCATCAAGATATCGCCTATGGAATGGAAGCTTTAGATGACATGTCTACTGTAGCTGAAAATGGTATAGCAGGACAAATTTTTGGTAGGGATGAGAATGGTGTGTGGACTTCTGGCAAGCATAGCTATTTTTATGTAAATGGGGATGCCGAATGGTTACATCCTGAAGAATATTCATATAGTTTAGACGCAAGTATTTATGATTTTAGTCAGGACAAAATAACTTTTAGCCTAAATTTTCCACAAGATGCTTATATAGACATACATAAATCTATAATATATTTTAAGGAACGTAATAATTTTAGATCTTTTGCTTTATACTATTATTTAGGTAAAGATGTTCTATCAGGTAATTATGTAGATTCCAGGCATAAATTGGTGCCCAGTTTTACCTTAGTAAAATTGGATGGTATTTCTTTCGATCCTTCCAATACTAAAGTAAAAGCTTATTTATTTAAAAATCCTTCCAGTGATCTGGTAGAGTATGGTTATGGCGGAGTAGTTAAAGATTTTGATCGTTTGAAAGCTAGCACTCATATAGATTGGTTAGTTTTAGAGCATGATTTTGAGCCTGTAAAATGCCAAGGATTTAATGTAGAAACTACTCACCATAACAGCACCAAAGTAACTGAGATGGAAGTATATAGTTTTATGACTATTGATTCCTCATTAGTGGATAAAATAAACCTAGAATATTCTTCTTACCAAACTATTTGGAAAACTGCATCTTTTGCTTCTGATCCTTTATTAAATAAAGTTTCGGCTAATATAGGAGGTTCTCCTCGTTATTTTAGATTAGAATTAAATGCTATTACACCTTTTTATTTAAATGAGTTAGGTTTTTATTTAGGAAAACAGGTAATTAATACCACTTGTTCTAAAGATTTAAAAATCATAGATGCCGCTATCAATAAGGATAACTCTGCTTTGTTGACAAAAATCTATAATATGTATAATAAACCATTAGATCTTAAAGTAGATATTCCCAGAAATCTAGCTAGCCCCAATAATACTTTATTTTATAACAGTTTAGAGTCTGAAGAAGGTTTAACTATGTCACAAATTGGTCCTGGCTGTTTAGTTAATTATCGTAAAAATTTTCCTATAGTTAATCAGCATGGCCAATGTGCAATAAATACTCCAGCCTATGTTTTGAAGAATATTGTCGAAAATAAGATGTCTTATATTTCTAGGAATGGCTGTGATTGGTCTTTCTACAAAACACTTAGTTCTGGAATGTCCATTGACTTGACTTTAGAGGACTACACTAATACTTATGTTACTACTATAAATCTACCCAAATATTTAGGACGTTATTGGAAAATACAGACATCAGTAAGTAGTCCTATGAGTATTAATGACATAGAGGCTTTTGACTCTAGTAAAAGGGTGCCAATTAGCTCCATTTATTTAAGAGAAAATACAGGTTATTCTAAATTAAGCTCACCTATAGTAAGCGATGGTACTAATATAGCTTATCAACATATCTCTAAAGAAGAAGCTTCTTCTAGTATGATAGAGTATAACTCTTCTTCATGGGAATACTCTGGGACTAATGACCCTATTATAGATAATAACACTTTAAAATATGTTAGAAAAGGCCCGACTCCAGAAATTAATTACACCACTTCTAATTTTAAATTAGTAGGTGATTTTGATATAGAAGTATTTATGGATTTAAGTAATTTACCCTTTGTAGCTTGGATGGAAAGTGGACTAAGAGTGGTTTCAGATTCTGATTGGTATTCCATGGATCAGGTAACTAGTTCCAGTACTTTTTATGCCTCAACTAGGCATAATGGAGGTGATGTTACGTATAGATATAGTGATAGTCCTACTTATAGATTAAGGATAGTTAGGATAGCCAATAAATTAACCACTTATTACCATAGTGGGGATGTAGGTTCTTGGATTTCCCTTGTTACAAACTATCCTTGTACTACTAAAAATATGTCTATAGTATTGCATGTAAACTTTCCAACTAATTATACTATTAACTATTCAGCTTTTTCCAAATTAACCATTAATCAGGGTATTTTAATATATTCTTCTATTAATAATACTAGTTCTTTAGGATTTAAAACCAAAGAAATATCTTCTGTAGATACAATAAAAATTGTACATGATTCTAATTTCTTAGACTCAGTTATAGTATTTAATAGTATGGATAATAACACATATTATTTATTAGGGGCAAGTAGCTCAGATTATACTTTGGACACTAAAATAAATTATATAAAACTAGCAATAGATTTAGAAAAGTCTCATAGCTTGGATATAATAAGAAATTATGGTGATATGCCAAATAAATTTATTATTCCATCAGTTTCTACACCTTCAAGTTCAGATTCATATATTAGTTTCTTTTCGGCTGATCCTAGGATTAACCTAGAAAATACTACGGATAAAAAGGATGCTAGGTGGGTGCTTTTGAATCTACTTAGTACACATGAAGCTGTTAATATAGATAAATTAGGTATATACCCTAATATAGAAGATACTTATTGTATAGGCGGTGGGTATAATTGTGATTGGCAGCCATTAGGTAATATACTTTCCGGTTATTCATCACCTACAAATATTGCTTTAGGGACTGTTGTAGATGGTATATATTTTGATACCTTAATACCAGAAAACGCAGTAAATGGGAGTCATATAAATGGTATGTCTAATTGCTGGGGATTTGAAAAGCTAGACGTATACCCATATATAGATATATATTTTGGCGCTTTATATCCTATTACACAAATAAACATATATCATGGATATAGTGATAATGATTCCCAGTTTTTAAATACTGAATATACTATAAGTACTTCTACTACTATATCTGGGAATGATTTTATAGAAGCATTTCATACTAAAGATAATTATCAACTTTTCAGATCATACAGTTTAAATTCTATTCTGGCTAAAAGGCTTCGTGTAACTATATTAGCATACAACTCTAGTAATATAAATGTTGGGGGTAAATTATTTAAAGGAGGTTTTGTTAGGGAAATAGAAGTGTATAGTGGAAGTGAATCTGGTCATATAAACAGCGAAGAATTTCCGGTAGTAAGTATGGATTTAAAAGATTCTTTTTATATAACTGGGCATAGTCTTAAAACATATAATCCTACTTCTTTACCAAGTGCCCCAATAGACTGGGATAATTCAGAGGAGTTCTTTTATTATTCAGATTCTATATTTGAAACTCCACAAAAAACTACATTCAGTAAGGCAAGTCAAATACATTATGTTTTGGAATCCACCATATCTACTGGTGATATAGCGGCCAATACTCCAGAATATACATTAGAAAGAGGTGTATATATACCAGAAGGTGTGTATGACGTGACTTGGGACTGCTGGAATACATCACCCTCTACAACAACCGAGGCTATAAAATTTGTTGGTAATGACACTAATATTATAAAAAGTGTGACCGCGGAAAGTAATGGTGCAATAACCCCGCAACACGTACAAATGAATATTACTTCAGAAGGTGTTTATACTGTAATAGTGCTTAATCAAGGAGGAGATGCTTCTCACCTATGGGGTGCCAAGAATGTAAAAATATTTAGACCCAGTAGTATCGGTAAATGGATTGCAGTTAAACGTGATACTGCTACTGGATATGCCTATGACAATAATCCCAACAATTTTGGTATGGATACTCTAGATTTAATTAAAGTGTATGGTAATACAAACTATTCACCTACTGCACATTGGTGGTGGTGGGGTACTACTGGTATTGGTACTTTGTCTAATGACTATATAACTGTTAAAAATACTGATAGATCGTTGAGAATAGACTACCCTGCTTCAGACGAAGCTGATTATATAGAATATTTAGCTGGGGACGATTTTGGTTTAGATAAAAGCTGGTCTATTAAAGACTGCTTAAGTTTTTGGTTTTATATTACAGATAAAGATCTATTAGACTTAACTGCAATTAGTGTGGAGTTTGGACTCAACTCTGCTAGTGGAAACTATTATTACGGATGGGATCTATCCAAATATATTTTATTTTCGGGCTGGAATAAGGTTAATTTAAAATTTGAAGACTACGACTTTATATTTCCCTATTTAGATTCTTATTATAATAGTAGCTTTTTACCTAAAAAGTTCAATTTAAAAACACAAAATGCAGCCAATAACCATTTTAAATTAAATTATAAAGGCTTAGGTTATCCTTTTACTATTTATATAACTGGTATTAATATAGAGCGTACTAATTTTGATTCGTGCATTGAGGATAAAAAAGGTGTTTTTATTTATGATACAGAATACTTGCTAGTTCCAGTATCAGGGTTGACTTTAGCTATCGGTACCATTGAAATGTGGGTTAAGCCATACTATGATTCTAAAGGTACAGACATTTTTGGAAGTACTATATCCAGGACTATATTTTCTATAGTTAATTCAGGAAATAATATCATATCTTTAGGTATTCAAGCTGGTAGCTGGTTTGAGTTTTTATTTGGGCAAGAACGGTCAGCCGTAAATGTAGTATCCGCGGATGAATTTATATCACAAAGAAACGCTTTTAATATCAATACCCCTTTTCATATGGCCGTAGTTTGGGATTCATCAGGACAGCATATGTCCAATAGTGATACTATACGTTTTTATATAAATGATTCACTGATTTATAGCTCTATGGAAAAGTGGGAAGTTTTGGATAACCAAAGCACAACTATTAAACTGGGAGGAGGCAACTCCCCAGTGGCTTATAATTACGACGTCCCTTCGGGCGGAGGAACTTTTAGAGACCTGAAAATATATGATTATTGTAAAACGGACTTTTCTACTTATCAAGATCTGGACAATAACGCAAAAACATACAAAGCTGAAGAATACATGCTTATTTCCAAAGATGGTTTAAACTTCTTTGGTCAAGGTTCAAAGAATTTACCACTATCTTTTGAACAAGTCCCGGCTGAAGAAAGCGTTGATTTATACGTAAAGACTATAAAAGATAATACTTTTAAGTGTAGTAATAAAACCGCGGATCTAATTATTACTTGGTTATTAAGTGTTTAAATACGTAAATATAGGAGTATTTAGGTGGGAAAATATAATTTAATAAATAATGGAACTCTAACAAGTACAACTATATCAGGTAATACTAATCTTAATTGGTTAGATATAGAAAGTCTACATAATGGGGTAACTAATTCAGGTATTGTACATCTTAATTCGTCAGATATAATTTCCCTTGAAGTAGATTTAGGAAATCGTATTAAAGTTGATAATATACTTTTATATACTAATGATCCTAATAAAGAACCCTATATCTCTTTTTATTATAAGAATTCGATTACTGATGAATATAGTATTTGTAATATAGACTCTAATACTGAATATTACTCAGCGGGTATACCGGAACCCTCTTCTCCGAGGTATATAAAAACACTTATAAGTGGGACCAATATCAGTATAAATGAATTTATAGTTTATAATAATGATTATATAGTTGGTTTTGGAGATAATGGGACTACCGATAGTATTTCTTTAGACCGGACTCCAGCAGGAAGTGAAGGCGCTATTACCAATGTACCTTTGTACAATAATTCTGACGGCATTAAGCCAACTACCGCATACGCAACAGTGGACTATACAGGAAATGTAGGAGATAGTTATATAAAAATTTCTTCCTCAAATGAAGGCCCCTACTATGGTATAGATGACCCTGAAGTATCTGTGGAAAGTAATTCATCTATAGGATGGGAATGGAAGCACGGGTCTTTTAATAATACCAAAGTAGATAATGATAAAGTAGTTTTATCCAATATATCGAATTCTTACCCAAATAAAGTAACAGAATTACCTGTACATGGTTATTCTTATATAGTTGGTACTTCTGCGTGTCCATGGGCATACGATCCAACAACAAAAATATTATATGTAGTAACAATAGAAACCAATTCGAGTGCTTCTGCTAAGTTACGATCTTATGACTTTGCTACTAATACATGGGCTTTTATATCCAGTTTACCTAAAGGGACTCAATATGCATCTTCTTGTGTATCTATAGCGAAAAACTCTAATTATATATATATCACTTTGGGGCATAGGGCAGACCAATCAAATTTTTGGGGGAGGTACGATTTAAATGGCCCACAAGATAATTTTGAATGGCTGCCTGATCCTACTGATGGCCGTATTATAAGTGTATATACAAGTTCCATATTAATGCTCTCGGTAGATAATTATATTTACATTATTGTGGTCTTTTCCGGGAAACTTTTTGTTAGTTACGACGTAAATACCGGAAATTTTGTACAACTAAACTATGGCTTCTATCATAATACATATTATGCAATAACTAGACTTAGTCTAATGCATGATCCTATACGGCAGGCCTTTTACCTGGATAGTGGGGGGAGTTCACTGCCTATCCCTTACATTCAAAGATATGATATAGCTAGCAATACTTGGGATACAACTTATATTCCATATGTAGACCGATTAGGTTATGATACTAATTATATGCAAGTATCCTATTTTAATAACAAATTTTATTTCAAGGCCCCTTCATACGGAAATTTAATGGGTGTTTATGATATTACAACTGATACTCATGAATTTATAGATGTTGGGTACCCAATGATGAATGCGGCATGCCCAAGGATGTTACTAGTACCAAAGATGACTAATAATTATGGAGTAACATTACTAAATTTGGGTATTACTGATGATATTTATAGTATATACGGTTATAATGTACCACTTAAGTATAACTCTCTAAATTATACTAGTGGTACTTACACAACTCCAGTATTTAGTTTGGAAAATAAAAATATGTCAAGCTATTTTACTATTTCTGAAGAAACGACAGAAGGTATTAGTTCAGTTACTAAAGATAGGTCTACTCCTGATGGAACTATAGAAGTAATAAGTAGCAATACCAAACCTACACCTATGATATTAATTTATTGGGCCACAGGTAAAAGTTACAACTATATGCTAAACATAGTTAAATATGATGTTAATACAACAAGTTTAAGCAACAGATTTCCCCCCGATTATGGCGGCTCTCCCAAGGGGGCTACTGCTGTGTGTAGACGTACAGGACGTGTTTTTGCTCAAATAACCATAATATCTAATAACAGCCTTAATTATGCCTATATATTCGATTCTAATGGGTCCATGACGATTGGTAAATATGATGGCTGGACAACTTTGGAACAGAGCTGTGCAGATGGGGGTGCTGACTTTACTAAAGATTTGGGTTTGTGGGTATATGCAGCTACTGGGAAACTTTTGATAAGAGTTACTTGGGATTTATCAGAAATTACACACAGTACAAATGTCAGCGCTTATGATATAGCTGTAGAAGAAGATGGTAATGGGGTCTGGTATACAGATTTAAATACTGAAAGCTTAGTGCATTTAGATGGTAATGGAGTTAGCCTTAGTTCCAAGATATTAAATAATCCTACAAGTATATGTTCTGGGCCTGAAAATGGGTGCTGGGTTACTTATAATAATGGCATTAATTATGTTGTTTGTTTATACTCTTATGAGGGAGAACTTAAGAAAACAGTTTATCCTAGGCACACACCTAAAAGATTAACATCTGATTTTAAAGGGGGCTTTTATTATTTACTCGACGATTTACCTGATGGCCCAAACATTTTACATGTAAATGCCAATGGGGATGAGACCATGGCTGTAACTGTAGAAAATCCTTATAGGCTTAAGGGCTGCCCGGTAGGTGTAGTAGTAAGGTCCAAAATACAAGGGTGTTGTTGGTATATTGATGAAGAGTCAGGGGATGTTAGTGTCCCAATTTATCCAGCTTATGGGCAACGTTCTAATAGTGTGGCTGACTTTCCTACAATATTTTATTGGGATTATAGTAGTACTGAAAAGTTTAGCGATATTTATGGTAGCAATCTATTACCCTTAAGCTATGACCCTGTTTGGGGAGATTCGTCAGATTGGGAAGAAGTTCCCAAAAATGGCTATTTTTTACCTAAAACTGTTTACCATCAAGCTAGAATTACTTTACAATCCAGAGTCTCTAGTGCTAATCCTCATTTAACTGGAGTTTATTTGCCAAAAGCTATAAAAGTTCCTGATATCCCTTGTAAAGACAGCAAAGATTTTTATCTCAAAACGGATATTCCAGTAAATGTTACAGACACAATAGATTACACTGCTAAAATTAAAGCTTGGTGGGATATTGAAGACTAATGGGGAATCCAACTTCATCTTATAGATCATTAAATTCGTTTATTCACGTTTATACCATTGGGTCTAATGATATAAAGTCTGGTCTGTTTAGCTGGCAACAAAAAGATTTATTAAGTCAGATAGCCCCTTTGAGTACCGAAGATTTAAATTCTATTGTAAATGGAGGTATGTTTGCAATACCTAAAGATTTGAAAAGCATTATTAGTCCTTTACCCCCAATTGAACTAAGATCAGAATTACATGGTTGGGCTACTAAAGATTTATCAAATAGGGTAGTTGGGATACTTTTTCCAGGAAATTTAAAATCCTTTTTAAACACTATACAACCTAAAAGTTTAAAGTCCAATATAGTTGTTTATAGAGGTATAGAAGAAATATCAAATCTTTATTCTGAAATTTCCAGTTTTTATACTCAAAGCCTGTCTTCCAGATTATCAAGTGTAACTCCTAACGATTTAAAAAGCAATATTAATTCTGTTGGCGGGAGTTTGAATTTAGGATCTTCCATCATACCTAAAGTTATTTACATATCAAGTGTTTTTAAAATATCTTTATTAGAAAGTTTAGATTTGTCAGGTGTAATAAATTGTTTTTGTATGAAATCTAATTACAAAAATTTAAGCAGCTATGTTTATTCTTTTAATAAAAAAGATTTAACCTCTTATATAATTGGTTGGAGTCGGGCAGGTAAAGCTGATACAATCAGAGATTTGGTATCCTCAATAAACACTAGTTTTTCATATGCCAAAGATATTTTAAATGTAACTTTTACACCAACTAAGGACATTAAACATTCAGAATTGGTGGTAAAGTTTGAGTCATCAGGTTGGAGTAAAACAGTTAACAAGTTAAGTATAGTTTTAACTTTAAAATCACACTCTAATTTAAAATCTTCAATATCAGGGGAATTTACTCACTATGACTTAACTTCTAGATTAGTAACTGATGTTCCCTATAATTTTACGATGCTCCCCGAATGGGTTAACCCTAAAGTTCAAGAAGCTTTTATAGATATAGATAAATTAGAAGACCGTGTAGTTCGTTTTGTGGACATGATGTTTGAAGCCGCTGGCAACAATATTATGCAGTATTTTTATATTGCTGGTGATAATAAAGTTTATAAGATAGCTAGAGAACGTAAATGGTCTTTATGGTTTACAGGCTATAGTAGAAGCCCGAATGGTTTAGTGGAAAAATATAACATACGTAGAAAAGTATTATTTGATTTAACAAATTATAATACGATGGATGAAGCAGTAAGGGATTTAATGTCCAGATGTGCAGAATACAATAAATTTAATTTAAGTTCTACTATAAATGCAGTGTTACCAACTTTTAGTGAATTTAAGTCCTCTATAACAATTAAAAGTATTAAAACTTGGTATAAGCATCTTCAAGGTGTATTAAATACGTTATATGTGTCTTATGGCAGCTTAAATAGTACTATAATAGGTATTAATTTATCCGAAGCATTTAATCTATCCTCTTATATTATAGGGAAAGACTATGAACCGCCGCCAGCAACTAAAGCTGATTTTAATTTCACATCTTCAGGATACATACCTCCAACAGCATCAGGTGTAGATCTTGCTTGGACAGTCACACAATCCGAAGAATTTTGGAAATAGGGAGAATATTTATATGAGTGTTATATTTTTGGATGGGTTTGATAATTATACTTTTTTGCCCTTAAAATGGTCAGAATGTACAACCCATAATTGTGCCTCAATAGTGCAAAATGGGGGAAGGGGTGGCGTAACACAAGCACTGCAATTTACTGAAACTTACAGTGAGTCTGATCAAGTTTTAGGTCATGTGTTTGACTATAGTTTAGATGAGGTAATAATAGGATTTGCATTAAAAAAAGTAAGTTCTGATAATATGGGATACTTAGAACTGTCATTTAATGATGGTGAAACTAAGCAGTCTTATTTACGGTTTTATGATAACACTATATACTATAATAATGGAGAGGAGACAAATAAACAGGGGATGCTTGGTGCTCTTATATTGGGAGATTGGAATTATTTTGAGGCGCATATAAAATTTGATTTGGTGTCTGGTACTGTTACACTACGTAATAATGGAAATACTTTTTTACATGTAACTGATACAAATACTATAGCTGGTACAAGTAATTATATAGATCGTATAAGATTGAGTGTACATCCAACTATAGTTTCTACAGATCCTTACTATTTTATAGATGATTTATATGTAAGCACAGTATCAGGAACGGTAAATAATGGTTTTCTAGGTAATTGTAAGGTAAAGACATTGTACCCAACTAATTCAGGAACACTGACAGAGTTTAATAAATCAGATTTAGCGTCTAGCATGCAAGATTATCAAATTGTAACAGGGCCGCATATTAAAGATACTACTACATATTCGATACATGCATATGAGTATAATAGTGTTGATGATGGGTATGCCAATACATATAATGGAGACACTACTATACATAATGACTTACCAACATTAGATATGTATGCAACAGAAGATAGTTATAAACAGTTGATGTGGTTACGATTTTCCAATGTAGTTATACCAAATAATGCTAAAATAATTACCGCACATGTGAAACTAAACATTGAAGTTAATGGTTATTGGCAGTATATTACCCAAAAAGCGGCCATGGAGGCTGATGTTAATGCAAAATCGATTATAAGCAGAGAAGACTTTAATTCTCGTACATCTTTTGATTATATACAATTTAACCACTCCACTGGTATTAATCTAGTAGAGTTTAAAGACAGTATGCAGTTGTTAGTAGATTCTTTAATGTGGGATGGGTTTAATGGCGGCACGGTGCAGATATTACAACGTGATGTTTCTAATTCAGGGTGGCCTGACCATAACCATACAGCTTTTAGGTACACATCCTTTGACGCTGCCTCAGACCCTTATGCTTTAAATTCTCCTAAACTATACGTAGAATACCAATTGCCAGGTAATGATTCTGGAAAATATATCTATTCAGATATGGATAAGATTACTGATACATATCGGTTTGATTCATTGTCTAGTAGTACTAAAATACATGCTGTTAGTCAAAGTAATATAACTAAAATGGCATTAAATAGAGCCAACCCAAATACACCTAATTTGGGAGGAGTTATACTTAATGGGGCAGACAAATATGTTGTGCGTGGAGGAAAGTTAAATGACTTACAGTACAGGGAAAGTGCAGCTATTTGGCAACAAAATCCAGTCACAAGTTCAGGGTGGTTATCTACTGATTTGAATGAATTTGAGTTTGGTATAACAACTATTTCATGGTGATTTTATTATAATTATAGGTTAATACAATGAGTATAAAAGAAATTACACTTGACAAATCAGCAATAGAGGTTATAATAGATAATGGTGATTTAACAAATCTATTACGAACTATAAACATTTCAAAAGATAATTTAGAAGCACTGTTGTCTTCTAAAGATCTATCTGAGTTATTAGTAAAAACTTCTATTAGTAATGAGAGCTTAGAAGCACTGTTGTCTTCTAAAGATCTATCTGAGTTATTAAAAATAGTCTATATAAGTACTTCCAGTTTAGAAGTGTTAGTTACAAGCTCAGAAGTTGTACCAATTATAAATTATACGGGATATATAGCTGGCAGTGTTTATGAAGAAGGGACTCCAACTGATAGAAAATTGTTCCTCTATACTGAAGATGACAAAACATTAGTAAGCAGCACCACATCGTCCTCTGGTACAGGAAGTTATAGTTTTCCAACAACAAGCGGTAATTATTTTATAGTTTGTCTTGACAATTGGGATGGGGTAAATTATAATGACTTAATTATACGTGGTTTGAGGCCGGAGGCAACAACATAATGTCTTTGAGTGGGTGGGACGATGCTAAGTCTTTGTCTATGGTAATAAAACCAGCAATAATTAGTCAAGATATTGTAGATTTTGTTTTATGTATACGGATTGGTATTAGTACTCAAGATGGGTATGATAGTTCATACGTTTTTGATGAGCTTGGTTACAGCGAGAGTAAAAAAATAGCTATTACGTATGGTGATGGAAATACCGAAAATGAGTGTTTGGTGGAAGTTGCCTCATGTAATAAAGCATTAAAATATGCTGTGTTGTGGGTTAAAGTACCTCTAATATCAAGTACTAAGACAACATGTATTAAATTATATTATGATCGATCACATAGTGATAATCCTAATATATATTATACAGCTGACGCAGGTACACATACTGTCTGGGATATTGATTACAAAGGTGTTTGGCATTTTGAATATACACCAATTATTGACTCCACTGGTATTAACGATACTGCTGTTATCTATGGAAGTGTATTACCTAAATTAAGTAAAGTAGGAAAAGCTTTACGGTTTGTCGCTAATGGGGACAGAATAGACTTTGGAGCATCTACTGAGATAAATCTAACATCCATGTTTACAGTTGAATTATTTATTAATCTGTCTGCTGGTATATCTATTTTTAAAAAGGGTACTCAGTATTATATACAAGACACTACAAATCTAATGTCAGGGTTTATAAATTCAGATTCTGTTGTGCAAAATGTGTATTCTGGAAAAGATATTTCAGCAGCTGGTTGGGTATATTTAGTGTGGTTATTCGATGCGTCATCTGGAGGTATTAATACCGAATTAATGTTTCTAAATTCTACCACTGTGGGCTTATTAAACCCACCAATACAACCATCATCACAACATTTATATATAGGTGATAGTGCTAATTCAATTAGGGGTGATGTGTGTGAGTTACGTATCTCGGATTCCATGAGAGATGCTAATTGGTTAAAAGCGCAGGAAGATAATTTCAATGATGCTCTTTTAACAGTGATGCAATATGAGGTGTCTGGTGTTGTTACTGTGTTAGGTATTCCAAAAAGTTTGAAAGTCTGTCTTTACAATAGAAACAGTGGTAAATTAGTAAGTACATCAATATCTGATCAGAATGGAGTATACTACTTAGCTGCTTTAACTACAGAAGAGCATAATGTTATAGGTTTTGAAGACAATCACTACAACCATGTCATAGTTTCAAAAGTTATTCCACACTTAAAAAAATAAATCTATTGACTTAAAAATATATTTGTATTATAATATTGTTTAAATAAAGCTAAACAAATGTTACGTAAATCCATTATATTTATTCATATGGATATAATGAACAAATTATTTGACTTCTTTATGTAATCATGGTATAATAATAGATGTGTTTTAACCGCTGTGAGATAAGCGGCTGGGTTAAGTGGTGTTAGGCATATTCTATATGTAATAACTACTTAAACCATTAGAATCGCCTGGATTTATTTATTTATGGTAAGTATGTCAATTAATGTAGGTTATAGGGAAAACCAAAGTGGTTTATCTTGTAGTTATTTATATTATAAAATAACTGGTATTAGGGTACCATTATAGTTTTTATAAGCTATATAAACAAGGGTAAGATATGGGTATAGACTTTAGTATTAAAGCAGAGGAAATGCAAAGAATAATTAGCATTTTAAGTGTGTCTGCTAAATTAAATGCAGTTGATTTAACAGGTAGAATATTAATAACAGCTACAAAATCTAAAATAACATTTCTTAATAATTCTGCAGCTACCGCCGTTGAAGTGTCCTCCGATACATCTACTATTAATGAAGTAGGTGAGTGTGCAATACTTTTTTCAAATTTAAGGTCATTTGTAAACTCGTTTTATCCGTGGGATGGGAAAACAGGAGTAAAATTATTTAAATTGGCAATGTCAGGAGAGCAGTTAATACTAAAAGTTACAAACTACTTTGCTGATAATAAAAAATCCTATGGGCGGTTAAAACTGCAAACTTTTGATACCTACACCATAGCCCACCCAAAGGTATTTGAAAACGCAACATTTGTTTTAAGTTCAAGTTTAATAAAAACTGCTGTTAATACAGTAATTTATGCGATAAACCCAAACGAATTTCGTATCAATATACAGGGGCTAAATATACAGTTTGATGATAAATACATTAGTTTTGCAGGAACAAATGGATACATGTTATCACAGTATAAGATAGAAAATAGAGGAATTTTAAAGTCTGGAAATTTTACAATATCATATAATTACATTATGGGTCTAAAGAGGCTTATTGGTGATAATGATCAGGTATTGTTTGAGTTGGATGATAAAGAAATTAGAGCAAAAATAGGTAACGTTGGATATTGGGGTAGGCTTATAGTTGGTCACCCATATCCAGATTACAACAAAGAGTTTGAGAAGTACACTGATAGTATAGTAATTAGTAAAGAAATGTTTTTGTCTAGTTTGCGACCATTCATAGACACACTTAACTCTGATGATAATAATAGACTTAGGTTAAGTATAGCTAAAGGAAATCTGGTTTTACAAAATGAGATGGCTAAGTTTAATTATGGTGCTGATTTAGACTATACTGGAGATTTTGCCATAGATGTTAATGGTAAGTTTTTGCTAAATACTATAGATGCTATTAGTGATGAGGAAGTAGGATTAAGTTTTTCTAATCAGTCTGGGTCTTTGATTTTTTACTCTAATGTACATAAGGATCATAAGGCACTAATAACCCCTATTCAATATAGGGGTTAGTATGGATATGTTTTATAAGCTAACAGCTGAACTAAAAAAAGCTGTTATACAATTAGAGCAAGTAGACCTTTTAGCTGACACAGACACTAAACGTAGTGAGTTACTAAAACGGTGTGAGGATGTTTTAAAATACTCTGGATATAAAGTTGTTAATCCATTTATTGATATAAATGTAAAAGAGTTTAAATCTAATAAAGAGCTATTAATTTTATTTAATTTATATAAAGCTAAATACTACGGTTCTAGTTTTATAGTATCTACAGGTAATAAGTATATAGATGAAAAACATATATCTAATTTTGTTAAAAGTAGGCAAGAAATAAATTCTTGCTCTGCTAGCACGGCTCGTAAAGAGTGTGCCATGATAGTCTCAACAATTTTTGAAAACTTAGATAGTTTTAAGTTTGATAGGGTTTGTGAGCCTTATATGTTAGGACAAAAAAAATGTGCTTGGATAACTCAGAAAGCTGTAGATATTATAGATAAAAAATACAAAGAACATCTAAAGCGCGAATTTAATAAACTTGAGTTGGCAGCAAAGCCTTATTATTCGGATGAGGATTTTGGGTTGCTTGGCGATTACTGATTGGTTGTGTAAACAATATTACTGCCTGACCTTTAGGCCGTAAGTCTCAAGTGCGTCAGTCTTGGAACCACCTTTTTTTTTTCTTCGAGAGATAGCACCAAAGTTAACTCGACTTCCAATGCAAAAACTAATAACTTGTAGCGTAGTAAGTTATTAATGTTAACATAATAAATCGCACGTCTTAATTTAATACACCATTGTTATATGGTTTAATGTACCTAGGAGGTATGAAATGGTATTTATACAAATTGGTAAAAGTGATGACTTTGCATGCGGAGATTACAAAATTTTAGCTAATGGTTTTTACGGTGAATTTCTACCACTTTTTAAAGGTAAGCGATTAACCAGTACTACAGATACTCCGTGTGATTTTGACAGCGCTACTAGTGTATGCGAAGCACATCTCGCTAACTTTATACCTAACTGAAAAGCTTGTAGCTGATAAAGAAAAGAGTAACACATAGTATATTTAATTAATACCCTTGTTGGTTGAGAAGGACAACCTTTATATCTTTTATAAGATATATAAACTATTAAATCAATGGCTAAAAAGCATAAAGAAGTAGATCATAGGCAGATAGATAGTTTGGATGTTACCCGAAAGGCAATAGAAAAAAAATATGGGGATGTACTAAGCATGATGGGTGACGAACCGCTAGTGATCGATTCAGTGTCTACTGGTTCTTTGGGGTTAGATACTGCTATAGGTAATGGTGGTTTTGCTAAAGGGCGTGTGTATGAGGTTTTTGGACCACCAAGTGGAGGAAAAACAACCTTAACTATGAGTTTAATTGCCCAAGCCCAGAAGCGTGGTATGAGGTGTGCTTTTGTTGATGCAGAGAGAGCAGCAGATCCAAAATTATTTAAAGCTATGGGAGTAGATACTGACGCCTTGTATCTAATTAGAGCTTTTTCAGGGGAGGCTAATTTAGATATTTTGGAACAATTAATAGCTACTGGTGAAATAGATGTTGGGGTTGTTGATAGTGTGTCTTCTCTTATACCAAAATCAGAGGCTGCGGCGGGAATGGAGGATCAGTTTATGGGTTTGCTGGCCAGGCTAATGAGTAAAGCCATGCGTAAATTTGTACCATTGGCCGGTGAGACTAACACACTTGTTATATTCATTAATCAAGTACGTAATAAAATTGGGGCCTATGGTGACCCAGAAACAACTACTGGTGGTGTAGCTCTTGATTTTTCTGCTACTGGTAGAATACGAGTACATGGTGGAGCATCTAAAGCTTCAAGAATAGAGTCATTGGATGGGGAAATTATTGGGCACCATACAGAGTTTAAGGTAGTAAAAAATAAACTAGCCAAACCAGCACGAAAAGCCACAGTACCTTTGATTTATGGGGAGGGTTATGATACTTACTGGGAATGCTTAAAGTTAGCAACAGATCTAGGAGTAATTGACAAAGCAGGTTCATGGTATAGCTATGGTGATGTAAAAATAGGGCAAGGTGAAGTTAATACTTTAGCTTATTTTAAATTACCAGAAAATTCTGATGTTTATAATGAAATACGCTATCAAGTTATGGAGTCTTTAGGGTTAATACCTTTGTATGAAGAAAATGGCGGCATACCTACATGAGTAAAATTGCAGATGCTGTATATAAGATTTTAAAAGAACTTTTTCCGATGTCTAATATAATAAAGGAGTACTATATTAGATACAAAGGACAGCGTTTATTTTTTGACTACTACATAAAAGGGTTAGGCATATTGATAGAGGTGCAAGGACAACAACATTTTAAATATGTAAAGCATTTCCATGGATCAATTGAAAGCTTTAGAGCTCATAAATATAGAGATAATTTAAAAAAAGAGTTTGTTGAGGAAAACAAAGGTTTAACTTTGGTTTTTTTCTATGATGGGAAGGATAAAATAGATAAAGAGCTTGTTTTAAATCGTATCTATGAGGGACAATGTTATGGCTAATATATTAATTAAAGGGTCACAAAAACATAATAAGGATTGTCATGAATGGTGCCCGTTACAAGATGGAACTAAGACTGGAGATACAAAGTATTGCGACTTGAGTTTGTTATGTAGACAGATTGGTATGAAAACAGATCGTGTAACATATAAAGACCCTGATACTGGAGAATTTAGCTTGGACTATTTTTGTACTGGGTTTTATGCTAAAGATTATGAACTAGGAAAAGATGAGGAGATAAGCTAATGTTTTCATTCAATAAAATAGCTATTGATCAAGATTTCATTGATAGTATATTTATGTACGATGTCCATAAATTAGAAACTACATCTAGCATAGTGTTAAGTCAGTTTACTATAGCGTTGTCTCAATATCTGATCTATTTTAAAAGTAACTTAAATCAAAATAAAGTAGAAGTAAGAAAAAAACAACGTCTACTTGATGGTGCTGTAAATCAGTTATTAACAAAAGAAGTAATTAAAGAATACAAAACTAAACGGGCTGCTACAGCCCACATTGTTAGTGAAACTGAGAATTTAGCATTGTTAGAGATAGAAATAGATAATTTAAAGGATGAGGAATTCATGCTAGATGGTATAGATAAACATATATCAGAACTTATTGCCAGTTTTAAACGAGAACTTACCCGTAGAGAAAATGAGCAATGGCAAACTAAAATGGAGCGTTAATTATTATG